>Ga0157369_10001672_pt1 | contig 27048 bp, 24 predicted proteins | sample C25metaG_FD_113461 | JGI IMG/M metagenome (GOLD analysis project Ga0157369, IMG submission 113461) | Corn rhizosphere microbial communities from Kellogg Biological Station, Michigan, USA - C2-5 metaG | ecosystem: Host-associated > Plants > Roots > Rhizosphere > Soil | place: USA: Michigan... | reverse complement strand
CGGAATGCCGGCCGGTGCGCGATCCAGATCGCGGTCAAGCCCGCGCCAATGGCGGGTGCGGCCCGCAGCCAGCCCAGGCCGGTCGCACCGGTGCGCAGGATGTCTTCGGCGTAGATCGGCAGCAAGGCTACCGCACCGCCGAAGAATACCGCCAGCAAGTCCAGACTCATCGCGGACAGGATCAGTTTCTCTTTCCATACGAAGCGCACGCCTTCCGCCACTGCCTTGAGTCCGATTTCCGGACGCTCATGCTTTTCCCGGTCCGGCAAGCGCATCAATCCGAAGCAGATGGCGGAAACGACGCAGAATACGGCCTGAACCATGTACACCGCCTCGCTGCTGAAGGCCGCGATAAGGGCGCCCGCGGCGGCCGGCCCGCCCATATTGGCCATTTCGCGCGCCGATCCGCTCCAGGAGATCGCCTGTGTCAGATTTTCAGGAGGAATCGTCTGGGGAAGCATGGCGGACGTCGCTGGCCATTGGAACGCACGTGCCGTGGCGGTGAGAAACAGACAAGCGTAGATCAGAGCCACGCCGCGCCCGCTTCCAGCAGCAGCCAGCGCAAACGCGACCAGCGCCTGGGCCACTTGCGTCACCATGGCCGTGCGGCTGCGATTGTAGCGGTCGGCGACATGCCCGGCCACGAACGTGAATAACAGCACCGGGATGATTTGGACCAACCCTACGTTGCCGAGCACGACCGGCGACCGCGTACTGAGATACAGATCCCACCCCACCACCGTCGCCAGCATCTGCTGGGCAAACATAGAGAGGGTTGTTGCGATCAGTTGGAATCGGAAGGCCCGCGAAGAAAACGCGGCATACGCAGTCACTGCTACCTAGCGTACAGCGCGGGCCGCACTCGGTGTGCGCCCTTCGGAGCAGCCTGCGACCCGCTGCGTTGTACGCGATCCCAAAAAGCGTAGCAGCGAAACGAACCCACGGCGGGTGTCGGCGCATCCAAGAACCTACGCTACCCTGGTAAAGATACGCAATGAGAGCATTCAAATGGGTACTTGGAATCTTAGTCTTAGCTGGAATCGCCACCGGGGGTTACATCGTCTGGGATCGCCTCTCGCGTGTCGAAACTACCGATGACGCGCAGATCGACGGGTCTATTTTTCCTCTGAGTCCTCGTGTGGCTGGCCACGTGATCAAGGTGGCGGTGCAGGATCAGGCCGCGGTCAAAGCGGATGACGTTCTGGTTCAATTAGATCCACGCGATTTTGAAGTCGCGGTGGCCAAGGCCAAAGCGGAGCTGGCAGACGCCGAAGCAACCCTGGCAAGCGCCCGCAGCGATATTCCGGTACTGTCCGTATCGACAGCCAGCGCACTCAGTGGGGCGCGCTCCTCCGTTCAGGACGCGACCGTGCAAGTGGCCTGGGCCGAGCAGGCGCTTGGGGCCGCCAGGGCGCGGCTGAAGACTGCGGAAGCCAACGTACGAGTGGCCGAGGCGAACGCTAACAAGGCTGCCCAGGACGTCGAGCGCTACAAAACCCTGGTGGCCCGTGACGACATCCCCCGGCAGCAGTACGAGAAGGCCGTCGCCGACGCCGAGGCCGCGCGCGCCTCCGTCGACGCGCAGAAAGCCGCTGTAACAGAAGCGCAACAAAATGTTCTGGCCGCCGAGAAAAGCGTCGAGCAAGCCCGCACACGCGTCGGCCAGGCCGATGCCACCGTCGAAGGCGCCATGACCGGCCCGCAGCAAGTCAAATCTTCGGAATCGCGCGCCCAAGCGGCCGAAGCGAAGGTCGCCCAGAAGCGCGCTGAAGTCGAACAGGCTGAATTGAATCTTAAATACACCACCATCTCGGCCCCTTCCACGGGCATTGTCGCGCGCCGCTCGGTCGAAGTAGGTCAGTATGTCCAACCGGGGCAACTATTGTTGGAAATCGTCGATTTGAGCCATGTCTGGGTGGTCGCAAATTTCATAGAAAAAAAACTCAAGGACATGAAGGTCGGACAAAGCGCGGACATCGCCGTGGATGCTAACGGCCGCACCTATAAAGGCCATATTGAGAGTCTTGCCGGAGCGAGCGGCGCGCGTTTCAGTCTTCTGCCGCCCGAAAACGCCACCGGCAATTATGTCAAAGTGGTGCAGCGAATTCCGGTAATTATCGGTTTTGACTCGGGCCAGAACAATGATCTGGCGCTCCGTCCCGGGATGTCTGTAACTCCAACGGTTCACATCCGTTAACGGACATTAAGCGCCGCCGCCAGCCAGCTGTTTCTGTGCCAGCCGAAAATACCCCATGCTATGATGGCCGTGGGAGGGCTCTACGATGGGTACGCTTGGCGTACAAGAGATGGTCGTCATCTTCTTCTTGGCCCTCATTCTGTTTGGGCCCAAGAAGCTTCCAGAACTGGGACGGACGATCGGTAAAGCGATCACCGAATTCCGGCGCGCCTCAAATGATTTGAAAGCTACGTTCGAGCGCGAAATGCAAACTCTGGAGCGGGAAAGTCAGTCCTTAAGCCAGGTCGCAAATATATCGGCGGGAGATATCTTCAATCGGGCCATCAACTACAATCCCGAGCCCGAAGTTCGTAGCCTGCCACCGGCGGAAACCGCCTGGAATCCGCTGGAGCCTGAAAAAGTCGATGCTGAATCGCAGGAATCAAATGCAATGCCTGATTCAAGTGCTTCGGCAGAACATGAGACCTCGGCTTCTGTATCCGCTACCGATCCATCCACACTAAGCGCTTCCGCAATTCCAGGCGCCGAATCAACTGAGACTATCGCCCCAGCCGTGCCGTCACCGGAACCCGTTCCGGCCATTGAAGGCACTGTGCCTCGCTCTGAACAGTCTCAGCACAGCTAAAGTAGTCAGGCTAAGTAGAACGTAACATTCGCATGGATGATCAGCACAACGGCGGAGGACTGCCTCCTGAGGAAACTCCGCACGTAGTGTATCCGGACGATCCGGAAAGCGCTTTGCATCCGGATATCGAGCCTCCGCTACCGCGTGCGCTGGTTTCGGGCGGCGGGACCAGAACCCCGCCGCCTCCGCCGCCGGATGACGACGAAGACGATGAAGATTCGGGCATGCTGCGCATGTCCTTCATGGAGCACTTGGAAGAGCTCCGTGGGCGCATCATCAAGGCTCTGGCGGGATTCGGCGTGGCGTTTCTAGCGTGCCTATGGTTTGCATCGCCGTTGTGGAATTATGTTCAGGCGCCGGGTCTGGCTGCCTTCAAGACAATCGGAAGAGGCGGGTTCATCGCCATTGCTCCGATGGAGCAGTTCTCCATTATTTACATGTGGGCGCCGCTGGTCGCGTCTTTATTTCTCGCGTCTCCCTGGGTTATCTATCAGGTCTGGGCCTTTATCGCTCCCGGATTGTATCCCAAGGAACGCCGGTGGGCGGTGCCTTTTGTCCTATGCACCGCGGGATTGTTCATCACCGGAGGCCTGTTCGCCTACTTCGTCGCCTTCCGTTTCGCTCTGACGTTTCTGTTCGACATAGGCGGCCCTGTCGGCGTGCTGCCGCTGATCTCCATCGACCAGTACTTCGATTTGTTCGTCGACGTGATGTTGGGCATCTCACTGGTGTTCGAGCTGCCGGTGCTGATCTTTTTCCTGACCTTGATCCGCGTGGCTTCGCCGAGTTTCCTGTTACGGCATTCCCGCTACGCGATTCTGGTGATCGTGATTCTCGCCGCGATCATCACGCCGACTCCCGACGTCTTCAATCTGACGCTATTTGCCGTGCCCATGATCCTGCTGTACTTTATGGGCGTCTTTGCCAGCTATCTGCTGGTGATGCGGCGCGAAAATCGCAGCTTCCCATGGCGCATCTTCTTGTACTGGCTGCTGTCGATGATGGCGGTGCTGGTCCTCTGCGTCATCGTGGCGATTGAGCGGTATCACTACCACTTCGCGCTCCACTGGCCGTTTCTTGTGAAGTGAAGAGCTACGTAGCTCGCTAGCATTTTCAGGATGATCTTGCTGGCCCGGATACCGAGCTGTATGCGCGTGAACATAGAGAGCTTGCGATTGACCTCGTAACTTTCGCGGAGCTGCGTTAAAGCCTTCTCGCTTCCCACGATGGAGAGGTTCGCTTCATGAATGAGCTCCCCCACCTGCGGAGAATCTGGCGGCAAAATGCAGCGGATAATCCGCTCGACCGCATCCAGGCGGCCCCACATTAAATCATTCTGGCGCCATTCGCGGTTGAGGAACGCGCCGAAGTGGAACAGCGCCGTGCCTGCAAGTTTCCGGCGCGACTCTGCGGGCGCATTTTCGTCGAGGATGCTGGTGGCGTCCCGCGGGCTGATGCGGAACACCTCGCACAGCTCGGCTTCGCCCACCGACGCCTCGTAGAAAATCGGGAAGACGATCTGATCATAGTACTCGAATTGATCGAAGATCCGTCGGGAGTCTGGATCGAGGCAAGCCTCGGCATGCGCCGCCGCGCTGATGAAAACCTCGCGGAAACGGTCGGCGATGCGGGCTGCCGTAACGTCCGGGCGACGCATACGCTTCAGCCTTGCGGCAATCTGGTTCAGCTGCCGCTTCATGTCCGGATCCGTCAGCTTTCGCAGCAAGAACTGAATACGACGCTCGCGATATGCCAGGTCAAACTCCAACAGAAAGAGGCTTTCGCTGTGCTCCGGATCCCGTTCTGAATAATGTGCCCGGCGCCAGGCGTCCACAACAGGAGAAGGCTGCCCCAGCATCGCCGCCAGCTCGTCTGTGACCGCGCGCACTTTCAGGCGATGGTAGCCGGCATATCCAGGACCGCGATCGTGAATCTCTTCCGTCAAAGTTCGGCGTCGATATTCAGTTCCCTCAACACGCCCGACGAACTCTCTGACGTCTTCGTCCACGTGTGAGGTGATTTCCTGGACTCGTTCGATAAGCCGGTTCCGTTCGATCACACGTTGAAGATCTTCCCGAATGGTTTCGTTGCGCGGCAACGTGATCAGCGCGTCCAGGGTGTTTTTAAGGAAATTGGGTGGCGCTGCGGGCTCATTATTATCCAGCTCTTCGGGCGATGGTTCGATATACATCAGCTTTCGCATCACTGGCAGGTTCGAGCTGCGCTGGGAAAGCGCCTGAATCGCGTGGGTGAACGGCTTGTTATTGAGATAGCCGCCGTCGCCGAAACAGCGTGTCTCGTATCCACTTCCGTAGTCGGGGAAAAACTGCTTGGCAGCACCACCGTCCTCGAGATGCGCTGGTTCAAATGCAAACGGAAATGCCGACGTAGCCCGCGCTGCGAATGCCAGGAACGGATTCTGCTCGCATGTAAAGTCGTTCTCCCCGTCCCCGAAGCGCAGATGGAACACGTTTTTGTGGCGTTTCTCGTACACCGTTTTGTCGGCGAGCGCAACGGGCAGCTCCAATCCTTGAATATCCGTCGCGGTAATGAACACGTCCATTTCAGGTTGCAGGGGGGTCACCGAATCCGGTTCCATTCCGGCCAGCGCATCCAGGAGTCGCGCATACATCGTCCGGCTGCTGAGCAGGCTGCGGGGAATGGCATCCCGATTGAGCAAATCCTGAATATCGGCTTGGTCGAGCCACAGCCGGCTAATGTGTTCGAGAGTTTGCCCGTTCGCGAAGGCTTTGCCCAGAAAAATGGCGTTGATGCCACCGGCCGAGGTTCCTGATGCGATGTCCACGAGGAACCGGGTTCGCAGGGTCCCATCCGGTGAGCTCGCAAGTCTGCGGTACACCCGCTCGGTACTGCTCAGCTCCGTATCGGCAACGATAAGGTTCCCTTGTGGGTCCACCGCCGTGGAACGGACCAAGTGAAAAAATTCCTGCGTTACGCCGTGGATATAGATCGCAAGCGAAGCGCCGCCATAAAGAACCAGTGCGAAACGCACTTCTCGGTCGAAGGCTGGAGTCATCTGCCCGCAGTACAGCAGATGCCAGGAGATCCGTAGTCTTGCGGATCTCTCAGGTGGGCGGTGATAAGAGACTTATTCCGACTTGCCCGCGGAGAACTTCAATTCCTGTAGCGACACCTTGCGCGTCGCCGGATTTGGAAGATGGATGGGAATGATTCGGTCGACATCCAGTTTCAGCCTCTCGATGTTGGCCAGCAGGTTGATCTGATACTGGTTCGGGTTGGCTACCGGCGCGGTCGGAGTCGGATTGAGCACGTTAAATTCATCGGCCTCGATCAGGATCTTCTGCTTCGGCAGGTACGCCATCAGCATGGCCGAGTTGTGCGTGCTGTTCATCACCTTATAGAGATCAATCTCGTGTTCGCCGTCGGTAATTTTCTTCATGTCGCCGACATATTCGACCTTGATCTTGGGCTTGGGGTTCTTCTTCTGCAGATTGTCGGGAACCAGCGTGTGCGGAGTGGCCAGGGCCCTTTCGAAATAGCCCTTGTTGCCCTGATTCGTAATGATGGTCGCGCCCTCGGCGACGAAATCCCGCAGTCCCTGGGAGTGATCGAAGTGTGTGTGTGTGTTGATGACGTACTTGATCGGCTTGCCGGGAACCAGGCGCTTTGCCTCGCTAATGATCTGATCCGCGCGCATATCGCCCGACGGACCTTCGATTACGATGATGTAGTCTTTGAAGTTCGCTACCACCGCTCCGTAGCCGCCGGTGACGAGCCAGAATCCGCCGCCTAAATCCTCACTCTCAATAGCAGCCGGTGCACCGCGTCCTCCACCACCGGGGCCACCAGGCCCACCTTTACCTTTTCCAGCGCCGCCGCCAGCGAATTCCGGCGGGGCTCCTTTGCCTTTTCCATCGCCGCCCTTGGCAGCACCACCCGGACCGCCTCGGCCGCCGCGTCCCGCCGGAGGCGTCATATCTACCGGCTGGTTGGCTTTCACATCGGTGACGGCCATTTCGAAAATCTTCGGACCACCCTGGCGCTGCACGATACTGGTCGGGAATTTTACACCGCCGAAGTCCTTATAGTTGCTAAACGTGACGTCCCACTTGATGTCGCCGAGCATGCCGTTGTCGATCATGGTTTCCACTCGCTCGACGAGCCCCTGATCGTTGATGTAGCCCTTGACGTTGGTCTTGTAGGCCGTGCCGTTCTCCATCGGGAAGCTCAGCACAGTGAATTTCTTCTCTTTCGAGACCGTGGCGTTCTTTTCCAGGGCCATTTTGAGGAAGCCCAGAGGCAGCATGGCAAACTGAATCTGGTTGTTGAAGTTGTTGGCCGTGGTCACGGCGACTGCGCCGTTCTGCGAGGGCGCCGGGCAGGTGGTTCCCGCACCGCCGCATTGGTTGGCAGGTTCCCCTTCGGAGCGGTCGCGAACATCGCGCCAAGCCTTCGCATCGAAATCCACCGAGCGCACCCAGTTCTTATTGGCTGTCCAGCGCCAGCGGTCTGAAAACGGGCTGTAGGGCTGGCCAACCGCGCCATCTCCGCCCTCACCGGAAATCGTCAGGGTCTTCACGTTTTCGACGCCCATCGCCTTCATGGACTTGTCGACCACGGACTTCAGATCGCTCTGCGCGGAAACCACCCAGACTAGGACGGTCGCGAGTCCAGCAGCAGTGAGAACCTTCTTGAACATGCTCGCCTCCACCAGGGATAAAACCCTTGAGACGCATTCACGGCCTCCGGGTCACGGGCCAGTATAACACCAGCAATGCTGCTTCAGATGCCGCTGGCGCGGATCCAGAAGCTCTCGCTCCACTTGCCGCCAGGAGGGACCGTCTGCAAATCCGGATACTTGCCGGCATGGGCCAGGTTCACCGCATTGGTGATGCCGCTCATCGGCTCGAAACAAATGAATGGCTGGGGCTGACCGTTCGCCGCGTTGGGCTCCCACACCACTGCGGCCGGATACTTCGACCCGAAAAGCGCCTCGACTTTCATCTTGCCGGACTCAATCGAAAACACCGCGCGCCCGTCGGCATCGCGCTGAAGGTCGATGAAGCCGTCATCGAGCGTGCGGCCCTGCAGCGGAAATTTCTCGGGAATATCCATCGGGCGATATTCGCCGGTGGGAATCAGGCGATTATCGGCGACCACACGCCGGCGCGCGGGGATGTGCCCGGTCCATTGATCGCGCGGAACATCGGGGATGCGGTAATACGGATGAAACCCGATTGCCACGGGCATCGGATCGTTGCTGAGGTTGGTTACGGTCACGTGGACTTCGAGCACTCCATCTTTGAGGGTGTAAGTCATCTCATATTCATGCGCGAAGGGCCATTGGGCCATCAATTCCGGGTATCGCCAGAACTCCAGCCGGCTGGTGGTGCGAGCCGACCGTTTGTCTGCCGCCACACTAACCACTTGCCAGTACGGCGAGCTAGCGAGCAGGCCGTGGATCGGATTGGCTCCGCGCACGTTGCCCAGATCCATGTCGAAAGCGTACTTCTTGCCGTTCGCCCAGAAGGCTTGTTCATCGAGCCGGTTCGCCCAAGGCGCCAGAAACGGGATACCGCTCAGTTGCGGATTCTTTTGAAACTCGGCCACATCAGCGTAGGGGAAATAGAGGATGTTCTTTCCGTGAACGTTCATCTCGTATGCCGTGTTGCCGACTGAAGGCACAATGGAGACCTCGACGCCGTTCATCGGGTCGGCGAGACGGACGACGGGGATGCCGTGGTCGGTGGTTCGCTCGGCTGTGTAATCTTGAACTTTTTCTTTAGCCGGCTCTTGAGCCCACGCCGCAAGAGAGAGCGCCAGTAATAGAACCACCCGGAGCATGCCTTAGTGAGTATAATGCAGCGGGGTTCGGCTTGGCCGCTACGGAATCGACTGGGCGCAGGCTATTTTCCGTCCACCGAAAACGCCAGCAATACATTGCCACCCGCCCCGCCCGCGAAGGCGTAGCCCGAGGTCGCGACTACCATGCCATTGGCAATGGCTGGACCGCCTCCGTTGAACGCTCCACCCTTGCCTGGAAGGCCGTTCACAGTGTTGGGGATTGTCTGGACAGCGTCGAAGTCCCACACGATCGAACCGTCCTTAGTCGAATACGCTCGTAAGTGTCCGCCGAAGGATGCTGAGAATGCGATGCCGGGCATCGCCGAAACCGCCGACGATTGCGCTCGATTGCCTGCCCCCTGCGGAGCCGGCGTGCTCCAGATCTTTTCGCCGTTATCGATGCGCAGTGCGTAGAGTCCCGGCGTCCCGTTCGGTTTGTTGATATCGGCGATCGCGGCATACACAGTCTGCCCTTCGGCGGCCATGCCCCAGCCGATTCCGCCCAGCAAACCATTGCCGACGCCGATGCGTGTTTTCCAGATAACTTTGCCGCGCTGCTCCGGATCCAACGCGTAAACCACGCCCGATTTCTGGCTGGCGAGAATTACGTCGCGTCCACCGACCTGCCGCAGCAGAGTCGAGCTGCCGAAATCATAATCGTCACCGGGATTCTCGGGACACAACGGGCCGCGAGGACAACCGGGAACCCAGTTGTCGCCCGGTGTGACCTGATTCGACCACAGCAGGCTGCCGGTTTCCAGATCGAAAGCCAGGATCGCGTCCGTTGTCGGAAGCTCGATTCCGGTGTACGAATTGCCGCTGCCAATGTAGATCCTCTTGCGCTTTTCGTCGATGATGGGCGCCGACCAGAGGCTGGCTCCCGCCGGTCCAAACATCTTTCGTCCATCGGCAGTCGTCTTGTACTGTTTGGGAGGATCAGGAATCGTGTAGGTTTTCCAGATCACTTTCCCGGTTTTGGCATCAAGCGCGGACAGGCTGCCTCGGAACTTGCAGCATTCATAATCCTTGGCTCCTGATCCGGTTTCCTCGCCGGAGGACATGGGGACATACAATCGACCGTTGTTGTAAACCGGCGATCCGGTGATGCGCGCGAGCGGGAAATCGTCGACTTTCGTTTTCCAAATCCCTTGGCCGGTTAGCGCGTCCACTGCGTGCGCCGTTCCACCGCTGTCGCCGAAATAAGCGATCCACCGCGTATCGCCTGGATTAGAGCCCGGCAGCTTGACGATCTGAATCGCCGTGCGTGCGATGTTGCCGGTGTCGTAGCTCCAATACGTGCAACCCGTCGCGGCATCCAGCGAAAACACCGTGCCGCTGGCGCTGCCGACGAACACGCGCCCGCCGACGATGACAGGCTGAGCTTGATTTCGCTGATTGACGGGGCCGGGAAACGCGAAGGCCCATTTGAGCTTGAGCTTCGGCACGTCGGCCGCGGCGATACCGGGCGCCGGCTGAAAGCGGGACCCGGATGCATCCACGCCCCATCCGTTCCAGTCGCCCGCGCCGGGAACGAAGGGCTTGGGCGTGCCGGAGCATTTCCCGGTCACAGGATCGGGCGTGGGTGTTTGAGCAAGTAATGACGTGGCGAGAGCGGCGAACACAAACAAGCGCATGGGACCTACTTTATCTCAACTTCCTGAAATCGCGCACAACGGAGCGCGGCAACATCCACCGCGCCCTGTGCGTTCAAGTTCCTGCTAACTGCGTTTTTAGATAATTGGCGAGCCCGCCGAGTTCCAGAATCTTCTTCACCGAGTCGGGGAGCTGGGGAAAAGCGTATTGTTTGTCGGCCAAGTGAATCTTGCTGGCCGCCAGATCGATCCGAAGGGGATCGCCTTCCTCGACGTCGGGATACAATTCCGGGCACTCAAAAATCGGCAGCCCGTCATTGATCGCGTTGCGATAAAACGTGCGCGCGAAAGAGCATGCCACGACAGCCTGGATGCCTAGCCCTTGAATCGCCGTCGCTGCCTGCTCCCGCGCGCTGCCGCATCCGAAATTGCGGCCCGCGACCAGTATCTGGAACTCGCGCAGCTTGGCCGGGAACCCTTCGCCCAAAACTTCGAAGGCGTGCTGGGCCAGCCGTTCGCGATCGATGTAGATCAGATAGCGGCCCGGGATGATGATGTCGGAGTTGACGTTGTCGCCGAATTTGTAGACCCGGCCTTGAATGGTCGATTCCATTTAGAAGAATTCTCGGGGATCCGAAATCACGCCTTTAATCGCTGAAGCAGCCAGCGTCGCGGGACTGGAAAGATAAATCTCGGCCTTGCTGCTACCCATACGTCCGATGAAGTTTCGATTCGCTGTAGAAAGGCAGACTTCGCCGTCGGCCATGATTCCACCGTCGCCGGCGCAGGCGCCGCAACCAGGATTGGTGAACATCCCGCCAGCCTCGAGCAACGTCTGGAAAACGCCGGTGTTCGACGCTTCGAGCAGAATTTGTTTCGACCCCGGAGTAATGATCAGTCGAACATTCGGGTGCACACGGCGGCCCTTGAGAATGCGCGCCGCCACTTCCAGATCTTCGTATTTGGCGTTGGCACAGGATCCCAGAAACGCCTGGTCGATGCGCGTCCCTTGGACTTCTTGAATCGGTTTGGTGTTCTCGACCTCGTGTGGGCAAGCGACCATCGGTCCGAGCGCGCCTAGATTCACTGGGAGTTCCTTTTCATAGACAGCATCTGCGTCGGCAGATACGGGCTGGTAGCGCTTGGACGCATCCATACGCCCGCGAAGATATTCCTCGGTCTTTGCGTCCGGCGGCACGAATGCGCATTTCACGCCCATCTCCATCGCCAGGTTGGTCATCGTCATACGCTCGGAGATGCTAAGACCGCTGGTCGCGTCGCCATGAAACTCGACCGCTTTGTATCCGCAACCATCCGCGCCCAGGCTTCCGATCAGATGGAGCATCAAGTCTTTCGAGTACACACCCGGCGGGAGCTTCCCGTTGAGGATGATCTTGAACGTATCCGGAACCTTCATCCACAGTTTGCCGGTGATCCACACCGACGCGACCTCGGTATAGCCAATGCCGGTTCCGAGCGCACCCAAACTGCCGTAAATTGTGCAGTGCGAATCGGTGCCGACGATCAGATCGCCCGGCGCGACATGCCCCGCTTCCATAAGTACGAGATGCGCGATACCCGCGTCCACGTCGTAAAACTTGTTGATGCCGTTGCTGCGCGCGAAATTGCGGCTCACTTGCTGGTCCGTAGCGTTCTTCTCGGTTTTCGCCGGGGCGATATGGTCCAGAACCACGGCCAGACGGTCCGGATCGTAGAGTTTGGTCGCGCCGACTTTCTGCATCACGCTGACCGAGCGCCACGTCGCTGTGTGACTCATCACCAAGTCGGGATAGGCGTCGACGATCTCGCCCGGCCGCACGGAGGTCCGCCCGGACTTAGCGGCGAGAATTTTTTCGGCGATTGTAAATCCCAATTCGGAGCCCTTCTGCTAACATAGCAGTCGCGAAAGAGGCGGATGGATAAGCGCGAACCGGTTGCGGGGTGGCAGGTCTTGGTAGCTTCGTTCACCATCCTGATGGTGGCGTTCTCCTTCGCTCTTTTTTCGCTCCCAATCTTTTATCCGTTTTTGCGGAAAACGTACCACTGGAATGCGGCGCAAGCCTCGGCCGGTGGATCGATCGTGCTATTGCTGATCGGCGTATTGGGTCCATTCATCGGGAAGCTTACCGATAGACTGACGCCAAAAAAGGTCCTGCTGACCGGAATGTGTATCAGTGCGGTGTCGCTCATGCTGCTTTCGACCATCGCAGGCCTGACGCAATATTACGCGTTCTGTGTGTTGCTGGGGATCGGTACGGCGGCGGTGTCATTGGTGCCTACCTCGATGCTGATCGCGCCGTGGTTCGCAACCAAGCGCGGCCTGGCTATCGGCGTCATCAACGCTGGAGTCGGCGTAGCGGGTTTCATCGCGCCGAACCTCACCCGGAAGCTGATCGAGACATTTAGTATGTCGAACGCTTTTCTCGCCCTGGCGGGGTTGATGATGATCCCGTTCGTCGTGACGCTGGTGCTGGTGCGAGGAGTTAGGCGCGCGCCCGCCTCCGCGCCGCGGCACAGCTTCGCCAAAGCCGGCGATGTGATCAAGACCCCAATGTTCTGGATGTTCGGCCTTGGCTTGTTTTTTGCCGCGCACACGCTCACCGGGATCCAGCAGCATTTGGCACTCTACATGACGGGACACGGCGTGACCCCCACCAATGCGGCGTTCGCGTTGAGCATGCTGTTGGGCGCGAGTGCGGCTGGCAAGATCGGCGGCGGCGCGATTGCCGACAAATATTCCTCGCGTGTGTCGCTCCTGTGGAGCATCGTGTGTCTGGCGTTGGGAATCGCCGGACTGCTGGCGGTTGAGCCGGGATCGCCGGTGGTCTACTGGTCCGCGGCGATGTTCGGTTTGGGGTACGGTGGCGTCTTCAACGCACCTCCGCTGATCGCCTTCGAGCACTTTGGAACGGAAAGGGTCGGCACGATATTGGGACTTTTTATGATGTTCTTCGGGGTCGGCACATCTTCGGGAGGCTTGGTGGCCGGAATGATTTTCGATCGAACCCACAATTACGCAAATTCGTTTAGCGTCGATCTGGTTTCCTGCGGTATTGGATTCCTGCTGTTGTTCGCCGCCGCCCGTTTGGGCGCGCCACGTGCCGTCTCAATACCTGTACGAGCATAATGACCCCTCTAATTCTCGAAGGCGCCTGCTGGAAGTTTGGCCACAACATTCCCACCGACATGATTACGCCCACCGCGTATGTAATGCGCGGCATGGGCGAAATGGTCAAACACGTCCTCGAAAACGCTAATCCGGACTTTCCGAAGAACGTGCAAAAAGGCGACATCATCGTCGCAGGACGCAATTTCGGATGCTCCTCCGGACGCGCTATCGCTCCTAAAGCGATTCAGGCCAGCGGTGTAGGCGCGGTGATCGCCGAGTTCTTTTCCCGAACGTTTTATCGGAATGGACCGGAGATCGGTCTGCCCCTTCTCGAAGCGCCTGGACTACATGACCTGGTCGAAACGGGCCATCGCATCCGGGTGAATATCGAGGCGGGTATCGTGGAGAATCTGACCACCGGCAAATCTATTCAGGGACGCGCGCCATCGGGACTCTTGCTTGACATGTTGCGCGCAGGCGGTTTGATCCCACTGCTGAAATCGGATGCCGGGAAAGTCCTGCTGGAATCATGACGCTGTTGCTAACGAATGAAGAAGTGGAGCAGGCGCTGACTCCGCAGGACGCGATCGCCGCCACCGAGAGCATTTATCGGGAACTCGCCGAGGGCAAGGCGCTCAATCGCGCGCGGTCGCAGGTGTATCTGCCGGCCGAATCGCGCGAGCACCCGGGTTTTCAGTACCGCATGAAAACCCAGGAAGGCGGGAGCCTCGATTGCGGCGTGTGGGCGCTGCGCGTTACGTCGGACATGGCCGGTTTTTCTTACACGGCGGGAGTCAAGCGCCGGCGTATTCTTCCCGTTGCCACGGGGAATAAGTACTGCGGCCTGGTGATCCTGTTCGATGTCGAGAAGATCGAACCTGTCGCGATCATGCCCGACGGGGTGATCCAGAAGGTTCGCGTGGCGGCCATGAGCGCAGTGGGTGCACGTTATCTGGCGCCGGAGAAGCCCAAAGTGCTGGGATTATTCGGCAGCGGTTGGCAGGCTGGCGCACATCTCGAATTCCTGGTGGCACAGTACGCCTTTGATCAGATCAAGGTCTTCAGCCCGAATCAGGAACACTGCCGCGAGTTCTGTCGTGGCATGTCGGAAAAACTTGGTCGCGAGATTCGTGCGGTCGCTGCGCCCAAGGAAGCCGTGGACGGTAGCGATTTCGTGCAAGCCGCGACGGCCGCGTGGGATCCGGTGTTCGACGGCCACTGGGTAGAAAAAGGAATGTACGTGGCGTCCATTGGCGGCTCGGATGCGAGCAATAAGCGCCGCGAGATCGACGATGAGACCATTCGTCGCGCCAACGTGTACTTTGTTCACTCAAAGGAAGTCGCGCGCAACGATCAGTCCCCCGATGTGTGGGAGGCCGCTCAGAAGGGTATCGTCCGCTGGGAAGATATCGGCGAGCTTCAGGATTTAGTCGCAGGCAAGCTGCCCGGACGAACGAGTCCCGATCAGATCACGCTGTTCAACAACAATACGGGCGCGGGGACGCAGTTCGCGGCAGTCGGTTCGGCGGTGGTAAAGCGCGCGCGGGCAATGGGTCTGGGTAGGGAGCTTCCCACGGAGTGGTTTCTGGAAAGCGTGTCGCCTTGAGTAACTCGATAAACGAACATCGGCGGAAGCAACTCTTAGATCTAATGGCCGAGCGCGGCTGGGATTCGATCCTTTTGTACGGCAACGCGTGGCGCAAGGATCCGTTCCGCAGTCTGGTGAACATCAACTTTTCGGGTGACCACGCTTTGGCGCGTTTGTCACGATCGGGCGAGATCTCCGTAACGTTCAGCGATCCCTGGGACGCCGAGGTCGCTTGCGCCGCATTGCAGCCGGACTTCGTTAAAGCTTTCTCGCCGGGAGCAGCGGCGATCGCGGGACTTGAGTTTATGGAGGAGCGGTTCGTTGCGGCTTGCGGGCCGTTGCCCGTCTCTGCGACAGCAGACGTCGAAGAACTGCGCCGGGTCAAGACCGCCGAAGAAATCGAATTCATTAAGCAAGCTTGCGATTTGGCGGATCGAGGTTACCAGAGGTTCGTCGAAGTCGCCGAACCTGGCATGCGGGAATTCGAGCTGGTCGCTGAAGTGGAGGCGTTCCTCAAGACCAATGGCGCCGAAGACAATTTCATGCTAATCGCGTCCGGTGGGACGGAAGTCGTCGGCATGAAGCCTCCCACCGAGCGCAAATTCAAGCAGGGCGATTCGGTTACCACCGAGCTGACCCCGCAAGTTAACGGTTACTATGCGCAGATTTGCCGGACCCTGGTCTTGGGCGAACCATCGCGGGAACAGCTCAAAGCCTTCGACATCTTCTCCGAAGCCCAATGTGCCGCGCAAGATCTCATCAAGCCCGGCATCACCGCAGCCGATGCCGCACGTGCCCAGAACGACGTATTTCGAAAACATGGTTACGGCGACTACACCGGAGCCAAGTACACGCGCGTGCGCGGGCACTGTCTGGGGCTTTATCCCGACGAGACGCCGCACATTTTGGAAGACATCGATTACGTCTTGAAGCAGGGCATGGTGGTGATCGTGCATCCCAACACGTATCTGCCGCTTTCGGGATATATGGTCTTCGGCGATACCCTGCTGATTACTGAGAGCGGTAATACGCGGCTCAATAAAACCGAGAAGAAACTGTTCACGAAATGAAACGCGGACTGATCACCTGGGACAAGGCGGAGTTGCCGCCCTCCGTATTCGAAGCACGGCTGGCAAGAGCGCGCGCCGCGCTGGTTGAGCATGACTTGCAGGCGCTGCTGGTGTATTCCGACGTGTGGCGGTCGACCGAAGGGCGGCACCTGACCAACTACATGCCGTACTGGAACCGTTCTCTGATCGTGATTCCTCGGGAGCAGCCGCCGGTCCTTTTGTGCGGGCTTTCGCCGCGCGTCTATCCGTGGATCAAGTCGGTGACTATATTCGAAGAGATCCGCCCCGCCTCGAAGCTGGTGCCGACGCTGCTGCAGCTCTGTGCGGAACGCGGATGGACCCAGCTCGGCGTGCTGGATTTGCCCCGGCTACCGCATGAGGTCTTTTTGCCTCTTCAAGCGTCCAGAGTGGAGGCGTCCGACGTCAAGCTTGATCTTACCGATGATGCCGAGCTCGCCATGCAGCGGCGCGCGGCAGAGATGGCCCGCGAGATTCTAACGATCGAATTGCCGAAGGGAGTTGGACTTACGGATTATCAGTTCAGCGGACTCCTGGAACGGGCTTTTCGGCGGGCCGGGGCTGAGGATTTGGTTCTGCTGTTCGGCACCAGCGATTCGGCACCGCGGCCCGCCCGCGGCGCGATGCTCGGCGACAAATACTCAGTCGCGGTGGCTCTCGAATATCGCGGCCATTGGGCACGAGTGACCCAGAGTTTGCCGCTATGAACATGATCGAGAAGATTCTAGCCAAGGCCGGCGGCAAGAAAGAAGTCGTGCCCGGCGATATCGTCGTCGCCAATGTCGATCGCATGGTCCTGCACGATCTCAGCTCCAACCTGGTCTCGAAGGTTTTTGAAAACGAGATGGGCGGCGGCACCATGTTCGATCCTGACCGGGTCGCATTCGTCTTCGATCACACCTTCTCACCACCCAGTCAGGCCGATGCCGATGTGCTCACGGAGGCCCGCCGGTTCGCAGCGAAGTACGGAATCCGCAATGTGTTCGATTCCGGCTCTGGCAGCATCCACCACGTGATTATTGAAAATGGATTGTGGGCGCCCGGAGACGTGATCATCGGCTGCGATTCGCACACCACCGTTTACGGCGCTCTGGGAGTTTTCTCCACCGGCGTGGGGAATAATTCGATGGCCGCGCTGGGATACGCACACGGCAAAGCTTGGTTCCGCGTTCCCGAAACCGTGCAAGTCCGTCTCCACGGCCCTCTGAAAGAAGGCACCACCCCGCGCGATGCAGCGCAGTTTCTGGAAGGTTTTCTGGGTGAGGACAGCGCAGTCTACCGAGCCGTCGAATATGCGGGTCCGTTTATCGAAAACTTGTCCATCGAAGACCGCATGCTGTTCCCCCTGATGGCGATCGATCTCGGCGCCAAGGCCGGTTACATTAATCCGGACGATAAGACCGCAGCCTATGCGCATAAATATTCACGCCGCAAACAATCGGAACTGTTCAAGAACGATCCGGATGTGCAATACGCCAAGCTCATCGACGTAGATCTGTCGAAGCTCGAACCGCAAGTGGCTTGTCCACCGACAGTCGGCAACGTGAAACCGATCGGTCAAGTGGCGGGGACCGAAATTCAATTAGCCGAAATCGGAGGCAGCACGGGAGGGCGCTTAGACGATATCCGGGCTCTGGCGCAAGCGATTCAAGGAAAAACGGTTCACCCGAACGTCCGGCTACAAGTGGTGCCGGTCACGCGAGGCGTCTATCTCGCGGCGCTACGCGAGGGACTAATCGAAACCATCATTGAAGCGGGTGGAATCATTTTCCCACCGAGCGCCGGCTCCAATCAGGCGGTCAACATGGGCGCTATGAGCGAACATGAGGCGATGATCTCCACGCAGGCGCGTAATTTCCCCGGACGGAACGGGCATCCCAAGGCTCGGCATTATCTGGCGTCCGCCGCGACTGTGGCTGCTTCCGCCTTAGCAGGGAGAATCACCGACCCGCGAACCTGAAGTAGGGAGCGGCGGTTCGGTATGATGTACGAGCGGAGACTTGCATGATTATCGATTCACACGGCCACGTTACTGCCCCCGAAAAACTTTACGTTTACAAGGCCAACATCTTGTCCCATCGCGGCGCGCACGGCCGCGGCAGCCACGGTGCGTCCGACCAGGAGATCAAAGACGCGCTGAATTCGCCCGTTTTCGGCGGGAGCTCGCATCTTGAGCAGCTCAAGGAAGTCGGGACCGACATGCAACTTATCTCGCCGCGTCCTTACCAGATGATGCATAGCGAGGACCCCAAGGTGGTGCGCTGGTTCATCGAAGAGACCAACGACATCATTTATAAGCAGACCAAGTTCTATCCCAACGTGTTCCGCGGTGTGTGCGGGTTGCCGCAAAGTCCCGGTGTCAGCCCCAAAGAAGTTCTGCCGTATCTCGAAAAGTGCGTCAAAGAGATGGGATTCGTCGGTTGTCTGCTGAATCCGGACCCGAGCGAAGCCACGTCGACCACGACGCCTCCGCTGGGCGACCGCTTCTGGTATCCGCTGTACGAAAAGATGGTCGAGCTGGATATTCCCGGCCACATCCACTCCGCCGGCTGCCGATCGCCGCGCCTGCCCTATTCCCTGCACTTCATCAATGAAGAAAGCATCGGCGTTGTGTCGATCCTCGAATCCAACGTATTCAAGGATTTTCCGACGCTGAAGATTCTGGTTTCGCACGGCGGCGGCGCGATTCCCTACCATTGGGCGCGTTTTGAAGCCAGCTCGTTGCGCCGGGGCGGCGAGCGTTTCTCGGAGAAGATGCGCAATCTGTACTACGATACGGTGCTCTATTCCAGCGAATCACTCCAATTGCTGATCAAAACGGTCGGTGCGGATCGATGCCTGTTCGGCACCGAGCGTCCTGGGGTCGGCACGGTAAAGGATCCTCGTACCGGCCGCTGGCTGGATGAAACGCGCTTCCTGATCGAGGCCTTCGACTGGCTGAGCGCGGCGGACAAGAAGCTGATTTTCGAGGACAACGCCAAAAAACTCTTCAAGCTCGATACGACAACGCAACCGCAGGCGAAAGGAGTCAGCTCATGAGATCCAGAGTCTGGCTGGCAATTCTGATCGCTGCTGCCCTGCTTGCTCCGGCTGCATTCGCGCAGAAAATCACACTGATCTATCCCAACCGCAGCGGCTCGCAATGGCCCTTGTTTCTGGCTAAGGAGGGTGGCTATTACCAAAAGTACGGGCTCGACGTCGATCTGAAGTTCGTAGTCGGTCCCGGGGGTATCGCGGCGCTGGTGAGTGGCGACGCGGCGATGGTCAATTCGTCGCTGGAACAATTGATGCAGGCTGCCTCTAAGGACGGGTCGATGGTCATCGTGGGAAGTTCGCTCAATAAAGGAACATTCGCGCTGATGGCCCGCAAGGACGTGGCCAGCGTAAAGGACCTTAAGGGCAAACGCATCGCCGTCAGCCAGGTGGGCGATGCACCGTATGGTTACGTGGTCGCTTTGCTCGCCAAGTCTGGTTTGCGCGCTCGGGATGTAACGTGGGTGCCGGTGGGTACCGACGTGAGCGGCCGCGCAGCGGCGCTCCAAAGCGGCCGTGCCGATGCGACTTTGCTGACGGCACCGGCGTATTTCAAGCTGGAGGAAGCCGGATTTAAGACGCTGGCGAATCTAGCCGAGCATGACGATATCTTCGCCTCCACTGGCTATCTGATGAAGAAGAGCCAGATCCAGGCTAATCCCAAGCTTCCCGAATTGCTGATCAAGGCCCAGACCGAAGCCATCAAACGCTTCTACGACGACAAGGCGTTCGCGGTGAAAGCCTACATGGTCTATGACAAGCAGCCCCAAGCCGACGTGGAACGGATTTACGATCTTTATGCCAAGCCCAACGCCTTCGAACGCGTCCCTTACGTGCTGGCTGCGGCGGTCAAAGCGGTGGTTACCGAGCAGTCCGATCCCCAGATCGCCGCGCGGATGAAGGCCTATGACTTTCATCAGGTGATCGACAATGGCACGGTGGCGCGCCTGGTGAAGGAAAAGTACTTCGAGACGCTGTTCGGCCCGTCGATCAAAGCGGAAGAGGACCGCAAGGCCAAGCTCGCGTTCAAGTAACAGCACATGGTTAAGTTGTCCATCGAGCACTTGTCCAAGCGCTATTGGTTCGAACGCGAGGACCGCGAAGTGCTTGCGGTGAGCGATGTCTCACTCGCGGTCGAGGACGGTGAATTTCTGGCGATCGTCGGTCCGAGCGGGTGCGGCAAAACCACCTTGCTCAACATCGTCGCCGGTCTGCTGCCGTACGAAGAAGGTACGGTTAGCATCGATGGAAAACGCGTCGACGGGCCAGGTGTCGATCGCGCTGTGGTATTTCAGCATTCGAGCCTGCTGCCGTGGCGGACCATCGCCGGCAACATCCGCTACGGGATGGAAATGCAGCGCCGCTTCGATGAAGCTACGATGCACCAGCGTGCGGATCACTTCGTGAAGATGGTGGGCCTCAACGGATTCGAGAAACACTTTCCCAACGAACTTTCTGGAGGAATGCAGCAGCGCGTGAACTTGGCTCGCGCCCTGGCGGCCGATCCAAAGGTGCTGCTGATGGATGAGCCGTTCGCGGCGCTTGACGCGCAGACACGTGAGTTTATGCAGGCTGAGCTGCTGAAAATCTGGTCGCAGGATCGTAAGACGGTGCTGTTTATCACACACCAGATCAATGAGGCCGTGTACCTGGCGGACCGCGTCGCCGTGATGAGCGCGCGCCCGGGCCGGCTGAAAGGTGTTTTCAAGATTCCATTCGGAAGGCCCCGCACGCTCTCCTTAAAGCGCGATCCTCAGTTCCTTGAGATCGAGGATTCCATCTGGCAACTGATCGAAGAGGAATCGCAAAAGCTCAATATGGTGTTGGCGGAGAAATAGCCGTGTCAAAGAAGAAATCCTCCGGACGTCCCCACCAGAGCTTTTACGCCAAGCACGAGGCGGTGATCCTGGGTGGCTTGTCTATCGTCCTCATCATTGGCGTCTGGCAGGCGTTCTGGTCCGCCGGAATGATTTCGCCGCTATTTTTCAGCAGTCCCTCGGCCATTGTCAAGCAGTTCCGCTACACGCTGGTGGAGGGAACGCTGCTCTCCGACATGAAGTACAGTGGCACGAACTTCGCTATCGGATTCGTTTTGGCCGTAATAACAGGCGTGGTGGCCGGGGTCCTGATTGGCTGGTATCGCCGATTGCGGCTGTTCTGCGATCCGTTCCTGAACGCATTCTACGCGACGCCGCGCATCGCGATGGTGCCGCTGATCATCATCTGGTTCGGCATCGGGATTTGGTCGAAGGTGTTTATCGTGTTTCTGTCGGCCTTCTTCCCTGTCCTGATCAATACCGTGGGCGGCGTCCGCGCGCTGGATCGGGATCTGCTGCGCGCGGCGAAGGCCTATTGTGCGTCCGACTGGCAGATTTTCAAGACTCTCGCGATTCCAGGATCAGTGCCCTTCATCCTCACCGGCGTCCGGCAGGGCGTCGCGCTGGGATTAATCGGAATGGTGGTCGGAGAAATGGTGGGAAGCAGTCAAGGCGTCGGCTTCATGGTCGTATATGGTGGACAGACGTTCAATACGGATACGCTCTTTGTGGGCATGATCGTCATTGCATTTTCCGGCATCGCGCTAACCTGGCTCGCCGAGCGCCTGGAGCGGCGCTTCTCGCGCTGGAGACCCGAGCGGTAGAAACATGAACGAATTTATTGTCCGTCTGAGCCGCCTGGATTCTTGCGCCGTTTCCGATGCGCTGGATAAGCTCGGATTAAAAGGCTCGGTCACGGGTATCGAGCGTTTTTCGACTGACCGCCGGATTACCGGACAAGTCTTGACGGTTAAACTCGACCGCGCCGAAGGCCGGACGAATACTCGTCATCTCTGTACGACCGCGATCGACGCCGCGAAGCCCGGAGACATCCTCGTCGTCGAGCAGCGCACGGGTTTGGATGCCGCGTCCTGGGGCGGGAATCTGTCGATCGGAGCGCAAGTACGCGGCGTGGCCGGAGTGATCGTCGAAGGTCCGGCTCGCGATATCGATGACAGCCGCAAACTCGATTTCACGGTGTTCGCGCGCAGCCATACGGCGCGCACCGCGCGCGGCAGGATCGTCGAAGTCGCCACCAATGAACCGATTACTGTGGGCGACGTTACGGTTTCCCCCGGCGACTACGTGATCGCCGATGCCAGCGCCGTTGTCTTCGTCGCACAGAGTGAAATCGAGCGCGTACTCGAAGCCGCGGAAGCCATCCTGCAGCGTGAGGACGCTCTGGCTCAGGCGATTCGGTCGGGGACACCGATCAGCCAGGTAATGGCTGGGAATTACGAAAACATGCTGAAGAAAGCACAATAATGGCAGCCGACAAAAATGTAGAACGAGCAGCGAAACTCGATACCACCGCGATCAGCGACGCCATGGATCGGCTCGGCATCGCCGGTCAGTGCCTCAACATCAAACCGCTCGATCCCCGGTTTCGGCTAACGGGTCGTGCCTTCACGATTCTCTATGGTCCGGCCGGAACCCCGCCCGGAACTGTGGGCGACTATATCGAAGACGTGCCGCCGGGAGGAGTCGTCGTGCTTGACAACGGAGGCCGCGAGAACGCGACCGTGTGGGGCGACATTCTTACGTGGGTCGCGAACCGCCGAGGCGTGGCAGGTACGGTGATCGACGGCGCGTGCCGCGATACGCATCTGGCGCGGGAGCTAGGATATCCCATCTATAGCCGCAGTTACTCCATGCGCACCGGCAAGGATCGCATTCAGGTGGAGGCGATGGGTGGGCCAGTAAATATCGGCGACGCCCGCGTCCATCAGGGCGATATCCTGCGTGGCGACGGCGACGGAGTCGTCGCGATTCCCCAAGCACACGAAGACGCGATCCTTACCAACGCCGAACAGATTGACGCCGCGGAATCGAAGATCCGCCGGTTGGTGAATGAAGGAAATACGCTCACGGAAGCCCGTAAGCAGCTCGGGTATCACAACCTCCAAACCAAGCGCTAGCTGTATGCTCAAGAGTTAGTCACATGCGATTTGGTAGTGCGCTTTTTGCTTTAACGATTGCGATACCGGCGATCGCGCACGATATTCCCAACGATGTGACCGTGCAGATGTTCCTGCGACCCTCCACCGACAAACTCGACTTGCTGGTCCGCGTGCCGGTCAAATCCATGCGGGATATCGATTTCCCGAAACTTGGTCCTGGGTACCTGGATCTTTCCCGTGCCGACCAGTTCTTGCAGGATGCCGCCACCGTGTGGCTGGTGCGCCCCATCGAAATATATGAAGGCGATAGGCGCCTGCCGGCCCCGAAGTTGCTCGCCGTGCAGCCGTCGCTCGAATCCGACAAGTCATTTGCGTCTTACGAGGCCGCGATGGCGCACATCATCGGCCCTAAGCTTCCCGAGAGCACCCAGGTCCCCTGGGATCAGGTCATGCTTGACGCTTGGCTGGAATACCCGATTCAGTCAGATCACTCGGCATTCTCCATCCGCCCAAACGTCGATACGCTAGGCGTTCGGGTGATCACGGTCCTGCGCTTTCTTCCGCCGGCCGGCCCGATTCGGGCGTTCGAGTTTGAGGGCGATGAAGGCTCGATCCAGCTAGACCCGAGCGTTTACCAGGCTTCCTTGCGATTCGTTCGCGCGGGATTCTTGCACATTCTCGACGGCACCGATCACCTACTCTTTCTCTTTTGCCTGGTGATTCCATTCCGCCAGTTCCGCCAGTTGCTCCTGATCGTGACGTCCTTCACGGTGGCGCACTCGTTCACGCTAACCGCCGCGGCTTATGGACTTGGTCCGGATGGGCTGTGGTTTCCGCCGCTGATCGAGACACTAATCGCCATGTCGATCCTCTACATGGCGCTCGAGAACATCGTCGGCGCGAGCAGCGTCGGCCGCCGCTGGATGGTGACGTTCGCCTTTGGCCTGGTGCACGGGTTTGGCTTTTCCTTCGCCCTGCGCCAGACATTGCAGTTCGCCGGGTCGCACCTGCTAACGTCACTGGTGTCCTTCAACCTGGGCGTGGAGTTGGGCCAGCTTCTGGTGCTTGCAATCTCTATCCCCTTGCTTGATTTGCTGTTCCGTTACGGGGTCGCCGAACGGATGGGAACGATCATTCTGTCGGCGCTCGTCGCACACACGGCTTGGCACTGGATGGTCGACCGGTGGGGCAATCTACGCCAGTTTCCGCTTCCGCGGCCGGTACTAAATGCGGCTGTGTGGGCCGCCGCCATGCGTTGGGCGATGGTGTTGGTCGCCCTGGCCGGCCTCGTCTGGCTGGTGTCCTTGCTGCTCAAAAAAAGATCGAACAAGCCTGCGCCGGCGAACGTAGGAAATTAACGCGAGGGATTATGAAGACTCTCGGTGCTATCTCCATCGTCATTTGCTTGGCCACAGCCGGATGCGGATACCACGACCGGTATCGCCATCGCGCTGAAGTCCGGCGAGCCCAAGATGAAATCCGGCAGGCGCATGAAGAGTTCCGCCGCGCGGGTGGGGAGGCTCGGGAAGACCTTCGCCGCGCCCGCCAGGATGTCCAGCGCGAGCTGCGCCAAGCCCGCGAAGAATTTCGCCGGGAAATGCGGGACGCCGATCGCGAGCTGCACGACGAATTCCGCCGCCGGTAGGCTCTATCAGTGGCGCGAATGCCCGCCATCAGCAAACCTGCGTTCGCATCGCTCGAAGACGCGCTATTCTGTTAGATTCGCCGAAATCCTTCCGCGTAGTCAGTCAGCATGATCCTGAAACTTAACCACCTCAAGGTGAAGGCCGCCGCTACCACGCAGGGCGTGATCGAAGCCGTTTATGCGCTGGTGGAAGCAGGCCTCATCGATCAGGGGCAGTTCGCGCGCCTCCAGGTGGAGCTCGATTGGATCCAGTACAAATCCAATTTCCGTGAAGCCGTCACTGCCACGCAGGGCTACAACGCGTTCGGGCAGCCCGCCCCGATCATGGATATACACGTCGACACGCGTCAAGTGGTTCCCGATACCCTGCGTTCGGATCTGCTCCGCGCGATCCATCGTGCTCAGGCCGGAGCCGAGGCGGGTGGCTGCCGTCTTCCCCTCGAAGAGTTCCAATCCCTGCGCTCCAGTATCGTCTGGACCTTCAATCGATTCTTCTGGCGTCATCTGCTCGCCTGGGAAGCCGCCACCGGCAAGGGTTACGACCAGGCGCTCCCCGGCGGCTCTTCGGACGGCCATAATCCTCGTGCCATCGCCGACGATGTCGCCGAGTTTCTGGACCTTCTGTGCGCCCTTCAATCCAAGAACCAGCTGCCGCCCGAGGTGAACCTGCTCGAAATCGGCGTGGGCAACGGCTCGCGTTGCGCCCAGTGGCTCGACCAGTTCCAAAAGCTCGACCAGCAACGCGGTACCAGCCTGTATTCTCGCCTATGTTTTTACATGGGTGATTATTCGCAGGACACGCTCAATAAGGCCAGACCCACCGTCGCCAAACACATCGATCAGTGCCGCTTCGTTCCACTGGACGCGATCAATCCCATCAAGTCGCTGGCCCAGCTGCGCCACAAGATCCTTCAGGTGCATCTAACAAATGTGTACGACAACCTGCCCGATGAAGAGGTGGTCCGCCGCGACGGCAAGCTGTATTTCGTGCAGGTGCGCGCCTATGTACCCACGGCCGCGGTGAACAGTATCGGTGGCAAGTACGGCATCCCCCCGGAGCTTTTCCGCGACCGCGTGTATCACATGCTTGAAACCGGCTTCGATAGTTTCGGCGGCGCTGCGCATGGTGTTCCTTTCTGGCAGGAACTGTGGGCAGCGATGCGGCTGGAGGAGCGGCTGGTCCAGCTCGAGGACCTGCCGGAGTTCCCTTTTCCGGAAGGGCTCGACGCCGGCAGACTCGAAGATATCCTGCAGGATGCCCCCACGGACTTTCGTTTCCATCTGAGCTCGGGTGCGCTCGAGAGTTTCATCCGCACACTGCCTCTGCTGCACCCAAGCGGATATATGCAAGTCTTCGATATTTTTGTCACCGACATGGCCCAATACCGCACCGGTTTCTTCGGTCCTGGGAAACTGGACGGTTCGCTGCTCAACTGGGTCAACGGTGCTCTACTAAAAGAAGTGGCCCAGCGCGAGGGCTATAACGTGAACTTCCGGCCCTTTAAGTACCGCGCGAATACGCATACTTCCATCCTCTACACGACGCGCAGGGAGTAACCAAATTTTTAATGACTCTTCCCATTCTTCCCACTGCGATCGTCGGCAGCTATGCCATGCCTGGCTGGCTTGAGCGGCTCAAAACCGACTATTTCGCCCGCCGCATATCGCGCCACGATCTCGACGAAATCTACGATGCCGCCGTGAAGGCTGCCATTAAGGACCAGGAAACAGCCGGCCTCGATGTCATTACGGACGGCGAGCTGCGCCGCGACAACATGGTCGATTACTTCGCGGAGAGGTTGCCCGGCGTGCAGATCGACCGCACCTCCAAAAAGTTCTATTACGATTTCTACGACAGCGCCGTGGTGAGCAAGCTTCCCATGGCGTCCATGGGCCTGGTGCAGGATTTCACTTTACTGAACACGTTTACGGACCGCGTCCCCAAGTTTTGCGTGACGGGACCGCACTGCCTCACGAAACGTATTCGCAACCAGTTCTACCCCAGCGAAGAAGCCTTCGCAACGGATATCGCCCGCGTGATGAACATGGAGCTGAAAGCTCTGGTCAAAGCCGGTGCCACCTTCATCCAGATCGACGAGCCGTACTACTCCGGCTTCCCCGAAGATCTGGCCTGGGGCGTCAACGTGATTAACACGCTGGTGGAGGGCGTCGACGCGAAGATCGCCGTCCACATCTGTTACGGCAATCGCTACGGTAAGCCGTCCTGGGAAGGCAGCTATCGCTATTTGTTCCCCACGATTCTCAAAGCCAAAGTGCAGCAGTTGACGCTCGAATTCGCGCGCCGCGGTGGCGAAGATCTGGACCTCTTCAAGGAGTTCCAGGCGCCATTTGAATTGGGCCTCGGCGTCATCGACGTGAAGAACACCGATATCGAAACGCCGGATATG
>Ga0157369_10001671_pt1 | contig 27057 bp, 25 predicted proteins | sample C25metaG_FD_113461 | JGI IMG/M metagenome (GOLD analysis project Ga0157369, IMG submission 113461) | Corn rhizosphere microbial communities from Kellogg Biological Station, Michigan, USA - C2-5 metaG | ecosystem: Host-associated > Plants > Roots > Rhizosphere > Soil | place: USA: Michigan... | reverse complement strand
AGCATGCGCGCGAAATGGCGCGTGATCGCGAGGCCGAGGCCGGTGCCGCCATATTTGCGCGTGGTCGAGGAATCGGCCTGGGCGAAAGCCTGGAACAGCTTCTCCATCTGCTCCGGGGTCATGCCGATGCCGGTATCGCTGACGGTGAAGTCGATCGTGTCGGCGCTACCGTTGTGGCGGCGCGCGACCGTCAGCGTCACCGTGCCGTCCTTGGTGAATTTGCTCGCGTTGCTCAGGAGATTGAGCAAGCTCTGCTTCAGCTTGGTGATATCGGAATCGATGACGCCGACATCGTTCGCGCAATCGATCACCAGCTTGTTGCCGTTCTTGGCGGCGAGCGGATCGATGATGCCGCGCACCTCGGCGAGCACCGACGTCACCGTCACCTTCTCGATGAAGACGGTCATGCGGCCGGCCTCGATCTTGGAAAGATCGAGGATGCCGTTGATCAGGTTGAGGAGATGCGTGCCCGCATTCTCGATCTTGGCGAGATCGGGCAGATAGTCGTCATGGCCTTCATCGCCGGCTTCTTCCTGCAGCATCTGGCTGTAGCCGATGATGGCGTTGAGCGGGGTGCGCAGCTCATGACTCATATTGGCGAGGAAGTCCGATTTGGTGCGGCTCGCCGCTTCGGCCGCTTGCTTCGCCTCCATCAGCGCGAGCTCCGCCTTCTTGCGCTCGGTGATGTCGGTGAAGATGGCGATGAAGCCGCCGCCCGGAATCGGATTGCGATGGATCTCGATGATCGAGCCATCCGGCCGTACGCGCTCGAAGGTGACGCGCTGGCCGACGGTCGCGAGGCGCTTCTTCACCTCTTCTTCGATATCGACGTCCTCGCCGAATTCGCCGCGCTGGCCCGTGTAACGAAGGTATTCGCCGAACGTGTGCTCGCGATCGAAAAATTCTTCGGGCAGATCGAGGAATTCGCGCATACGCGAATTCCAGAGCACCATCCTTTGCTCTTTGTCATACATCGCGACGCCCTGATCCATGTTCTCCATGGTCGCGCGCAGCTCCATCTCGGCGCGCTTGCGCTCGGTAATATCGCTGAAGATCGCGATGAAGCCGCCCTCGGGCATCGGATTGCGCGTGATCTCGATCACCGTCCCGTCGGGCCGGATACGCTCGTAGGTGAGCTTGCGTCCCAGCGTCGCCAGGCGCTTCTGGACCTCGGCCTCGACATCGACCATCCGGCCGAACTCGCCGCGCACACCGACATAGCGCAGGTATTCGGGAAAAGTGTGCTCGCGGTCGAAGAACTCGTCCGGCACGCCGAGCAGCTTGCGCATCCGCTCGTTCCAGATGACGAGCTTCAGATTGGCGTCGTACATCGCGACGCCCTCATCCATGTTCTCGAGCGTCGCGCGCATCGAAGCCTCGCGCGCGGCGATCTCGGTTGTCTGGTCGGCGATGACCTTCTCGTGATGCTCGCGACCACGCGCGATGGTGCGGGCGAGCCCGCCGATCTCGTCGTTGCGCGCCACCGGCATCTTATTGTTGCCTTCGGGATGGCGGATTGCCTCGCGGATCTGGGCAATGGGCAGAGCGATGGCCCAATAAGAGGTCGTGGCGATGAAGGCGGCGCCCGCCGCCGCGATTACCAGGGCCACAACAACCGCCGTAACAAAACTGTCGGACAGGTTGGGCAGCGCGAAGAGAACCACGATCTCGGCCGCGAGAATGGCAACAAAAGCCGCCAGCGCGATGCGCTGGCACAGACGACTGCGTAATGGAGACAACATGGCTTCTAAGCCCCCCGGGGAATTAGTAAATCACCGCCGCGCCAGTGGCAAGAAAAGGCGGCGGTAGCGGCTTGTTGCGTGCCGCGCTCGACCCTACCTCGGAAGTATGATATCGACCGGCGATATGAATGACCGAGGCGGAACCGGCGTGAGCGACGAGCGGCTGAATCTGCGCATCGCCAACGATCTGGCCGAGCTGTCGCGGGTCGCCGAGAGCGTCGACGAATTCTGCGCTACCCAGGCGATACCGGCCGGCTGCGCTTTCAAGCTGAACATCGCGCTCGAAGAGCTCCTCACCAACACCATCTCCTACGGCTATGACGACGAGCAGCGCCACGAGATCGCGATCGACATCACCCGCGAGGGCGAGGCGATCGTCACCGAGCTCAGCGACGATGCACGGCCTTTCGACCCGCTGAATGCGCCGCCGCCCGATCTCGATTCCGCGATCGAGGACCGGCGGGTCGGCGGCCTCGGCGTCCATCTCGTGAAGACGCTGATGGACGATGTGCGTTACGTCTATCGCGACGGCCGCAATTACATCACGCTGCGCAAGAAGATCACCGCGGATTCAGACGCCGGGTAGCAGCCGCAACGCCAGGCCGGTGATGTCGTCGGATTGCGGGCAGGTGGCGGCGAATTCGCGCACTGCCTGAACCGTCTCGCTGATGACGCGATCGAGCGGCGCGCCGGTCAGGCCGCGCAGCCGCTCTTCCAGCCGCTCCTTGCCGAACATCCCATCGTCGGGCGCCATCGCTTCGGTGATGCCGTCGGTATAGAGGTAGAGCGCCTCGCCGGGCGCGAGGCGCAGCTCGCCGGTCTGAAATTCGAAAGCCGGATTGACGCCGAGCGCAATGCCCTGCGGGCCTTCGACCGTAACGACGCCGTCGGGTCCCAGCCGATAGGCCGGATCATGGCCGGCATTGCAGAAGGTCACGAGCCCGTTGCGCGGATCGATGATGCCGAAGAGCAAGGTTACGAACATCATCATGTCGTTGTCGTCGCACAGCTCGCGATTGACGCGCGAGACGATGGCGCCGGGATCGGCCACGCCATGCGACTGCTGCAAAAGAGCGGTGACGACGCGCAGCAGATTCTTGGCCCGCGCCATGAACATCGCCGGGGCGATGCCCTTACCCGAGACATCGCCGATGGCGAAAGCGAGCCGGCCATCCGTGGTCGGGAAGAAATCGTAGAGGTCGCCGCCGACTTCGCGTGCCGGCTCCATCACCGCGAAAATCTCGACCGGGAGCTCGGGTGACGGCGGCGGGAACACGCTCGGCACCATGCTCATCTGCAGCTTGCGCGCGGTTTCGAGCTCGTCCTCGATGCGTTTCAGATGCGCGCGCACCGCATCGCGCAATAATTTCTGTTCCAGTGTCGCGCTGACACGCGCGCGCAGCAGCGTCGGATTGAAAGGCTTGGGCAGGTAATCGACCGCGCCCAATTGGATGCAGCGCACGACGCTGTCCATCTCGTTGAGCGCCGAGATCACGATCACCGGCAGCTCATGCAACTGGCCGCCGGCTTTCAGCCGCTCCAGCACCTGATAGCCGTCGCATTTCGGCATCATCACATCGAGCAGCACGAGGTCGAAGGCGGTCTCGGCGATCAGCGCCAGCGCCTCCTCGCCATCGCCCGCGGTCGCGATCTCGCGATAGCCTTCGCGGTTGAGACGCCTCGTGAGGAGATGGCGATTGTCCTCGATATCGTCGACGACGAGAATGCGCGCACCTGTCAGCGCCGATGCCGGCCTCGCCTTTGTGTCGCTTTCCTCAGCCACCCCGACCTCTCCGTGGGCACACCCCCGCGTACCAGGAAGAACTCTAATCGCTTCGGCGCAGCGGCGCCATGTGTCGTGCCGTCACGTCGCCGACACAGGTCTCTGGGCCCGCGCATTGACCCTCTGCTGATTGACCATGGCCCGACCTTGGCTGCACATTGTCGTTAACGATGGGGATGGGAGGATTCGTATGGCCCAGAATAAAAAAGAGGCGGGGCGCAAAACCGGGCGCGATGAGACACCGTCGGTTGCCCGCCGCAATTTCCTGAAAGGCGCGACGCTCGCCGGCGCCGGCGCACTGGCCGCGCCGCTTGCTGCGCCTCTTCCGGCCGAGGCGCAACCCGCTGCACCGCCGCCGCCGGCCGCGCCGAGCATTCCGGCAGCGCCCAATCGCCAGGCCGAGCGCGGCACGCCGCCCGATCATGTCGGCGAGACGCAATCCTCCAGCGGCGGCGATTTCATGGTCGATATCATGCGCGGCCTCGACATCGAGCATGTCGCGGCCTTCTGCGGCTCGAGCTTTCGCGGCTTGCATGAATCGCTGATCAATTACGGCATGCTGACCGAGCCGCAGCTCGATTTCCTTGCCTGCATGCATGAGGAAGTCTCGGTCGCGATGTGCCACGGGTATGCCAAGATCGAAGGCAAGCCAATGGCGGCGATGATGCACGACACGGTCGGGCTGCAGCACGGCTCGATGGCGATCTACAACGCCTATGCCGATCGCGTGCCGATCTTCCTCATCACGCCGGCGTCGCCCGATGTGCGCACGCGCAGGAACATGGTGCCCTTCGTCCATTCGGTGCAGGACGGCGCCGCAATCGTGCGCGATTTCGTCAAATGGGACGATAAGCCTGCCTCGCTGCAGCATTGGGCAGAATCGGCGACACGCGCTTACAAATACGCGATGACGCCGCCTTACGGGCCGGTGCTGCTGGTCACGTCGAGCGACATGCAGGAAGACCCGATCGACGACGAGCCGGCGCCGACCAAACCGAAGCCGCCGAAGATTGCGCCGCCGCAGGCCGAGGACGGCGCGCTGCGCGAGGTCGCGAAGATGCTGGTCAATGCCGAAGCGCCGGTACTGGCCTGTGACCGCCTCGCGCGCACGCCGGCCGGCATGCAGCATCTGATCGAGCTCGCCGAGCTGCTGCAGGCGCCCGTGATAGACGGCTCGATGCGTATGAATTTCCCTTGGCGCCATCCTCTAAATCAGTCCAGCCGCCGCCGCGCCGTGATCTCGCAAGCCGACGTCCTCCTCGGCATGGAGATGACCGATTTCTGGGCGACGACGCATTCCTTCGTGCCGCATACCGAATACAGCACGCGCCGGAGCGTGAAGGCGGGCGCGAAGGTCATCAGCCTCACCGCGGTCGATCTCAACTTCCATGCGAATTATCAGGACTTCCAGCGCTACCCCGATGCCGATCTGGCGCTTGAGGGCGATGCCGAAGCGAGCCTCCCGTCGCTCATCGCGGCGTGCCGAGAACTGATCGACCAGGGCAAGAAGTCGAATTTCGAGCTGCGCGGCAAGAAGCTCGCCGAGGCGCATCAGAAAACGCTGGTCGAGATGCGTGGCCTCGCTGCAATCGGCTGGGACTCGCAGCCGATCACGGTCGCGCGCATGGTGATGGAGCTCTACAACGTCATCAAGGACGAGGACTGGACCTACGCTTCCGGCTCGCAGATGCAGAATCAGTGGCCGCAGAAGCTGTGGCACGCCGACAAGCATCATCGCTATATCGGCGACGCGGGCGCTTACGGCATCGGCTACACGGCGCCGGCGACCTTGGGCGCGGCGCTCGCCAACAAGAAGCACGGCCGCATCACCGTGTCGGTCAATGGCGATGGCGATCTGATGTGCTGCCCCTCATCGCTCTGGACCGCGGCGCATGAGAAGATTCCGATTCTCTACATCGTTCACAACAACCGCGCCTGGCATCAGGAGATCATGGCGTTGCAGGTTACGGCCAACCGCATGCAGCGCGGCACCGACCGCACGCATATCGGCACGACGATCCGCGATCCCTACATCGACTACAGCAAGATGGCGCAGAGCATGGGCGTCTTCGGGCAGGGACCGATCACCGACCCAAAGGATCTCGGCCCGGCGATCAAGAAAGCGGTCGAGGTGGTGAAGCGCGGCGAGCCGGCGCTGATCGATGTCGTTGCGCAAGGGCGGTGAGGGTGATGAGGCAATTCCTTCTCGCCGCCGCAGCCGCGCTAACCTTTGCGGCCCCGGATTGGGCACAAGGCGCATCGTCCGGCGATGCTGCGCATGGCAAGCAGCTTTTCATGGCCGAAGCCTGCTACACCTGCCACGGGACGACCGCGGCCGGCGGCGGTCCCTCGGGTCCGGCGCTGGCGCATCAGGGCCTGCCCGCCGAGGCGATCATGCAGCAGTTGCGTCACCCGCAGACGCGCATGCCGGCCTATAGCGACAAAGTCCTGCCTGACAAGGACGTGGCGGATATCGTCGCCTATATCCAATCGCTGTCGCAGGGTCCGAAGCCGAACGCCAAGGACATTCCACTTCTCAACCAATAGCGAACCCAACCAATAGCCAATCAAGTGCAGCGGCCGCCTTGATCAGGACGCCGCGCCGAGGCATGACTCGGCTCGCGCTCAATATTTTCGCGCCCAATATTTTCGTACTGGGAATCTTGCCGCCGAGAGGATGAGGTCATGGGTCAGTTTGGAGTGGGTCAGCCGGTTCCGCGCGAGGAAGATCCCTATCTGCTGCGCGGCGCCGGCCGGTATGTCGACGATGTCCGTCTGCTCGATCTGAGCCGCGCCGTGGTCCTGCGCTCGCCCCATGCGCATGCGCGCATCCGCTCGATCAATATCGACGCCGCCAAGGCGGCGCCCGGCGTGTTGCTGGTCCTCACGGGCGAGACACCGGAGGTGGCCGCGCTCGGCCTGCAAGTGCCGCGCATGCCGCGCAAGCGCAAGGACGGCTCGCCCGGCTTCATCGCGCCGCAGCCGCATCTCGCGCGCGGCTTCGTGCGCTTCGTCGGCGACCCGGTCGCCTTCGTCGTCGCCGAGACCCTTAACCAGGCGAAGGACGCGGCCGAGCTGATCGAGGTGGATTACGAGCCGCTGCCCGCGCTGGTCTCGACGGCCGCCGCGGTCGAGCCGGGCGCGATCAAGATCTGGGACAATTGCCCCGACAACGTCGCCTTCTATCACGAGATCGGCAATAAGGCGGCGGTCGACGCGGCTTTCGCCCAGGCCGCGCATGTCATCAAGCATCGCATGGTGATCAACCGCATCACCGCGAACTCGATGGAGCCGCGCGGCAGCCTTGCCGAATATGACGGACGCGAGAACCGTTATGTCATCCGCTGCACGCTGCAAGCGCCGCATCGCAGCCGGGGGATCTTCGCGCAATTGCTGAAGGTGCCGGAAACCGCGGTCCGCGTTATCTGCGAGAATGTCGGCGGCGGCTTCGGCATGAAGGGGTCGCTCGGCCCGGAATATGTGCTGACGGCGCTCGCCGCGCGTTTGCTGCGCCGGCCGGTGAAATGGGTCGAGGAGCGCTCGGAAGGCCTGCTCGCCGACGAGCATGCGCGCGATAACGTCACCGATGCCGAGCTCGCGCTCGACAAGGACGGCAAGTTCCTCGCCGTCCGCACCAGGACGCTCGCCAATATCGGCGCCTATCACACCTCTGACCGCGCCGCCGGCCCGCCGCTCTCCAATCTCGGCTCGCTCGCCGGCACCTACACGACGCCGGCGCTTTATTGCGAAGTGCTGGGCGTGATGACGCATACCCAGCTCACCGGCCACTACCGGGGCGCCGGCCGGCCGGAAGCATCTTATGTCATCGAGACCATGGTCGATCTTGCCGCGCGCAAACTGGGCATCGATCCGGCTGAGCTGCGCCGCCGCAACACCGTTCCGCTGATCACCGCGCCCTATAAGACGGGCCTTACTTTCATTCTCGACAGCGGCAATTTCGGCAAGAATCTCGGCGATGCGCTGAAGATGGCGGATTATGCCGGCTTCGCGGCGCGCGTCGCCGAATCGAAGAAGCGCGGCAAGCTCCGCGGCATCGGTATCACCAACACGATCGAGGGCACCGCCGGCGGCATGCTGGAACATGCCGAGATCCGCTTCGACTTTACCGGCACGCTGACCTTGATGATGGGCACGCATGACCATGGCCAGGGCCATGGCACGACCTTCAAGCAGATTCTGAGCGATCGGCTTGGCATCGATGCCGACAAGGTGCGGTACCGCAACGGCGACACCGACGAGGTGCTGACCGGAACTGGCACGTTCGGCTCGCGCTCGACCGCTTGCGGCGGCTCCGCGCTTGTTATCGCCGCCGACAAGGTGATCGCGCGCGGCAAGAAGCTCGCCTCGCATTTCCTCGAGGCGGCCGAGGCCGATATCGTTTTCGAGTGCGGCAAATTTGCGGTCGCCGGCACAGACAAGGCGATCACCCTGATCGATGTCGCCAAGGCGTCCTATATGCCGGGCCGCCTGCCGCGCGGCTCGGAGATGGGGTTGTTCGAGACCGGCACCTATGATGGCGGCGCGCCGACCTATCCCAATGGCTGCCACATCTGCGAGGTCGAGATCGACGAAGGCACGGGCGCGATCGAGATGGTGCGCTATGTCGCGGTCGACGATTGTGGCCGCGTGATCAATCCGCTGCTGCTCGAAGGCCAGATGCATGGCGGCATCGCGCAAGGGGTCGGCCAGGCGCTGATGGAAGATCTGCATTACGAGCGCGAATCGGGCCAAGTGATGTCGGGCTCGTTCATGGATTACGCGATGCCGCGCGCCAGCGATTTCTGCGCCATCGAGATGGAAAGCAACGAGGTGCTGGCGAAGACCAATCCGCTCGGCGTCAAAGGCGGCGGCGAAGCGGGCACCGTCGGTGGACTGGCGGCGATGATGAACGCGATCAACGACGCGCTCGCCCGCGCCGGCGCCGGTTACCTGCAGATGCCGTGCACGCCGGAGAAGGTCTGGCGCGCGCTGCAGGCCGTTAACACCAAGCAGGCGGCGGAATAGAGGCGGCGATCACGCCGCCTTCTTCTTGCGCCGCGTCGCGAAGGACCGCGTGATGCGCTGACGCATGCGAGTGCGCAGCTTCGACTGCGCGACGCCAAAGCGCCGCCGCATGCTGAGCCGCGCGCCTTCCTTCGTCTTGACGAGATGCAGCGTGCGGTCGTGGAAATTTTCCAGCCCCGGCCGGTGCCCGACCGAGATCAGCGTCGTCCAGCGCAGCTCGTCGTTGAAGATGCTCATCATCGCGGCTTGGTTGTCGTCATCGAGGGCCGCGGTCGCCTCGTCCATGAAGATCCATTCCGGCTTGTGCAGCAGCGCACGAACGAAAGCGATGCGCTGCTGCTCGCCGCCGCTGAGTAAGCGATCCCAGCGCTCATTCTCATCCATGCGCGGCGCGAGATGCGCGAGGCCGCAGCGCTTCAGCGCCGCCGCCATTGCCTTGCGGTTGAAGCGCCGCGGCGAAGCAGGATAGGCGATCGCGGCGCGCAGCGTACCGAGCGGCAGATAGGGCCGCTGCGGCATGAACATGATCTTGCTGCGCTGAGGCAGCAGGATCGTGCCGCTGCCCCAGGGCCAGAGGCCCGAGGCGGCGCGCATCAGCGTGCTCTTGCCGCTGCCCGATTCGCCCTGGATCAGCACTTTCTCGCCGCGCGCGATCTGCGCATTGGTCTCGGCGATCACGACATTGCCGTCGGCGAGCGTGATCTCGAGGTCCGCGAAGGCGATGACTTCCTCGTTCTCTTTTGCTTCTTCCTCGATCAGCTCGATCTTCGTCACATCGCCGCTTTCGGTTGTCGATTCGATCGTCGTCTGCAGCATTTCTTCGAATTCGAGCAATCGCGTCACATGGGAGCGCCATTCGGCGATGAGGGGGAAATTGTCGACGAACCAGGTGAGGCTGGTCTGCACTTGCCCGAAAGCGGCCGTGATCTGCATCAGCCCGCCCAGCGAGATCTGATCGGCGAAATAGCGCGGGCTCGCGACGAGAGTCGGATAGATAATGCCGAGCATCGCATAGCCGTTGGTCATCCACATCAGCCGGCGCTTGGCCCGCATCAGCACGAGTTGCGCCGCCATCACCAGGCCGAAATTGCGATTCAAGACTTTCTGCTCGTCGGCCTCGCCGCCGATCAGCGCGATGCTCTCGCTGTTCTCCCGGAGCCGCACGAGCGCGAAGCGGAAATCCGCTTCGGCGGCGGTGTGCTGGACATTCGCCGGCACGATCGGCCGGCCGACCCAATAGGTAAGGAGCGAGCCGATGGCCGCATAGATGATCGCCGCCGCGACCATGTAGCCCGGAATGTCGAGCGTGACGCCAAAGAGCGCGACGGTGAGCACGCCGGAGAGCGACCAGAGAATGCCGATGAAGGACATCAGCGTCAGCGCCGCGTTGACGATGCCGATCGCGAAATCGACCGCCATCTCCGTCGCGCCGCGGATATTCTCGGCGATGCGCTGATCCGGATTCTCGATGCCTTCGCCGACGAAATTGAGCTGGTAGTGCCGCCCGCCTTCGAGCCAGCCGCCGGTCAGCCGCGATGTGAGCCAGCGCCGCCAGCGCAATTGTAGAAGCTGCTTCACATAGACTTGATAGACCGCGACACCCATGCTGATGCTGCCGAGCGCCGCGAAGATCGCCATCTGACGCAGGAAGGCAGTCCAATTGTGATATTGGAGCGCGTCGAAGAAATCGCGGTTCCAGACATTGATGCGAATCTGGATCGCGATCTGCAGCAAGGTGAGCAGCAACACCCCGCCGGCGAGAAACCGTGCGCGCCAGCGCTCATCCCCCGCCATGAAAAAGGGTCCGGCCAGCCGCAGAAAGCGGCGCAAAAAGCCCGTTTCGGGCGACGAAGGTACGGGGTTATCCGCCATGACCCACGGTCCGGTGCAAGGTTTCCGTGCCCTATAACCCCCGAGAGGGGGCGAGCGTTCGGTGACCTACTGCCCGCTTGGTTGAGCTTGGGGACCGCGCTATGGATTCGGTAGGGAGGAAATCATGGCCAAGCGCGAGAAGCAGGAGTCGGGCTTCATCGGCATCGACGCGGTGACTTTCGGCGCCAAGAATATGACCGAGACGCGCAAGCTGTTTTCGGATTTCGGCCTCGCCAAGAAACAAGACACGAAATCGCGTCTCGTCTTCGCGACCGAGATCGGCAGCCAGATCGTGATTCGTCCGAGCGGCGCAAAGGATCTACCGCCGCCGATCAATCCCAATGCCGAATTCCGCGAAGTGATCTGGGGCGTCAAAAGCGCGAAGGATGTCGCACGCATCGCCGCGGATCTGGCGCGCGATCGCGAGGTACGCCGCGACCACGACGGCACGATTCATTCGGTCGATGATTCGGGCATTCATTTCGGCGTGCGCGTCTGGCGCCATCGCCAGGAGCCGAAACGCGCCACGGCGCTGCCGCTGAACGCGCCTGGCGCGCGGCATCGCGTCGATGCGCCGAGCCCGATGTATGAGCGCGCCAAGCCGTACCGTATCGGCCATATCGTCTTCACCGTGCCCGATGTGCCGAAGGCCGAGCGCTTCTACACCAAGCGGCTTGGCTTCTCGCTTTCCGATCGCTATGCCGGCGGCGCCGCGACTTTCCTGCGCTGGGCGGCGCGTTCCGACCACCACAATCTTTTCATGTTCCGGCTGCCGAGCCGTGTCGTCGATCTGCATCACCTCGCTTTCGAGGTGCATGACATTCACGAAGTCTTCGGCGGCGGTCTGCATTTCACGGGCCTTGGCTGGAAGACCGCGGTCGGACCCGGCCGGCATCCGATCTCCTCGGCCTATTTCTGGTATTTCGCCAGTCCCCTCGGCGGCATGCTGGAATATTTCTCCAATCCGGATTTCGTCACCGAGGCGTGGAAGCCGACGAATTTCCGCGTCAATCGGTTCTCGGAATGGCATCTCGCCGACGGCATCCCGGTGCCGCGCGAGACCATCATGCGCCCCTCATTGAAAGCCGCGAAGGCCAGCGCATAGCTGCCCTGCTTCGCGGCCGCTAGCGTCGGGTCTTCGACTTTGATGGCCGCGTGACACGGTATCCCTAAAATCGCGCCACGTTTCCGCCTATTTTCATGACGACGCTGGCTGTTGGTTTGGGATGGCACGTAGCGAAATGACGGCGAGGCTGCCGGTCATGGACTGCCGCTCATGCTCAATGGGAGGCAGTTGTGCGTCACTATCAGCTTTATCTGCTCACCGATGGCAACATAAGCACCCGGCTCGAGTTTTTCGCGGACGAGGACGTGGAGGCGCTCGAGAGCGCCGCCCTTTTGTTCGAAGCCTGCTCCGATGCCTGCTCGAATTACGAGTTGTGGAGTGGTTCGGAATTACTGGCCCGGGATCATCCTGTTCCATCACCAATAGCGTTGGAGATGTTCAGCCAGGCGCGCCAAAATCAGATGCTCCATCTGGAAGAGATCTTGCACGGTAGCCAGTGGCTTATCGCAAAGAGCAACCGTTTGGCCGAAGTGATCGATAACGCTTGCGTCGACCGGGCCCCCATGGAGAATCAGCCGGAACTCGGCGCAGAACAGGAACGGCGCCGTGCACCCAGGGGGAACGAATGAGGCTGATTTCATATCGCAGCGGCGACCAGCCAAGCGTCGGCGTGATGGTCGATCAAAGCCGCTTCATTTCGCTGCGCCGTCTATTGCCTGATCTGCCGCCGAGCCTCAAGGAGATCATCGCGCAAGGCGCGCTGAAGCGAATCGCCGAAGCGATCAAGGGCAACGAAGGCGATCTCAAGATCGAACAGGTCGAACTCGATCCCGTCATTCCAGATCCACACGCGACCTGGGCATTGGCGCTCAATTTCCAAATGCATATCGACGAGACGGGCCTCACCACCTCGGCCGATTATCCGCAAATCTTCCAGCGCATGCCGATCAGCGTCGTTGGCCATAACGACGCGCTGTGGTGCCCGAACCCCGCGATTGCCAAAACTTTCGATTATGAAGGCGAGCTTGCGGTGGTGATCGGCGCGCCCGGCCGCCATATCCCGGTCGCGCGCGCGCTGAGCCACGTCGCCGGCTATGCCTGCTACAACGAAGGTTCGGTACGCGAATTCCAGGGCCATAATCGCCAGTTCGGCCTCGGCAAGAATTTCGAACGCTCGGGCAGTTTCGGTCCGTGGCTCATGACGGCGGACGAATTCGGCAATCCGAAGACGCATCGCGTGATCACACGCCTCAACGGCGTCGAGAAGCAGAATGAATCGCTGGACAAGATGCTGTTCTCGGTCGAGCAGGTGATTCATTACCTCTCGACCGGCTACACGCTGCAAACCGGCGATGTCATCGTGATGGGCACGCCGGGCGCGCTGAAAAAGCCGCCGGACTATGTGCTCGGCCCTTATGACTCACCGCGCAATCCCGGCCGCACGCACATGAAGCCGGGCGATGTCTGCGAGGTCGAGATCACCGGCTACGGCGTCCTGAGCAATCCGATCGTCGCCGATCCGACGCCGCTGCAAGGCTGAGATCATCCTCCGCAAAAAGCAGAAGGCGGCACCACCGGGTGCCGCCTTCGCGTTTCGAACGTGCGACGAGTCTTAGTTCTCGTTCGGCAACCGGACCTGGCTCCAGCCTTCGAGCGGAAAGCCGTGGCGGCCGGTGAACGCGTCGCCTTGGTCATAGACGCCGGTGGTCGGGACGACGATGCTCGGGTTGATATTCGCCTTGAACGCCTGGAAGGACGATTGCTCGGTCGCTTGCTGTTGGGCGCCCGGCTGAAGCGCCTCTTGTTGTGCCGGCGTGATGGCGCTCTGGGGCGCTGCCAGCGCAAGGCCGGCCGGCAGGGTGAAAGCAAACGCCAGAGCGGCCAGGGACTTTCTCATCGATCTCTCCTCATGAAAAAATTCGGGCGACAGACGGTCTGAAGACCGCTCGTTCGCCCGACGGGAGAGAGATAGTCATCTTCTGTGCAGATGCAAAATCACAATCTCGCGCGTCCGCTATGCAATATCCTAACCCCTAGTGATTACGGGGTTTTCAGGCAATGAATGTTTCACGCGCGATACATTGCGCTGCAATATTTCTCACAGAAATGTTAGCTCGGAGCGAGTTGCGAGGTGCAATGCGGGCAGCGCGTCGCCGCTTTCGGGATCGAGGATCTGCAATAGTCGCAGTCCTTCGCGTCGGCAGGCGCCGGCTCGGCTGGTTTCGGCATAAAACGATTGACCTGTTTCACGAGCAGGAACACGGCAAAGGCGACGAGCAGAAAATCGAGGATGTTGTTGATGAAGACGCCGTAGTTGAGCGTCGCGGCGCCCGCGGCTTTCGCCTCGGCCAGCGAGTTGTAATGCGTGCCCGACATGTTGATGAAAAGACTTGAGAAATCGACCTTGCCGAGTGCCAAGCCGAGTGGCGGCATGATGATGTCGTTGACCAGCGAGGTGACGATCTTGCCGAAAGCGGCGCCGATGATGACGCCGATGGCGAGATCGAGCACGTTGCCGCGCATCGCGAAGTCGCGAAATTCCTTCCACATCGCCCAACCCCTTTCCTTAAGTGCTTCCGTCCCCATTTTGTGGCCTAAAGACCAATTGATTCAAGTGGTTATATAAATGGTTCACAACCCACGTGGCGCCACGTGTCCTTATTGCGATGCGGCAGAGAAAGGTCTAAAGACGGCGCCGTTTTGCACACCGGGAGTGCCGCATGGCGCAAACCGCTGCCGCAGAGCATCGTCATCATGGCTCGGCCCAAACGCGGCGCCAGAACCTGATTCTCGGTGCGCTCGGCGTCGTTTACGGCGATATCGGTACTTCGCCGCTTTACACCGTCAAACAATGCTTCGTCGCTTTGGGCGGAATCACGCACGCGTCGATTTATGGCGTGCTGTCGCTGATCACCTGGGTGCTGTTCTGCGTCGTGACGCTGAAATATGTCAGCGTCGTCATGCGCGCCGACAACCGCGGCGAAGGCGGCGTGCTGGCGCTGACGGCGCTGGCGCTGCGCACAGCGAAGCCCGGGACGAAGCTCTATTGGTGGATCCTCGCCGGAGGCTTGCTCGGCGCCTCCTTGTTCTATGGCGACGGCGTGATCACACCGGCGATCTCCGTGCTCAGCGCGGTCGAAGGTCTCAAGGTCGCGACGCCGCTGTTCAGCCCCTACGTGATCCCGATCACGATGGCCATCCTGCTCGTGCTGTTCATGCTGCAGCGGCGAGGTACCGCGCGCGTCGGTGGGTTTTTCGGCCCGATCATGGCCGTGTGGTTCCTGGTCATCGGGCTACTCGGCGCGATCGAGATCGCGGAGTACCCGGATATCCTTTTTGCGCTCAACCCCTATTACGGCCTGCGCCTGTTATGGCGCGACCCCGTGCACGGCTTCGTGCTGCTTGGCGCCGTGGTGCTGGCGGTGACCGGCGCCGAGGCGCTTTACACCGACATGGGCCATTTCGGCCGCCGGCCGATCCGCATCGCCTGGCTGTCCTATGTCTTCCCGGCGTTGCTGCTCAATTACTTCGGCCAAGGCGCGCTGCTGCTGCATAGCGACGTCGCCTTCGACAATCCGTTTTTCCACTTGGCGCCGAGTTGGGCCCTCTATCCCATGGTCGTGCTCGCCATGGTCGCGACCGTCATCGCCTCGCAAGCGGTGATTTCGGGCGCGTTCTCGATGACGCGCCAGGCGGTGCTGCTCGGTTATCTGCCGCGTTTCGAGATTCGCCATACCTCCGAACATGAGATCGGCCAGATCTATGTGCCGAAAGTGAACCTCTTCCTGCTGATCGCGGTCGAGGCGCTGGTTCTCGGCTTTCACAGCTCAGACAATCTCGGTTCGGCCTATGGCATCGCGGTCACCGGCACGATGTCGCTCGATACGCTTTTGGCGCTGATCTACATGGTCGGCGTCGCGGGCTGGAACAAAGCGGCGGCAGTGCTGGTCTTCGGCTTCTTCCTCACCGTCGATCTCGCGCTGTTCTCGGCCAATCTCGTCAAAATCCATGAAGGCGGCTGGTTCCCGGTCGCGGTCGCGGTGACGCTCTTCACGATTATGGTCACCTGGCTGCGCGGCCGCGAGACGCTGCTCGCCGAGCGCTGGCGCGAAGCGCTACCGCTCGAGACCTTCCTCGCGACCTTGAAGCCCGACCGGCCGCCGCGCGTGCCCGGCACCGCGGTGTTCATGGTGCCCAACGATCGCGTCGTGCCGACGGCGCTGTTGCACAACCTCAAACACAACAAGATCCTCCATGAGCGCGTGGTGCTGATGAAGGCCGAGACCAAGGACATTCCGCATGTCCCGGACGATCAGCGTATCGAGGTGAAGCATCTCGATCACAATTTCCATACCGTCTCGGTCAATTACGGCTTCATGGACGAGCCCAATATCCCGCGCGCCCTGGCGCAGCTGCGGCTGATGCAATTCCGCTTCAACCTGCTCGAGACCTCGTTCTTCGTCGGGCGCGAGAAAGTCGTGATCGGCAAATTCGGCGGCTCGTTCTGGACCTGGCGCAAGCGGCTCTTCATTTTCATGCATCGCACGATGCTGAGCGCCACCGAATATCTGCGCATCCCGAGCAACCGCGTGGTCGAGCTCGGCGGCCAAATCGAGATCTAAAGAGCGGAAAAGCCGCGCCGAATCAGGCGACGTTGGCGGTCTTGACCTCGCGCCAGGCCGGCGCGGTCGTCTTGAGGCTGAGGATTTCGCGTTTTCCGACGCTGTGATGCGCCAGCGTATCGAGCTGGCGGATATGCGGCGGGAACACCTCATCCGAGATATAGGCCGTGCCGACCATGACGATCCCGGCCTCGCTGCCGCCGGTGGTCAGCGGCAACAGCAGATGATGCGCATCGAGCTGGCCTTTGGCGCCCCAGCGGAAGATGCTGTCGGCGAAGATTGGCGCCGATTCGGCGTGGCTCAGCCGCACCATCCGCACGAGGAAGTCGAGATAGTCGCTCTTCGGCAGATCGGCGTGCCATTTGCCGGTCGGATCGTAGCCAAGGCGCTTGACCAGCAGCGTGCCCACGAGGCGGAAACGAATGCGGCTGCCGCCATCCGCCAGCTCGCACAGCATGAGATGCGGCAGCAGCCGCGGGCCCATCTCGATCGGATCGATATCGCGGCGCGCCGGCATCGCCCGCCCGCTGCGCTTCTCGTCCCAGTAGCGGAACAGCGCGCTGAGCGTCGCGTGGTTGAAAACCTCTGCTGGCATTACCGCAACTACCTAATTCCTTAACCGGTCCTCACCACTTCGCGCCTTTTATGGTTAATGAATTGCTAACGATCCGAAGCGATCTATCAACCGAGCCGCGTAAGCCCTTCTAACTCGCTGAAAAATGTGATTTATCGGCGGCAAAAAAAGCTTGCCACAATAATTAAAATCGCGGCTTAGCCGTGGCCTTTATGGTTAATTTTCCCGCGATTCGCGAGAGCTTCAGGCGTTCGGCGCGGCGATCACGCGTGACGGCGGCAACCAGAGGGTTGCGGTCGTGCCACGCCCGACGACGCTGTCGAGCTGCAAGCTGCCGCCATGCAGCTCGATCATCGATTTGGTCAGCGGCAGGCCGAGCCCCGTGCCCTGATATTTGCGCGTCATGCGGCTGTCGATCTGGCCGAAAGGCTGCAGTGCCTTCGCCAGATCATACGCCGCGATGCCGATACCGGTGTCGCTGACGGCAATCTTGATGCCCCCCTCTTCGGGCAAGGTCACGCGCACCGTCACCTGGCCGCCCGACGGCGTGAACTTCACTGAGTTGGACATGAGATTGAGGAGAATCTGCTTGAGGCGGCGATTGTCGGCGCGGAGATACGGCAGATTGGGCGGCGTATGCGCGGTGAGATCGAGCGCGGCCTGATCGGCGCGGTCACGCATTAGCCGCATGCAGGAATCGATGACGCTGGTGAGATCGACGGTTTCCTCAACGAGCTCGACCTTGCCGAATTCGATCTTCGAAACATCGAGCAGATCGTTGATCAGATTCAGCAGATGCTGGCCGCTGTCACGAATATCGGCGGCGTATTCCGTGTAGCGTGGATCGCCGAGCGATCCGAAAACCTCGCCCTGCATGATCTCGGCAAAACCAATCACCGCGTTGAGCGGCGTGCGGAGCTCATGGCTCATATTGGCGAGGAACTCGGTCTTGGTGCGGCTGGCGAGTTCGGCCTCTTCCTTGGCGCGGCGCAGATCAGCCTCAAAACGCTTGCGGTCGGTGATATCGAGATAGGTGGCGAGCAGCCCGCCATCAGGCATCCTTATGAGGCGCCGCTCGATGACGCGGCCGTCGGCGACCATCAGCTCTTCGAGCGGCGGCGGCGCTTCGCGCAGCTGTTTCAGCCGCGCCGCAACGAGCTGCTCAGGATCGCCCGGACCATAAACGCCTTTTTTGGCGAGGATGCGCATCGGCAGCGCCGCGGAATCGCCGACACGGTGCTTGCCCGGCGCGAGATCCCGGAAGATGTCGTAGATCTTCTCGTTCCAGACGCGCAGACGCAGGTTGCTGTCATAGACGACGAGGCCCTGCTGCATCGTCTGCAGCGTGGCGTTGAGCAACGCCGATTTCTCCGCCAGCTCATGCTCGCGGCGCTTCAGCGCGGTGATTTCGGTCTGCACGACGACGCTGCCGCCATCGAGCGTGCGCTTTTCGCTGATCTGGAACCAGCGCTCGCCGAGCCGGGCTTCGCCGACACTGGGCGCGCCAGGCTGGAAGCGTTCGGCGAGGGAGGTCGCGGCGGGGCGTACCGCGCCGCGGTCTTCGCTCGCGCGATAGATATCGGCGAGCGGCGTACCGCCGACCAGCCACGGCGCGATCGCGGCATTCACCTCGCGATAGCGGCTGTTGCACAGCACCAGCCGATCCTCGGAATCGAGCAGCATGAAACATTCGGGGATCGATTCGATCGCTTCGATCAACCGCGTTTGCGCGAAAGCGGCATGCTGCTCGGCGCGCACGAGCAAAGTGAGATCGCGGCCGATGCCGCGATAACCGATAAAGCGGCCGCCTTCGCCGAAGACCGGCAGGCCGGATAGCGAGACGTGATGCTCGACGCCGTTGCTGTCGCGGCAGCGGAAGCGCGTATCGCGGAAAGGGAGCCTGACTTCGATCAGATCGGCGAGGCCGCGCCAATCGCCACGCTCATCCTCGGAAATGGCGAGATCCACGAGACGCTGACCGACGAAGAATTCGATCGCATTGCTGGACGGGATCTGCGTGCTCTCGGACATCGAGGTGAAGCGCAGCGTCGCGTCCATTTCCCAGAACCAGTCGGCCGCGGCTTCGGCATAGTCGCGGAGCCTTTGCTCGGTCTCCTGTCCGGATTCAGACGCAAGGGGGGTTTCGACCAGCAGGAAGCGCTGTTCGCCGCTATCGGTCTCTTCAAGCGCCGAGAGCGTGTAGCGCAAGCGCTGAACGCCGCCGGCCATCGCGACCGAGCGCTCGCCACGGATGCTCTCGCCCGAAGCGAGCCGCATCAGCGCCGCTTTCATTTCGTGATCGTCGGCGAAGAGCGTGGCGAAGCGATCCGGGCCTTCCAGCGGCTCGGCCACAGACCAATCCACGGCGGCACGATTGCGCATAACGATGCGACCGCCGGCATCGAACACCGTCGTAAGGATCGCATCGCCAGCCAACTCGGTCGCTTCGCGGGGCTGGTCCGGCATCTCCATCGATGCGCGCACCGCCTGCCTGCGTAACGTCACTGCTGCTGGACCTCCACCATCACCAACAGCCTAGGAAGGCGGTGTTAACATTCCGCAAATCGATGGTAGGGAATGGTTAATCCTTCGATAGCATCCGCCCGAGGGGGCGCTTGCCGAAGATATGCACGTGGAGATGCGGCACTTCCTGGTGTCCGTCGCGACCGTGATTGGCAAGGATGCGGTAACCACTTTCCACGACGCCCTCCTGACGCGCGATCTCGCCGATGGCGCGCACGAAAGCGGTGATTTCTTCGGGCGAAGCCTTGGCCGAGAAATCATCCATCGAGACATAAGCGCCTTTGGGAATCACGAGGACATGCAGCGGCGCCTGCGGGTTGATGTCGTGGAAGGCCAGCACGTGTTCGTTCTCGAACACTTTCTTGCACGGGATCTCGCCGCGCAGGATGCGCGCAAAAATATTGTTCGGATCGTAGGCCATGGCTTACCCCTTGTTGCCCTACCCCTTATTGCTACGCGCGGCTTTCTCCGCGATTCCCGAAATACCGACGCGCGATTCGAGCGCCGCCCAAATCTCAGTGGGTGCAATGCCGGCATCGGCCCAGAGCACGAGCAGATGATAGAGGAGATCGGCGCTCTCATTGGCGAGGCTGGAACTGCCTTCGACCGCGGCGATCACCGTCTCGACCGCTTCCTCGCCGAGCTTTTGCGCGATGCGTCCGCGGCCCTGGCTGAAAAGCTTCGCTGTGTAGGAGACGCTGGGATCAGCACCGCGGCGCGAGCCGATCGTGGTGAAGAGCCGGTCGAGAATGGAGCCGTCGAGATCAGCCATGGTCTTTTCCGCTGAGCGATAAGCCGGCCCGATTTTCAGATACTTAGGCGAGCGCGGCGAGGTCTTAGAGTCGCACCGGGATGCCGGCCTTGGCAAGATGCGCCTTGGCCTCGGCGAGACGATAGATACCGAAATGGAAGATCGAGGCGGCGAGCACCGCCGTCGCATGCCCGTCGCGGATGCCTTCGACGAGGTGATCGAGCGTGCCGACGCCGCCCGAGGCGATCACCGGAATGCGCACCGCGTCGGCGACAGCGCGGGTGAGGGCGATGTCGAAGCCCGATTTGGTGCCGTCGCGATCCATCGAGGTCAGGAGGATCTCGCCGGCGCCGAGCGCGGCCATGCGCTGCGCCCAGCCGATGGCTTCGATGCCGGTGGCGTTGCGTCCGCCATGGGTAAAGACTTCCCAGCGATCGGCGCTGACGCGTTTCGCATCGATGGCGACGACCACGCATTGGCTGCCGAATTTCTCCGCCGCTTCGCGCACCAATTCGGGTCGCGATACGGCGGCGGTGTTGATCGAGGTTTTATCGGCGCCCGCCAGGAGCAGCTTGCGGATGTCTTCGACATTGCGCACGCCGCCGCCAACGGTCAGCGGCATGAAGCATTGCTCGGCGGTGCGCTGGACGACGTCATAAAGCGTTGCACGATTTTCCGCCGAGGCGGTGATGTCGAGAAAGCACAGCTCGTCCGCGCCTTCGGCATCGTAGACGCGCGCTTGCGCGACCGGATCGCCGGCATCGACGAGATCGACGAAGTTGATGCCTTTGACGACGCGGCCGTCGCGCACATCGAGACACGGAATGACGCGCATCTTGAGCATGGGCTCAGCCTACCATCGAATTAGCCGACCATCGCTAGGGCGGCTTTGAGATCGACGCGGCCGTCGTAGAGGGCGCGGCCGAGGATCGCGCCGGCGATGCCGTCGCTTTCATGCGCTTTGAGCGCGGCGATATCGTCGAGCGCGGCAACGCCGCCCGAGGCGATTACCGGCGTCTCAAGCGCACGCGCCAGCGCGGCCGTGGCCGCGACATTGACGCCGGCGAGCGCGCCGTCGCGATCGATATCGGTGAAGATGATCGCCGCGGCACCCGCATCCTCGACGCGGCACGCGAGATCGATCGCGGTCATCTCCGAGGTCTTCGCCCAGCCTTCGACCGCGACCTTGCCGCCGCGCGCGTCGATGCCGACGGCGACCTTGCCGGGAAATTTGCGGCAGCCTTCTTTGACGAGGTCGGGATTGGTCAGCGCGGCGGTGCCGAGAATGATTCGAGCGATGCCTTTGCCGAGCCAAGCCTCGATGGTCGCGAGATCGCGGATACCGCCCCCAAGCTGAGCCGGGACACGCACCGCTTTGAGGATCGCCTCGACACTTGCCGCGTTCATCGGCTTGCCGGCGAAAGCACCGTCGAGATCGACGAGATGCAGCCAGCGGCAGCCGGCATCGGCGAAGCTTTTCGCCTGCGCCGCGGGATCTTCGTTGAACACGGTCGCGGCGCTCATCTCGCCGCGCAGCAGCCGCACGCAGCGGCCCTCCTTCAAATCGATCGCGGGATAAAGGATCACGGCCGGCCTTTGGCGCGCCCTGCCAGCCGTTTGAAATAAAAATAGCCGGTGACTACCTTGCCATCGACGCGGGCATAGGCGGGATGTTCGCCCCAGCGCTGGAAGCCCATCGTCTCATAAAGCCCGATTGCCACTTCCTGCGTCGCACGGACGTCGAGATTGAGGACGGCAAAACCGGCAACGCGTGCCGCGTCTTCGACCGCCTCTACCAAGCGCCGCGCGAGACCGTGGCCGCGCGACCAGGGCGCGAGGAAGTTGCCGGTGAGCTGCGCCGCGAAAGCTTGCGCCTCGTTGTTCCTCGGCGGTGCGACGAGCTGCACCGCGCCGCAGATCGTGCCGTTGAGCCGCGCGACGAAGAGCGCCCGCTCCGGCACCAGCAGCACGCCATTCCAGTATGATTCGAGCACCGTGCGTGCCGGCGCTTTCACCCAGCCGAAACCGCCGCCATCCTCGATGGCGGCGACAGTCGCTTCGCAGAGATCCTCGAGATCGTCGCCGTCGAAAGCACGCAGCCGCTCGACGGCGGTGGTAACCGCTGCTGGGCTCATGGCCGCCAGTGGAGAAAATTCGCGATGAGACGCAGGCCGATCATTTGGCTTTTCTCGGGATGGAATTGTACCCCGACAATATTGTCACGCCCGACCGCCGCTGCAATCGGTCCGGCGTAGTCGACATCGGCGATGAGGTCGTTTTTATCGGTGGGCATCAGCGCGTAGGAATGGACGAAATAGGCGTGGGCGCCGTTCTCGATTCCTTCGAGAACCGGATGCGCTTGGCGGAGTTGCAGTTGGTTCCAGCCCATATGCGGAATTTTGAGCGCGGGATCGCGGGGCGCCAGCGGTCCGACCTCGCCCTTGATCCAGCCGAGTCCGTCGACGGTTTCGAATTCGCGGCCGCGCTCGGCCAAAAGCTGCATGCCGACGCAGATGCCGAGAAAAGGCCGGCCGTCGCGCAACACGGCCTGGCGCAGCGCCTCTTCCATCCCCGGCACGGCGGCAAGGCCGCGGCGGCAATCGGCGAAAGCGCCGACGCCGGGCAGCACGATGCGCGAGGCATCGCGCAGGCTGTCGGCGTGGTTCGTGACGAGCACGCGGCCATCGGCGCCCGCTTCGCGCGCGGCGCGCTCAAAGGCTTTGGCGGCCGAGCGCAGATTGCCCGACCCGTAATCAATAACGACCGTTGTCATCTCAACCCATGAAAGCGAACCGGCCCCTTAAAGAGAGCCACCCAGCACGCCTTTCGTCGACGGAACCATATCGAGCCGCCGCGGATCGAGCGCCACCGCCTGGCGCAGCGCGCGGGCAAGCCCCTTGAAGCAGGATTCGACGATATGATGATTGTTCTCACCGTACATATTCTCGACATGCAAGGTGCAGCCGGCCGATTGCGCAAAGGCCTGGAACCACTCTTTGAAGAGCTCGGTATCCATCTCGCCGAGCTTCGGGCGCGAGAATTTCACCTTCCAGACGAGATAGGGCCGGTTCGAGAGATCGAGGGCGACGCGGGTCAGCGTCTCGTCCATCGGCACCATCGCCTCGCCCCAGCGCATAATGCCGCGGCGATCGCCCAGCGCCTTCGCCACGGCCTCGCCGACGACATAGCCGGAATCCTCGGTGGTGTGATGGAAATCGATATGGAGATCGCCTTTCGCGGTGAGGGCGAGATCGATCAGGCTGTGGCGCGACAACTGATCGAGCATGTGATCGAGGAAACCGATGCCGGTCGCGATCTCGGCAACGCCGGTGCCATCGAGATCGAGCCGCGCGGCAATGCTGGTCTCGCGGGTCTTGCGCTCAACGCTCGCCTGCCGGCCCGCCCTGTTAGGGGTGGCGCGCGCGGACGGGCTGCGACGGGCCGGCGAAGCCTGTTGCGCTTTCGCTTTTCTTGCGGGGGCTTTTCTCGCGGGCAAGGGATAGCTCCTTAAGGCCGCGCTTTTAGCATCCTTTGCGCCGAAATGATACGCGCCGCCCCCAGAAGGAGCGGCGCGTTATCGAGCCGATAGGCAGCGGTTACAGCACCAAGGCGCCGTGCTGGCTTTGGCCCTCGGTGAAGCCGCGCGACTTCATCCAGTCATAGGTCCGGCCGAAGAGGGTCGGATCGTAGTAATCGACATGCTTGAAGTGCACGAAAGCGCGCAGCAGCTCTTTCGGCTTCAGCGCGCCCTTGGTCGGGGCGCAGATGTGATGCGCATATTTGTAGAAATCGCCGTTGATCAGATCGACGGCTTCATTCTCGGCATCGTAGTACGCCTTGCGCTGCTCGGGCGTGAGATTGGCGCCGATCACCTCGCCGCCGCGATAGAATTCGGCCGCGATGATATGCGCGCCCTCTTTGAGACCGAGGCTGATGAAAGGCTCCATCACCACGACAGCGCGATGCTTGCGGTCGCGCAGCGCTTCCCAACGCTGCCAGGGTAGGCCGCCATTGTCGATCTTCACATGCTCTTTGCCGACGGCGCTTTCCAGCATCTGAATCGCCGTGTAGTGCGAGCCGGTGAATTCCTGCACCAGCACGCCGACATCGGCGCAATCGCGCGGCGTTTGCAGCGCGTCATCGAAGGTGATGATGGCCTGGGCCGCGACGGAAGCGCGCAGCGCCCCGATGGCGCCGCTGCGCTTGCCGCGCTCGAGCCGATCGATGCTGGCCCATTCGCAGACGTTGTAGCCATCCGCCGTGCCGCATTCGAAGGCCTGTTCCTTCATACGTTCGAGCGACGGCATGGTGATGTTGTCATGCTTCTCGCGGTCCGACCATTTGCCGGTCATCTGGACATTGAGCCCGGCCTTCTCGAACAATTTTTCCTCGATCCCGACCATGACCGGGAGGTCGAAAACCGGATTATTGGGTGCAATCCGCACCACCGGGAGCTCATTCGCCATCACTTATCTCCTTGGCCTCTTTAGGAAAACTGTCGACCGCTTGATCGCGACCGTTATCCTCCCCACATCCTTGATTTGCTGCCTCTTCTCGTGACGGAAACCAGGAACAATGCAGGAAGAACCTTCGCAGGTTTGGCACGGTACCACCATCATCGCCGTGCGGAAAGACGGTCGTGTCACGCTGGCCGGTGATGGTCAGGTGTCGATGGGCAACACCGTCGTCAAGTCCAATGCCAAGAAATTACGCCGCCTCGCCGGTGGGACGGTGCTCGCGGGCTTTGCCGGCGCCACCGCTGACGCTTTCGCCCTCTTCGACCGGCTCGAAGGCAAGCTCGAGCAATATCCCGGGCAGCTGACCCGCGCCTGTGTCGAGCTCGCCAAGGATTGGCGCACCGATCGCTATCTGCGCCGGCTCGAAGCGATCATGGCCGTAGCCGATAAATCGGTCTCTCTGGTCGTCTCCGGCACCGGCGACGTGCTCGAGCCTGAGGATGGTCTCATCGGCATCGGCTCGGGCGGCAATTACGCCCTCGCCGCGGCGCGCGCGCTGATCGATATTCCCGGTCTCGATTCCGAAGCCATTGCCCGCAAGGCAATGGCGATCGCCGCCTCGATCTGTGTTTTCACCAACGAAAAAGTCATCGTCGAAACCCTATGAGCGCATCTTTCTCACCGCGTGAAATCGTCTCCGAACTCGATCGTCACATTGTCGGCCAGGCCGACGCCAAACGCGCCGTCGCGATCGCTTTGCGCAATCGCTGGCGGCGACAACAGCTTCCTGAAGAGCTGCGCGAGGAGGTTCTGCCGAAGAACATCCTGATGATCGGCCCGACCGGCATCGGCAAGACCGAGATCGCGCGACGCCTCGCCAAGCTGGCGCAAGCGCCGTTCATCAAGGTCGAAGCGACCAAATTCACCGAAGTCGGTTATGTCGGCCGCGATGTCGAGCAGATCGTGCGCGATCTGATCGAGGTGTCGCTGATCATGACGCGCGAGCGGCTGCGCAAGGATGTCGAGAGCAAGGCCGAGCTCGCCGCGGAAGAGCGCGTGCTCGACGCGCTGACCGGTCAAGGCGCCGGCCCGGAGACGCGCGCGAAGTTCCGCAGGATGTTGCGCAACAACGAGCTCAACGACAAGGAAATCGAGATTCAGGTACAGGATGGCGGCAGCGGCATGCCGACCGTCGAGATTCCCGGCATGCCCGGCGCGCAGATGGGGATGGTCAATCTCGGCGATATTTTCGGCAAAGCCTTTGGCGGCCGCACCAAGCCGCGCAAGATGACCGTCGCCGAGAGCCACAAAGTGCTGATGGCCGAGGAGAGCGACAAGCTTCTCGATCAGGAGAAGGTTCAGAAAGAGGCGATCGCCGCCGCCGAGCAAAACGGCATCGTCTTCCTCGACGAGATCGACAAGATCGCCGGCCGCAGCGAGCAGCGTTTCGGCGCCGATGTCAGCCGCGAAGGCGTGCAGCGCGATCTGCTGCCGCTGATCGAAGGCACGACGGTCGCGACCAAGCATGGCGCTGTGAAGACGGATCACATCCTCTTCATCGCCTCGGGCGCGTTCCATTTGAACAAGCCGTCAGACCTGCTGCCCGAGCTGCAAGGCCGCTTGCCGATCCGCGTCGAGCTGAAGCCGCTCACGCGCGATGATTTCCGCCGCATCCTCACCGAGCCGGAGGCCAGCCTCATCAAGCAATACAAGGCACTGATGGCGACCGAGAATCTGCGGCTCGATTTCACCGAGGATGCGATTGACGAACTCGCCGCGCTCGCCGAGGAGATCAACACCTCGGTCGAGAATATCGGCGCGCGACGTCTGCACACGGTGATGGAGCGGTTGCTCGAGGAAGCGAGCTTCACCGCTTCCGATCAACCGCCCGAGTCGGCGTTGACGATCGATCGCGACTACGTGCGCGAGCGTGTTGGTGCGCTCGCGAAGAACGCCGACCTGTCCAAATTTATTCTGTGAGATGAGGGCGCGGGCTTATCGCCCGCGACCCGCTCAATCGGCGGAAGCGAGATTGGAGGCCGCGGGTTTGCCGCGATCCATCGCCACGTCGTATTTGATCTTCTGGCCCTCGGCCAGCCCGCCCATGCCGGCGCGCTCCACCGCCGAGATGTGCACGAACACATCCTTGCCACCATCATCTGGACGGATGAAGCCATAACCCTTCTGGGCGTTGAACCATTTGACGGTGCCGATAGCCAAGAGAGATCTCCAATCAAGAACTCGACGCAGACGGATCCAGAAGGCCTCCGTCCAAGGGAGGATCGGTAGCGTGTTGCCAATCCGCCGCTAAGGCAACAGGTTTTTTGTGGCGACATTGTGGTTAAGATACGGCAAGACCACGTTGCGGCTTGCCACGGCCGCTATCGCGCGCGATGAAGCTAAGGGCGCGATAACAAATTCGCGAGGGAGGATGCGATGGATCAATCGATCAGTGAGAAATCGGCGAAGCCCCGCGTCGCGCCGCTCAATCGTCCGAAAATTTTTTCGCACGGTACGCTCGAATGCAAGAACCTCGCGGAGTCGCGTCCCTTCTACGAAGAATTCCTCGGCCTCGAATGCGTGCGTCACGCGACGAAAGCGATGATGATCCGCAAAGGTGGCTATTTCGGACTCGTTTGTCT
>Ga0157369_10001670_pt1 | contig 27062 bp, 22 predicted proteins | sample C25metaG_FD_113461 | JGI IMG/M metagenome (GOLD analysis project Ga0157369, IMG submission 113461) | Corn rhizosphere microbial communities from Kellogg Biological Station, Michigan, USA - C2-5 metaG | ecosystem: Host-associated > Plants > Roots > Rhizosphere > Soil | place: USA: Michigan... | reverse complement strand
GACGTCGATCGACTTGCGGCCCGAGAGGTATTGGCCGGTCAAAGAATCCTTGCTGGCAAGCAATTCCTTGACGGTGCCCGACACGACGACCTGGCCGCCGTGCTCGCCCGCACCGGGACCGATGTCGACCACCCAGTCGGCCGTGCGAATCGTGTCTTCGTCGTGCTCGACGACGATCAGCGTGTTGCCGAGATCGCGCAGCCGCACCAACGTCTCGATGAGCCGATGGTTGTCGCGCTGGTGCAGGCCGATGCTCGGCTCGTCGAGCACGTACAGCACACCGACAAGCCCCGAGCCGATCTGTGTGGCCAGCCGGATGCGCTGCGCCTCACCACCCGCAAGGGTGCCCGCCGCGCGGTCGAGCGTGAGGTAGTGCAATCCGACGTCGAGCAAGAAACCCAGGCGGGCGTTGACTTCTTTCAGGACACGTTCGGCGATCTGCCGTTCGCGCGGGGTCAATTCGAGACTGCGGAGAAACGCTGCGCATTCGCCGATCGCCAGCCCGGCGACGTCCGCAATGGATTTTTCTCCGATCGTGACCGCGAGCGACACCGGCTTGAGGCGCTTGCCATCGCACTCGGGGCACGGCACTTCGCGCATGAAGCCTTCGAACTTCTCGCGGCTGTAATCGCTCTCGACCTCACTGTGTCGGCGCTCGATGAACGGCACGACACCTTCGTAGTTGGTGTAGTACGAACGCTCGCGCCCATACCGGTTGCGGTAGCGGACATGCACCTGCTCGTCGTGGCCGTACAGGATGCACTTGCGCACCTTGGCGGGCAGCTTCTCCCACGGCGTGGACGTCGAAAACCCCATCGTGTCGGCGAGCGCCTCGAGGAGCCGCACCCAATAGTCGGAGGAACTGCCGCCCGACCACGGGGCGATCACACCTTCGTCGATCGACATCGTCGGGTCGGGAATGATGAGGTCGGGATCGACTTCGAGCTTGGTGCCAAGGCCGGTGCACTCGGTGCACGCGCCGAACGGCGAGTTGAACGAGAACGAGCGCGGCTCGAGCTCCTCGAACGACAGGTCGTCGTAGGTGCAGGCAAGGTGCTCGGAGAACACGCGTTCGCGATGGGGGTCGTCGTCGGGCAGGTCGACGAACTCAAGCGTGAGCACACCGTTGGCCAGCTTGAGCGCGGTCTCGACGGAGTCGGTGAGCCGCCGCTGCGCCGAGGTCTTCGCCGCCAGCCGGTCGACGACGACCTCGATCGTGTGCTTTTCCTGCTTCTTCAGCCGCGGCGGTTCGGTGAGCGGATAGACCACGCCATCGACCCGCACGCGCGCGAAGCCCTTGGTCTGCAGGTCGCCGAAGAGATCGGCGTACTCCCCCTTGCGGCCGCGGATCAGCGGTGCGAGCACCTGGAACCGGGTGCCCTCCTGCATCTCGAGGATGCGGTCGACGATCTGCTGCGGCGTCTGCCGCGAGATCGAACGCCCGCACACCGGGCAATGCGGGTGACCGATGCGGGCGTAGAGCAGGCGGAGGTAGTCGTATACCTCGGTGATGGTGCCGACTGTCGACCGCGGGTTGCGGGAGGTCGATTTCTGGTCGATCGAGACCGCCGGCGAAAGGCCTTCGATGAAGTCGACGTCGGGCTTGTCCATCTGCCCGAGGAACTGCCGCGCATAAGCCGAGAGCGACTCGACGTAACGCCGCTGGCCCTCGGCGAAGATCGTGTCGAACGCGAGGCTCGATTTGCCTGAACCCGACAGCCCGGTGAAGACGATCAAGGCGTCGCGAGGAAGGTCAAGCGAGACGTCCTTCAGGTTGTGCTCACGCGCGCCGCGCACGACGAGGCGATCGGCCATGATCGGGCTATCCCGTGCCTTCCGTACTTGATCGTTTGCCCGCGATCCGCAGGCGCGGTCCATGGTAAGTGGAGCGTCGGACAGAACCGCCAGCGTGGAAATCGCAGGCGTGAGCGATCACCGGCTCGATAGGTTCGGTACATGGGTGAACAGTTCGATCCGACGCAAACTTCCGGCGAGATCGCCGGAGCCACCGCGCGCCTCCTCGACACCGCTCGAACGATGTCGGACGACGACGTGCTCGGCCCGTCCCTCCTGCCGGGGTGGTCCCGCGGCCACGTGCTCACGCATCTCGCCCGCAACGCCGACGGCTTGCGCAACCTGCTGCTCGGCGCGATGGAAGGGGTCGAACGCAAGGCGTATCCAGGCGGCCCGGAGTCGCGGGCTGCCGACATCGAGGCCGGCTCAAGCCGGCCGGTCGAGGAGCACGTGGCCGACATCGAAGCGGCGAGCGCCGGGTTCGCCGAGACGGTGGCGGCGATGACGCCGTCCGCGTGGGAGTTCGTCCTGGCGTGGGGATCTGCGGGCCAAAAACGCCCTGCCCGCGAAGTGCTCGACGCACGCCTTCGTGAGGTCGCGATCCACCATGTCGACCTCGACTTCGGCTACACCGCTGCCAACTGGGCCCCGGCGTTCGCCCTCCTCATCCTGCGGTCGGCGCTGCCCGCCTTCGAGGCGCGCGGGTTGGTGCCGTGCACGCTGCGCCCGACCGACGTCGAGGCCACTGTGCTGGCCTCCGGCGGGTCGGACGTCGAGGTCAGCGGCCCGGCGCACGCCCTGGCAACCTGGCTGCTCGGCCGCGACTCGGGCGCCGATCTCAAGGTGAGTGGTGGTTCGCTGCCGACGCCACCGGAGTGGAAGTAGGCCCGGCCGACCAGCTCCCGCTCCCGGATCGAGTGAAGGGTTTTCGTTGCCTATCGCGGCGAGAATGCAACGAAAGCCCTTCACTCGATCCCCCGCGGCGGACTTCGCTCGAGACGTTCGGTGGCGTGGCTGCCAGAATGGCGCGCATGGCGAGCTACACGGGTGAAGTGAAAGTCGGCGGGCCGGCCGCGGTCCGCGAATTACCCGGGCTGCGGATTACCAAGGTGGCCGTCGGCCCGATGGACAACAACGCCTACTTCTTGCGCTGCACGCGCACGGGCGACACCGTACTCATCGACGCGGCAGCCGAGCCTGATCGGCTGCTCGAGCTGCGCGACGATGGCCTGCTGATCAGCGTCATCACCACCCACCAGCATCCCGATCACTGGCAGGCGCTCGAATCGGTCGTCGGTGTCACCGGTCCGAACGTGATTGCGCACCCCGCCGACGCCACCGGTCTCCCGATTCCGGTCACCGAGACCGTCGAGGACGGCGACGTCATCGAGTTCGGCGAAGCCTCGATCAAGGTCATCCACCTGCGCGGGCACACGCCGGGCAGCATCGCGCTGCTGTACGACGCCGACCCCGAGGCACCGCATTTGTTCACTGGTGATTCGCTGTTTCCGGGCGGGCCCGGAAACACTCGGGGCAATGCGGCCGACTTCACCTCGCTCATGAACGACCTCGAGTCGAGGATCTTCGGCGAGCTGCCCGACGCGACCTGGGTGTATCCCGGCCACGGCAATGACACCACGCTCGGTGCCGAGCGCCCGCATCTCGGTGAGTGGCGCGCGCGCGGCTGGTAGTCCGCCCATCGGTGGCGACAGCCGCCTTCATCGGGAGCCCTGCTCAGCGACGCCATCTGGTGACCGCCCCAGGCCTGCCTTTACGGTGGGCTGGTGAGCGATAGCGATCTAGAAGGCCACCGGATCTACCGCAACGAGTCGGTGCGACTCAGCGATCTCACGGCACTCGAAGATGTCGTCGACGGCGTCACCTTCGCGAACTGCGAGATCCTCGGCCCAGCCGTCATCGTGCTGCTGGGCGACACGCACGTGAACGGCTGCCACTGGTCGGGCGATGCCGAGGCGGTGATCTGGCCGGCGCACGGTCGCACCTCGGTCGTCGGAGCCATCGGGTTGAAGGACTGCGTGATCTCGCAGTGCCAGTTCTACCGTGTCGGGATCTTCGTACCCGACGAGCAGATGGCGGCCGTGCGCGCCGGGTTCGGGTTGAGCTAAGACGCTAGCTGATCACCGGCGGACGACGGGGAGTTGCCAAACTCGCCACAGTCGGAAAAATAGCGGCATGCCAAGCGTTCAGATCAAGGATGTTCCCGAGCACACGCACGCCGTGCTGCGCCGTCGGGCGGCAGCCGCCAACCAGTCCCTGCAGGGTTACTTGCGCGCGAGGCTCATCGAGGTTGCGAGCGAGCCGAGCCTCGACGAGATCCTCGACCGCGCCGAACGGCCGGCGAACGGTTCAGCCCAACCAGCCCGCACCCGCTAGGGCGCCCATCAAACGTCGATCGGCTCGCGGGTCATCTCGCCGCCCGCGTCGCCGGTGTTGACGGTGCCGCGCGGCTCGAACAGCAGGATCGTCGTCTCCGCCGCTGCTCGCGGCCGATGCCGGACGCCTTTCGGGACGACGAACACGTCATGCGGCCCGAGGCGCACTTCACGGTCGGGCAGCTCGATGACCAGGTCACCATCAAGCACCAGGAAGAACTCGTCGGTCTCGTCGTGCGCGTGCTCGACGAAGTCGCCCTGGATCTTCGCGACCTTCACGTCGTAGTCGTTGACAGCCGCCACTCGATGCGGCGCCCAAAGCTCGGCCATGCCCGCAAGCAACTCGTTGAGCTGCACGACGCCGCGGCTCACGATCGGCCGTCGCTTCGAACGGCCGTCCGACGGATGACGCGCCCGACCACATCGCCACCGATGAAGACGATCCCCAGCCAGAAGGCGGCGTTCTCGCACCACAACAACACGGCTGCGCCGGTGCCACCGTCGTGCTGGTTGGCGACACCGAGCATCAAGAAGAAACTCACCAGCAGGAGAAACACACCGCTGGCGGCCAAGTGCTCGGTGCCACGTGCCACGGCGTACCCAACCGCCGGTTGTGAGCTCATCGCGTCCTCCCCGTCACTCGACCAGTGGCTGATCACGATAACTCAGCGGACGCCGGCGGCCTCCATGCCGCGCAGTTCCTTCTTCAGCTCGTGTATCTCGTCGCGCAGCCGAGCAGCGAGCTCGAACTGCAGCTCGGCCGCGGCACTGTGCATCTGCTCGGTGAGCTGCTCGATGAGCCCGGCCAACTCCTCGCGTGGCATGCCCGCGAGCTCTCGCGCGTGCGCGCCCGCACCTTTCGAGGAGAGGCCCGGGACGGGCGCCTTGCCCCGGCTGATCTGCCGGCCACCGCCGCCGATGAGCGTCTGCGTGTCGGCGTCCTCGCGCACGATCGCGTCGAGAATGTCGGCGATCTTCTTGCGCAGCGGCTGCGGGTCGATACCGCGCTCTGTGTTGTAGGCCATCTGCTTGGCACGACGGCGATTGGTTTCGTCGATTGCGTGCGCCATCGAGTCGGTCATCGTGTCGGCGTACATGTGCACCTGGCCCGACACGTTACGAGCTGCGCGCCCGATGGTCTGAATCAGCGAGCGGTCGGAGCGCAGGAAGCCCTCCTTGTCGGCGTCCAGAATTGCAACGAGCGACACTTCAGGGAGGTCGAGACCTTCACGCAACAGGTTGATGCCGACGAGGACGTCGTACTCCCCCATGCGCAGCTCGCGCAGCAGCTCGACCCGACGCAGCGTGTCGACCTCGCTGTGCAGGTAACGCACCCGAATTCCCAACTCCAGCAGGTAATCGGTGAGGTCTTCGGCCATCTTCTTGGTGAGTGTGGTGACGAGCACCCGCTCGTCCTTCTCCGCGCGCAGCCGGATTTCGTGCACCAGATCGTCGATCTGGCCTTTGCTCTTCTTCACGATGATTTCGGGATCGACCAGGCCGGTCGGGCGAATGACCTGCTCGACGACATCGCCCTTGACCCGGCCAAGCTCGTACGGGCCCGGAGTCGCTGACAAATAGACGGTCTGGCCGATGCGGTCGACGAATTCCTCCCAGCGCAGGGGCCGGTTGTCCATCGCGCTCGGCAGCCGGAAGCCGTGCTCGACGAGGTTGCGCTTGCGCGACATGTCACCCTCATACATGCCACCGATCTGCGGCACGGTGACGTGCGACTCGTCGATAACGAGCAGGAAATCCTCGGGGAAATAGTCGAGCAGCGTGTTGGGCGGCGTGCCAGGGCCACGGCCGTCGATGTGCCGGCTGTAGTTCTCGATACCGGAGCAGCTGCCAACCTGGCGCATCATCTCGAGGTCGTACGTCGTGCGCATGCGCAGCCGCTGCGCCTCGAGCAGCTTGCCCTGTTTTTCCAGCTGGGCAAGGCGTTCTTCGAGCTCGGACTCAATGCCGTTGAGCGCACGCTCCATACGCTCTGGCCCGGCGACGTAGTGGGACGCCGGGAAGATGTAGAGCTCTTTGTCTTCGGTGATGATCTCGCCGGTAAGCGGATGCAGCGTGGAGAGCCGCTCGATTTCGTCACCGAACATCTCGATGCGCACCGCAAGCTCTTCGTATTGGGGAATGACCTCGATGGTGTCGCCGCGCACCCGGAATGTGCCGCGGGTGAAAGCCATGTCGTTGCGCGTGTACTGAATCTCGACGAGCTTGCGCAGCAGCTTGTCGCGCTCGATCTCCTGCCCGACCTTCAGGCGCACCATGCGGTCGACGTACTCCTGCGGCGTGCCGAGACCGTAGATGCACGACACGCTCGCCACCACCACGACGTCGCGCCTGGTCAGCAAGCTGTTGGTGGCGCTGTGCCGTAGCCGCTCAACTTCGTCGTTGATCGAGGAGTCTTTCTCGATGTAGGTATCGGTCTGCGGGATGTACGCCTCGGGCTGGTAGTAGTCGTAGTAGCTCACGAAGTATTCGACGGCGTTGTGAGGAAGCATCTCGCGCAGCTCGTTGGCCAGCTGCGCCGCCAGCGTCTTGTTGGGCGCCATCACCAGGGTCGGGCGCTGCAGCCGCTCGATGAGCCACGCCGTGGTGGCTGACTTGCCGGTGCCCGTGGCACCGAGCAGCACGGAGTCGCGATCGCCCCGGCGCACCCGCTCCTCCAGCTCGTTGATCGCCTGGGGCTGGTCGCCCGAAGGCTGGAACTCGCTGACCACCTGGAAGGGCGCGACACGACGCTCAAGATCGGTAATAGGTCTCACGCGTACAAAGGTACGTGCGTCCGCCGACAGTCGCTCACCGCGTTTCCCTGCCGCCGCTGGTCAGGAGCCCGAGAGCAACGCCTGCCACACGCCGTCCACCGCTGTTCGCAGGTCGTCGAGCGAACCTTCGTTGACGATCACCCGCCAGGCCACCGCCCGCCGTTGCTCATCGGACGCTTGCGCCGCCATCCGGGCCAGCGCCTCTTCCCGACCCATCCCCCGCGACTCCGCGAGCCGGCGCAGCCGCAGCTCGACCGGCGCCTCGACCACCACGACACGGTCGTACTCACCGGCAATGCCGGTCTCCACGAGCAGCGGCACGGCGTTCACGATCACAGAGTCGGACGACACGGCGCTGACGCGCCGGCGAACCTCCGCCCGCACGAGCGGGTGCACGATGGCCTCGAGGTCGGCACGCGCTACGGCGTCCGCGAAAACGATCGAACCGAGGCGTGGGCGATCGAGCGAACCATCGGCGCCGACGATGTCCAGGCCGAACCGCGCCACCACTGCGGAAAAGCCTTCGGTACCAGGCTCGACCACCTGTCGGGCCACGTCGTCCGAGTCGACGACGACCGCGCCCAGCTCGCGGAACCGCTCGAGCACCGCGCTCTTGCCGGCGCCGATGCCTCCGGTGAGGCCGACGGTCAGCGGCACTAGCTGCTCGCCGCCGCGGACGGCGAGCCCGAGACAGCCGGCGCACCGAACTCCAGCATCTTCTCGGCCATCGTCACCAACGCCTTCGGCGCCTTCGCCGCGGTGAGCACCGTGGGCGACACGACGACGACGAGAGTGCGCGCGCCGTCGGCCATCAACAGCTCGTTCCACTGCGGGCCAACCAGCACCGTCGCCGGTTTGCCAGACACCGTCACCTTCGAGATTTTCGACGTCGCGCCGTCGGTCTGCACGGTCAACGCAACCCGGCTGGCCGCAGTTTTGGCGTCGACATAGGTGATGTAGGAGGCCTCGACCAGCGGCTTGCCGGCCGGCGTCGGCGTCGCGCCAGCAGCGGTCGGCGACGACGTCGGCGTGCCGTAACCGCACGTCACCCGGCCGGTGCGTCCCGACTGCGGCACCGGAGCGGCCTTGAGATACGTCACCTGCCCGACGAGCCCGACGCCGAGCGCCTGCTGCACAACGCCCAGCGGAAGCAGTTGCGGGCACCCAGCCGGCAGCACCGGCTCGGGCGGCGCACTCGACGACGGCGGCGCGGACGGCATCACCGCAACGACCGGCGTAGACGACGCAGGCGTCGGCTCGGTGGTCTTCTTGGCATGCGATGTACACGCGACAAGCGACGCCGCGGCGGCGGTCGCGGCAAGAACCACGGGTCGACGGGTGATCACCGACATGCGCCGCAGAGTAGTGGCTCTAGCAGCAAAAAAGCGTGGGCCCCGCCCAGAAAATCTGAGCGGGGTCCACGTTTAACGAAACTGACGAACTCCCTAGCCTTCGCCGCTCGTGAGCTTGCGACGAAGCTCCTCGAGCTGCGCGTCGGAGGCGAGGCTGCCCTGCGGCTCCTCGGCACCAGCGCTGGACGACGAGATCGCGCCGCTGGCGGCGCCCTCTTCGCCTGCGGCAGCGGCGTCGGCCTTCTGCGCCTCGGCGATCTGCGTCTGGTGCGCCTCGAAGCGAGCGCGGGCTTCGGCGTACTGCCGCTCCCACTCGGCCTGCTGCTCTTCGTGGCCGGGCAGCCACTCGTTGGTCTCGGGGTCGAAACCTTCGGGGTAGATGTAGTTGCCCTGCTCGTCGTAGTGCGCCGGCATGCCGTAGAGCGTGGGGTCGAAGTGCTCGGTGGCGACGTCGCCGGACGCACCCTCGTTGGCCTGCTTCAGCGACAGGCTGATGCGCCGACGCTCGAGATCGATGTCGATGACCTTGACGAAGATGTCGTCGCCGACCTGCACGACCTGCTCGGGGATCTCCACGTGGCGCTCGGCCAGCTCGGAGATGTGCACCAGACCCTCGATGCCCTCTTCGACCCGCACGAAGGCACCGAACGGCACGAGCTTGGTGACCTTGCCCGGCACGACCTGACCGATCGCGTGCGTGCGTGCGAAGGCCTGCCACGGGTCTTCCTGGGTTGACTTCAGCGACAGCGAAACGCGCTCGCGGTCCATGTCGACGTCCAGGACTTCGACCGTGACCTCCATGCCGACCTCGACCACTTCGCTCGGGTGGTCGATGTGCTTCCAGGACAGCTCGGAGACGTGCACCAGACCGTCGACCCCACCGAGGTCGACGAACGCGCCGAAGTTGACGATCGAGCTGACGACACCGCCGCGGATCTGGCCCTTCTTCAGCGTGGTGAGGAAGGTCTGCCGCACCTCGGACTGGGTCTGCTCGAGCCAAGCCCGACGGGAGAGCACGACGTTGTTGCGGTTCTTGTCGAGCTCGATGATCTTCGCCTCGAGCTCACGCCCGACGTAGGGCTGGAGGTCGCGTACCCGGCGCATCTCGACGAGGGACGCCGGCAGGAAGCCGCGCAGCCCGATGTCGAGGATCAGACCGCCCTTGACGACCTCGATCACCGTGCCGGTGACGATGTCGTCGTTCTCCTTGATCTGCTCGATCGTGCCCCACGCGCGCTCGTACTGGGCGCGCTTCTTGGACAGGATCAGCCGGCCCTCCTTGTCCTCCTTCTGGAGAACGAGGGCCTCGACGTGGTCACCGACCTTGACGATGTCGTTGGGGTCGACGTCGTGCTTGATCGACAGCTCACGCGAGGGGATGACACCCTCGGTCTTGTAGCCGATGTCGAGCAGCACCTCGTCACGGTCGACCTTCACGATCGTGCCGTCGACGATGTCGCCGTCGTTGAAGTATTTGATCGTCTCGTCGATCGCGGCGAGGAAATCCTCGGCTGATCCGACGTCGTTGACAGCCACCTGGGGGCTGCTGGTTGGTACTGCGGAAGTCTCGGGGCGCACGTCGGTGCTGCTCGTCATAAGGGGGTCGGCTCCGGTCACGGAAATCTTGGTCGACGGATGCGCCCGGGCCCGTTCGCCGCACCGCAACCGGCGGCCGCACTGCCCGTGATCGAACGCGAGGAGACCGATGTCGAGGTGAGGCGGCCGCGCACCTGCCCATGCTGAGGCGCACGCAAGCCCACACGCACCGATCACAATACGTTGGACGCCGCGAAGGGGTCAATCCGGCCCCCGACTACCGTTCCGCACTGTGATCACGCACTCGGGAGAGGCCAGGGACGATGCCGCCATCGCACTTCCGCCGGGTGGTCGGCACCGAAGACACCGCCCGCGCAAACCGAGGCTGGTGGGACGGCGCCGCCGACTGGTACCAGGAGACGCACGGCACCTTTTTGCGCGACTCCGGCTTCATCTGGTGCCCCGAGGGTGTCGATGAGGCGACCGCGCAGATCCTCGGCCCGACAGCATCGTTGGCCGGACGACGGGTGCTCGAGGTGGGCTGCGGCGCGGCGCAGTGCTCGCGCTGGCTGGCCTCGGTTGGTGCGCGACCCGTCGCGTTCGACCTCTCGCGTGGCCAGCTCACGCAGGCGCGCCGCCTCAGCGAGCGCACGGGGATCGATGTGCCGCTCCTGCAGGCTGATGCCGGCGCGATCCCGATCGCCGATGAAACCGTCGACCTTGCGTGCAGCGCGTTCGGCGCGATCCCGTTCGTCGCCGATTCGGCGCTGCTCCTCCGGGAGGTCTTCCGGGTGCTTCGACCCGGCGGCCGGTTCGCCTTCTCGGTGAGCCACCCGGTGCGATGGGCCTTCCCCGACGATCCCGGGCCCGGCGGCCTGACTGCGACGTCCTCGTACTTCGACCGAACGCCGTACGTCGAGTCGGACGACGACGGGCGGGCGACCTACGTCGAGCACCACCGCACTCTCGGCGACCGGATACGCGAAATCGTGGCCGCCGGCTTCGCGCTGACCGATCTGGTCGAGCCCGAGTGGCCGGCGGGCCACGAACGCATCTGGGGAGGCTGGTCGCCGCTGCGCGGCCGGCTCATCCCCGGCACCGCGATATTCGTCTGCGACAAACCCGCGTAACTCAGCTCGACTCAGCTAGAGGGCGAGGCGCTGTCGAGGTTGATGCCGCAGGCGGTCTGCACGTATTGCGTAACGTGATCGCCCGCCGCCTGGATCTGGGCTTCGTTGGCGGACAGACTCGCGAGCACCGTTGGATCGAGCTTGGTGAAGTCGTAGTTCGCCTTGGCGATAGCGCCGTAGATCTGGTCGAGGTAGTTGAACAGCGTGGTGAGGTCGGCCTTGATCTCGGCCGGCGCGGACTTCTCGAGCGACGACTTCACCCCGTTGTAGAGCTCGATGGTCTTCTTCATCTGGTCGGGAGTATCGGTGGCGTCGTCACCGATGCTGTTCGTATAGGCGGCAACCTGCTCCAGCTCCTTGCAGAAACTCGAGCCTTTCCCGCTTCCCGGCTTGACGGATGGAGCACTCGACGTCGGCGCCGCGGTGTCGCTCGCGGCCGCGGTGTCAGTAGCCAAGGCCGTGGCACTCGCGGTGGCGGTGCTGCCGGCTGCGGTCGACTTGGGGCTGTTCGAACTGCAGCCGACGGCCATGGTGCCGATGGCGATTGCGGTCACACCGGCGACGAAAAGCCGGTGCACTCGTTTGGTGCTCACGTCTGCTCCAACCGATCGATGGGTTGATGGGGTGCCGGTGATGCGGATGTGGGCGAGTTAGCCCGACACGATCACCCCAAAGAGCAGGTCACGCAAGAGTCAGATACACCAAAAGGCCAGCGGCTTTCGGCACGTGGGCCAGGGAAACCGCCACCGCAATCGTTAGTGGCCTGCGGCATCCCAATTCGGGCCGACCCCGACGGAGACGTCGAGCGGAGCCCTCAGCGGGTAGGCACCGGCCATTTCGCGCCGCACCAGCGCTTCGACGTCCGCCCTTTCGCCGGAGGCGATTTCGAAGACGAGCTCGTCGTGCACCTGCAGCAGCATCCGCGACTTCGCTCCGGCTTCGCGCAGCGCGCGGTCGACGTTCAGCATCGCGACCTTGATGATGTCGGCGGCGCTGCCCTGGATCGGCGCGTTGAGGGCCATGCGCTCGGCCATCTCGCGGCGCTGCCGGTTGTCGCTGTTGAGGTCGGGCAGGTAGCGACGCCGCCCCATGATGGTCTCGGTGTAGCCCTCGCGGCGGGCCCGCTCGACAACCTCGGCGAGATAGTCGCGCACTCCGCCGAACCGTTGGAAGTACTCGTTCATCAGCCCGCGCGCTTCTTCGGGGGTGATGGTGAGCTGCTGGGAGAGGCCGTACGCGGATAGGCCGTACGCCAGGCCGTAGTTCATCGCCTTGACGCGATTTCGGGCGACGCCGTCGACCTGGTCGAGAGGCAGCCCGAACACGCTGGCGGCGGTCGTGGCATGGAAGTCGAAGCCGGAGTTGAACGCCTCGAGCAACGCGTCGTCGCCGGAGAGGTCGGCCATGATGCGCATCTCGATCTGGCTGTAGTCGGCGGTCATCAACGACTCGTAGCCGGCGCCCACGACGAACGCTTGCCGGATGCGCCTGCCCTCGGCCGTGCGGATCGGGATGTTCTGCAGGTTCGGGTCTTGCGACGACAACCTGCCGGTGGCTGCGACGAGCTGGTTGAACGTGGTGTGCACCCGCCCGTGGTCGTCGACCATTGGGATCAGCGAGTCGACGACGGTCTTCAACCGCGAGACGTCGCGGTGATGCAGCAGGTGCTCGAGCAGGGGGTGCTGGGTCTGGGCGAGCAACCCCTGCAACGCATCGGCGTCGGTGGTGTAGCCGGTCTTGATGCGCTTGGTCTTCGGCAGGTTGAGCTCGTCGAACAAGATCTGCTGCAGCTGCTTCGGCGAGCCGAGGTTGAACTCGCGGCCGACGACGGCGAACGCGTTCTGTTCGGCCTGCTTGACCGAGCCGCCGAGCTCGGTCGACAGGCTCGCGAGCAGGTCGAGGTCGGCCGCGATGCCGGTGCGCTCCATGTCGGCCAGGACACCGATGAGCGGTAGCTCAACGTCGGCCAGCAACTTCGTGGCGCCTCGCTCTTCGAGGTCCTTGTCGAGAGCCTCAGCGAGGTCGAGCACAGCACGGGCACGCACGATCTGGGCCACTGCCAAGCCGTCTTCGTCGAGCCCGTCGAGCGACAGCTGAGCCTGTTCGCCGGAGCCGTCGTCGGCACGAAGCTCGCGCCGCAGGTAGCGCAACGCGAGGTCGCCGAGGTCGAAGGAACGCTGGCCAGGCAAGGCGAGATAGGCGGCGAGTGCGGTGTCGCTGCTGAGCCCGGCCAACGGCCAGCCCTGCGCGGCGAGGGCGAGCATCGGCCCCTTCGCGTCGTGCAACGCCTTGGGATGGTCGGCATCGCCGAACCACGCCGCGAGCGCTTGTTCGTCGCTCTCGGTCAACTGGGTGGGATCGAGATAGGCGCCGGCGCCATCGGGCGCGGCGAGGGCGAGCCCGGTGACTACCCCGGTGCCGCGACCCCAGGTGCCGACAACAGAAAGACCAAGCCGGACGCCGGACGCCGCGTGCTCGGCGAGCCAGGACGCCACCTCGTCGGGCCCGAGCTGGCCACCCTCGACCTCGAACCCTGACTCAGCCTCGGGCTCGGGTGCGGCCAGTGTGGCGTACAGCCGCTCGCGCAACACGCGGAACTGCAACGTGTCGAAGACCCGATGCACCTCCTCGCGGTTCCATTGCCCGAGGTGCAGGTCGTGCGGGCCGACCGACAGCGGCACGTCGCGAACGAGTTCGGTGAGCTGCCGGTTGCGCAGCACGCTCGACAGGTGCTCGCGCAGCAAGCCACCGGCCTTGCCCGGCACTTCGTCGACGCGGTCGACCAAGGCAGTGAGCGAGCCGAACTCGCGCACCCACTTGGCCGCGGTCTTCTCGCCGACGCCCGGGATGTTCGGCAGGTTGTCGCTCGGGTCACCGCGCAGGGCGGCGTAGTCGGGGTATTGGGCGGGGCTGAGGCCGTACCGCTCGTCGACCGCGGCCGGCGTCATGCGGGCCATGTCGGAAACGCCCTTGCGCGGGTACAGCACGGTGACGTGATCGGTGACCAGCTGGAATGCGTCGCGGTCGCCGGTGCAGATCAAGACGTCGATGCCTGCCGCCTCGGCCTGAGTGGTGAGCGTGGCGATGACGTCGTCGGCCTCGTAGCCCTCGGCCGTGACCACCTGGATTGCCAGCGCCGCAAGGACTTCCTGGATCAGGCTGACCTGGCCCTTGAACTCGTCGGGGGTGGCCGAGCGGTTTGCCTTGTACTCGGCGTAGGCCTCGGTGCGGAAGCTCTGCCGGGAGATGTCGAAGGCGACCGCGACATGGCTCGGGTGCTCGTCGCGCAGCAGGTTGATCAGCATCGAGGTGAAGCCGTAGACCGCGTTGGTCGGCTGCCCGGTGGTGGTGGCGAAGTTCTCGACCGGCAGCGCGTAGAAGGCTCGATAGGCGATCGAGTGCCCATCGATCAGCAGCAGCTGCGGACGGGATTCAACGCTTTCAGTGGTCGCCACGCCGAAATCCTAGGCACAACCGGTGACAGCTCGGAGGCCGCCGCTGCTCGCGCAAGCGGAGCGGGTTTCGCCGTCCGGGTTGATCTTTCTCTGGCTACGCGTCGCGCGGCTGGTCGGCGACCGTGGAGGCGATCGCGATGCGGCGCAGCGCTGCCCGCATGCCGGTGCGGGTGCCGATCGGCCGACGGCGCCCCACGTCGTGCGGAGACGACGCGGTGTCGATCGTCGCGAGGCGCCGGCGCAGCGCGGCTGCCGGTGCGACCCGGCGGACCGAGAGCGGGGTCAGGCCAAGTTGCGCGTAGAACCGGTTCGCCTCGCGCGAGAGCGGCGAGACGCTGACGGTGACCTGCTCGGCTCCGATGTCCTCGGCGTAGGCAGCGGCCGCGGCCATGAGAGCGCGACCCACGCCGCGCCGGCGGAACCCCTCGACCACGAACGTGTACTCGACCTGCACGCTCAGGGTCTCGTTGAGTGCGCCGAGCGGGACTGTGGTGAGCATCGCCATGCCGATCGACTGGCCGCCGACGGAGGCGAGCAGGATGCGGCTGGTCGGGCTGACGAGCAGGCGGCGTACGCGTTCGGCAATCTTGCGATCGTCAGTCAGCGCAGCGAGGCGATGGCTCAGCGCACCGCAGCGCTTCAACTCCGCCCACAACAGCACCAGGTCTGGCAGATCGGCCTCATCGGCCGGCCGGACCGCGATGTGAGAACGCGTCACCGTTTGCTCCTGACTGCGTGCGAGCCGGGTGGCCGGTCCGTCCACCGAGCATTCGTCCAAAGCATTCGTCGTGCTTGATCGGGTGACCCGTCGCCGCATGGAGGCCGGCGCCGGGACAAGATCCGAAACCAGTTCGGGACCCGATATCGCGTCCCCCGAAGGAACTTTGCGGAGCGTAGCGAGATTGATCGGCTCTGCGGAAGCCCCCCGATCAAGGTAAAAGCAAGCTTGACCAGCGTTGGGCGTGTCGGGCGATATCCGGCATAGATCACGACAATGCGGGAGATCTTCGGCACGTGTTTTGCCAGCCGAACACCGCTTCGCCCGAATCGGTTGTGACGCTGAGCACTCGAATGATCTACGCAGCGTCGCGCGACTAGTACCAAAGCGGCGAGAAAATAGTCACTGAATGGTCACGGCGGACCGGGGTACGGTCCGCCTCCGGATCGCCGGCCCGGATCACCCCCGGCCGACCCTGATCGCCCCGGCCTCTCACTCGCGAGTGGGCGGAAACGCACTCCGCGGCTCGGCGTGTCGCGACGATCTCTGCCCAGCGGCGCGCCCGCTGGTCGAGGGACCCGGGCGAATTCGTTGCGCGGCAATGGAAAATCGCGGTCACGAAACGCCGGGTCCCTTTGCCGCGACCCGGCTGCCCTCGCTACGGTGTCTCACGACGAGCCCGGGTTCCGAGTAGAGAACGTCCAAGACCGGGGAAGGCTTGGACGGCGCCAAAGGCACCCGGGCTCGCTTCAATTCTCAAACTGGGCCGTGCCGGGTGGGGTACTCCGCGCTCAGGCGGCGCCTTCTCCGAGGTACGCCGCCTTCACGCGCGGGTCGACGAGCAGCGACGACGCGGCGTCCGACATCACGATCGAACCGGTCTCGAGCACGTAGCCCCGGCTCGCGATCGACAGCGCCTGAGCGGCGTTCTGCTCGACGAGGAGCACGGTGGTGCCCTGGCCGTTGATCTCGCGGATGATGTCGAAGATCTGCTGCACCAGCAGCGGCGCAAGGCCCATCGACGGTTCGTCGAGCAGCAGCAGCCGCGGTCGCGACATCAGCGCACGCCCGATGGCGAGCATCTGCTGCTCGCCGCCCGAGAGCGTGCCGGCGTCCTGCGTGCGGCGTTCGAGCAATCGAGGGAACAGGGCGAACACGCGGTCGAGGTCCTCGCTGTGGGCCTTGCCGAACCGGTAGGCACCCATCTTCAGGTTCTCGAGCACGCTCATCCGCGGGAACACCCGACGACCCTCCGGCGAGTGGCCGATGCCGAGACCGACCACCTCGTGCGCCGGCAGACCGTCGATGCGGCGGCCCTCGAACCAGATCTCCCCCTCGTAAGGGCGGAGCTGGCCGGAGATCGTGCGCAGGGTGGTTGTCTTGCCCGCACCGTTCGCGCCGAGGAGCGTTACGACCTCGCCTTGGCCGACCTCAACGCTGACGCCCTTCAAGGCGCCGATGGCGCCGTAGCGCACCTTCACGTCGACGAGCTCGAGCATGGCCACTACGACTCACCACCTTCTGCTGGCGCGTCGGGCGGCTTGCCCAGGTACGCCTCTACGACAGCCGGGTTGCGCTGCACGTCGGTCGGCCGGCCCTCGGCGATGACCTTGCCGAAGTTCAGGACGACGACTCTGGTGGCCACCGACATGACCAGGCGCATGTCGTGCTCGATGAGCAGGATGCTGATGCCCATCTCGGCGTTGATGTGCCTGATCAGCGCCTCGAGCTCCTGCTTCTCGACCGGGTTGGTGCCAGCGGCAGGCTCGTCGAGCAGCAACAGCTGCGGCTGGGTGCCGAGCGCACGGGCAATCTCGAGCCGCCGCTGGGCACCGTACGGCAACGACGCCGCAAGCTCGTTCGCCCGGGCACGCAAGCCGACGAAGTCGAGCAACTCGGTGGCCCGCCGGTCACCTTCGCGCTCTTCGCGCCGCATGTAAGGCAGCCGCAGCATCGCTCCGACGGGACCGGTGTGCTGGCGCGACTCGATGCCGATCTTCACGTTCTCGAAGGCGGTCAAAGCCGAGAACAGCCTGATGTTCTGGAACGTGCGGGCGATGCCGAGCTTGTTGACCCGATGCACTTTGCGACCGAGCACCGAGGTCGAGGGGGCGCCCGCCGGGTGAAACAGGATCGATCCCTCTTGCGGGGTGTAGACGCCGGTGATCGAGTTGAACAGCGACGTCTTACCGGCGCCGTTCGGTCCGATGACCGCGAGGATCTCGCCACGCGCCTGCTGGAGTGTCACATCAGAAAGGCTTGTGACGCCGCCGAACCGCAAGGTGATGTGGTCGACGGTCACGATCGGGTCAGCAATCGGGGTTTGGGCCGCAAGCGGCTCGGCCACGGCGCTCATTGAATCTCTCCAGCTGTCGGCGCGCTCATCGCATCGGCGGTGGTCATGCCGGCCTCAGCCATCGCAAGCTCTCGAGACCTTCGTCGCGACGGGAAAACGCCCTGCGGTCGGTAAATCATCATCACCACGAGCAACGCGCCCAGATACAGAAACAGGTCTTCCTTCTTGATGTAGGTGCGCAATCCGTTGGGCAACCACTGGATCACCGCGGCACCGAGAACCGCACCGGGAAGCGATCCCATGCCACCGAAGATGACCAGAACGAGGACGAGGATCGACTGCTGCAGCAAGAAGCTCAGCGGCGTGATCGCCTGGATCTTGCTGGCGAACAACACCCCCGCAAACCCCGAGGTCGAAGCGCCGATGGCGAACGCCATGAGCTTGTACTTGTAGGTGTTGACCCCACTAGCCTCGGCCGCCACCTCGTCCTCGCGGATCGCCGTCCAGGCCCGGCCCACCCGAGAGTTCTCGAGGCAACGGAACATCACCAAGATGACGACGACGAATACCAATAACAAGTAGTAATACGGCAGATTCTCGAGCCGCCATTTGTAGTGAATGCCGAAAAGGTCGATGGAGAAATGCGGCACCGGCTTGGGCGGACCTTGCGCGCCGCCGGTCACGCTGGTGAGGTTGTTGGCGTAAATCGTGATGATCTCGCCGAATCCCAGCGTGACGATCGCCAGGTAGTCGCCGCGCAACCGCAACGTCGGGGCACCGAGAATGACGCCGGCGACCATTGCGGCGAGCACCGCGAAAATGATGCTGACGAACGGGTTGAAGTGGTGTGGCGGTTTGATCGGCAGCGATCCGGTCCAGTACGCACTCGAATACGCGCCGATCGCGTAGAAGGCGATGTAGCCGAGGTCTAGCAGGCCCGCGAAGCCGACGACGACGTTCAAGCCGACGGCGAGCAACACGTACACACCGATCTGGTCGACCACCACCTCCTGCCAGAAGTTCGAGAGCAGATGCGGCACGACGATCGCCAGGGCGAGCAGCGCGGCGTAGGCCGGGTAGCGGCTGCGGGAATCCCGCAACACGTTGAACCGGCGCAGCACGGCGGAAGCGCGGGCGACTTCAGGCGCGATCGCGTCACGCCCGACGATCGCGCCCCACAGCGCCACGCCCAGAACGAGGAAGACGACGACGCGCCCGCTGAGCAAGGAGGCGCGAAAACCATGGGTGGGACTGGTCAAGGACCCCGACGGCCCTGTCATGAGCGCAACCACGAGTGCCGCGAGCAGGCAGCCGCCGAGCTTGCGGACGCGGTCGTCGGCCACGAAAGCGCGGGCCTGGGTCACCCGGCTCTTCTCGGGGGTAGCGGTTGTGGTCATGCCGACCTCCCGAGCCGTTCGCCGAGAATGCCCGTCGGCCGGACGAGCAGCACCAGCACGAGGATGTAGAACGAGACGACGTCGACCCAGTTGGCCCCGAAGCACGGGAGCGACAGGTTCTCGATGACGCCGAGGAGAAGACCACCGAGCATCGCGCCTCGGATGTTGCCGATGCCACCGAGCACCGCCGCCGTGAAGGCCTTCAAACCGGGTGTGAAGCCCATGGTGTAGCTGACACCCGCCGTGCCGAGCCCGAACAGGAACCCGGCAGCACCGCCGAGCAGGCCACCGACGATGAATGTCTGGGCGATCACCCGGTTGATGTCGACGCCCATGAGCGATGCGGTGTCGGCGTCTTGCGCCACCGCGCGGATGCCCTGCCCCAGCCGAGTGGCGTTCACGATGCGGTCGAGCATGATGAGCATGGCGATCGCCGCGATTGCGATGACGGCGTCGTAGACGGTGATCGGAGCACCGTAGAACGTGAACAGCGGCTTCGTCGGCGTCGTGGTGAACGGCGCTTTGATGGTGCGGGAGTCGCGCCCGAATTCCTTGCCGGCCAGGCTCAGCAGGAAGTACGACATGCCGATGGCGCTGATGAGGAACGCGAGTTTCGGCGCATGTCGTCTGCGCAGCGGCCGGTAGGCGACGCGTTCGAGAATGAAAGCCACGATCGCGCCGATGACGGCCCCGGCGACGATGCCGATGACGACATACCAGACGGACGACAGCCCGCTCGGGTGCTTGTCGCCGATCAGCCAGTTGACGACGAAGAGCCCACCGAAGCCGCCTGACATGAAGACTTCACTGTGCGCGAAGTTGATCAGCTGGAGCACGCCGTAGACCAGCGTGTAACCCAAGGCGATCAGTGCGTAGAGGAAACCGTTCGCCAGGCCAGGGATGAAGAAGCCCCAGAAATGATGCGTCAGACACACGGGTCTGCCGTTCCTCTCGGAGTGAGCAAGCCGGTCGAATCATGCCGGTGGTCGGGCGCTTGACTCAAGCGCCCGACCACCGAATACCTCAACCGGTCAGGACGTCGTCGCCAGGCCGAGAGATGTGATCTTGCCACCCTTCACCTGGTAGATGTAGACGGCCGTGCCGGAGATGTTGCCGTTGGGCTCGAACTTCACTTCCTTCGTGATGCCCTTGTAGTCAACGCTCTTCAGCGCGGTCTCCACGCTTTGGCGGGTGGCGCTCGGGCCGAGTTGCTTCAGCACCGAGATGATGGTGTTGGCGGCGTCGAACGCCTCCGGCGAGTACGTGCCGCTGTCGAAGCCGGCGAGCGCCTTGAACTTCGTGAGGAAGTCGGCCGCTGCCGGGTTGGTCGAGATGTCGGCACATGCGCAGCTGATGTAGGTGCCCTCAGCGACGTTGGCACCCGCCTGCTGGATGTACTTGGGGTCGAGGCTGCCGTCGTCCGAGAAGAGCTTGCCGGTGTAGCCCGCTGCGTTCAGCGCCTTCGCCAAGAGGGCGAAGTCGCAGTAGTAACCCGCGTAAAACACGGTGTCGGCGCCGGAGTTCTTCACGGTCGTGGCCACGCCGCCGTACTGCTGGGTGTTGCCCGAGCCGGCCTGGCACTGGGTGGTGCCGGGGACCGAGGCGTGCGTGACGGTTGCGCCGTCGGCCTTGGCCTGCTTCTCGAAGGCGGCCTCGAGCGGCTGCCCGTAGGCGCTGGCGTCGTCGATGGCGTAGATGTTCTTCGAACCGAGCTTCTTCACCGCGTAGTCGGCATCTGCCGGACCCTGCGCGTTGTCGTCCGCGACGACACGGAAGAACGATGACCAGCCGCCGTCCGCCAGCGTCGGCGACGTCGCCGACGGGCTCACCGTCGCGAGGTGGGCGTCGGCGAACTTCGGCTCCGCTGCCTTCGTGGCGCCAGAGAACGCAGGCCCTACGACGGCGATCACGCTCTTGTCGTCGATCAGCTGCTGCGCCGCGGCCGGCGACTTGTCACCGGTGCCCTGGTCGTCGGCGTCGGTGTACTTGAGGGTGAACGGCAGGTCGCCAGCCGCGTTGGCCTCGTTCACGGCCAGCTCGACGGCCCACTTCATGTTGAGGCCGAGCTGAGCGTTACCGCCGGACAGCGGGCCCTGGTAAGCGATGGTGAACGTTGGCTTCGCGCCGCCGGACGAACCGGCCGTGGGCGACGTCCCGCTGCCACTCTTCTTGCTCGAGCCGCAGGCGGCCAATGCCATGCCGGCGACGACGAGCGGGACGACGGTAAGGGTTAACCGACGATTGAGCACACTGACTCCTCTACGGGTTGGGACAGCCGGGCGCGGTTCGTGACCGACGCGCGACAAGTCCCTGCACTGTTGGGCGGACGGTATAACGCATTGACGCTCGACCCAAGTCGCAACGAGCAGTCGTAATCTCCTCGTGATCTATTGGTAGTGATTGATGCTGTTAAGCGGCTAATCGGCCGTGAGGTGACGCGGCTCAGCCTCGCTGATGAGAGACTCCGCAACCGCCCGCATACTGACCCGCTGATCCATCGCCACGCGCTGGATCCAGCGGAACGCCTCCGGCTCGGTGATCGAATCGCGCGCCTGGAGCAGGCCCTTCGCCCGGTCGATGATCTTGCGGGTCTCGAGCCGTTCGGTGAGGTCGGCGACCTCGGCCTCGAGCGCGGCCACCTCGGCGTACCGGCTGAGCGCCATCTCGATCGCCGGCAACAGCTCGGTGGAGCTGAACGGCTTCACGAGGTACGCCATCGCGCCGGCGTCACGGGCGCGCTCGACCAGCTCGCGCTGCGAGAACGCGGTGAGGATCACGACCGGCGCGATCCGCTGCGCGGCAATGCGCGACGCCGCTGAGATGCCGTCGAGCACCGGCATCTTCACGTCGAGGATCACCAGATCGGGCCGTAGCTCCTCGGCGAGCGCGACCGCCCGCTCACCATCGCCGGCCTCCCCGATCACCTCGTAACCCAGCTCGTCGAGGGTTTCCTTCAGATCGAGCCGGATCAGCGCCTCGTCTTCGGCGATGACGACCTTCTTGCGGACGTCGGCCGGCGGCGCAGCCGCCGGGGCCCCCGGTGCCGGAGCAGCGCGCCCCAGCCCCGATTGCGGGGGTCTGCGGCCCATCGCAGCGAGGTCGGCGGGGCTGGGCGCATGTGGTTTGGTCTCGTCGTCCTGCACCCGCAGCAGCCTAGTCGGGGCGATTGCGCGGAACCCGGTAGATTGGGCCGTCGCGACGCGAGCCCCGGTAGCCCAACGGCAGAGGCAATGGTCTCAAACACCATCCAGTGTCGGTTCGAATCCGACCCGGGGTACTGAGCTGCTTCCCGGCCTGCCACGCAGACTTGTGCCGGCGAGATCGGTCAAGAGGCCGACGACGCCGACACAACTCGGCCGGCCTGGTTGGGGAGGTAGCGCCTCAGCTGTAGGCGGGCGCGTCGCTTTCCAGCGTGTCGCCGATGCGGTGCACTCGCAGCGTGTTCGTCGAACCCGGAACGCCCGGCGGCGACCCGGCGATGATGACCACGACTTCCCCCCGCCGGCAGCGGTCGAGGTCGAGCAGCGCACGGTCGACCTGGCGCACCATCTGGTCGGTGTGCGACACCGGCGCGACCAGGAACGTCTCGACGCCCCACGTCAGTGCCAGTTGCGAGCGCGTCGAGGCGACCGGCGTGAACGCCAGCAAGGGAATCGGAGACCGGTAGCGCGCCAGCCGCCGTGCGCTGTCGCCGGTCTCGGTGAACGCGACGAGATACCGGGCGCCGAGGTCGGCGCCGACCTCCGCAGCGGCGTGGCCGATCGCGCCGCCCTTCGTGCGCGGCTTCCCGAGGATCTCGGGAATCGTGTCGAGCGCGGACTCCTCGACCGTGTCGATGATGCGCGCCATCGTCTCGACCGTCAGTGACGGATGTACGCCGACGCTCGTCTCGCCCGACAGCATCAGCGCGTCAGCGCCGTCGAGCACCGCATTCGCGCAGTCGGATACCTCAGCCCGCGTTGGCCGCGACGCGCTCACCATGGAGTCGAGCATCTGGGTCGCGACGATGACCGGCTTGGCGTTGCGCCGCGCGAGCGAGATCACCCGTTTTTGCACGATCGGGACGTCCTCGAGCGGCATCTCCACGCCGAGGTCACCGCGCGCAATCATGAAGCCGTCGAAGGCATCGACGATCTCGTCGATGCGCTCGACTGCCTGTGGTTTCTCGATTTTTGCGATGACGGGCACGCGGCGGCCCTCGTCGTCCATGATTTTCGCGACGTCGTCGAAGTCGGACGGCGAGCGGACGAACGACAGCGCGACCATGTCGGCGCCGGCGCGTAACCCCCAGCGCAGGTCGTCGATGTCCTTCTCGCTGAGGGCTGGCACCGAAAGCGCGGCGCCTGGCACGTTGATGCCTTTGTGGTCGGAGATCGTGCCGCCCTCGACCACCTGCGTGTGCACGCGGGGGCCGTCGATGCCGGTGACCTCGAGACAGACCCGGCCGTCGTCGATGAGGATCTGCAAGCCAGGGCGGACGTCGGCCGGCAGCCCGTCGTACGTCGTCGACACGAGCACCTTGCTGCCGGGGACGTCTTCGGTGGTGATGGTGAATTCGTCACCGGCCGCCAACACGACCGGGCCGCTCGCGATGCGGCCGAGCCGGATCTTCGGGCCCTGCAGGTCGACGAGCACACCCACCGCACGACCGCTAGCGTCGGCGGCGTCACGCACCCGCCGGTAGACCTGCTCATGGTCGGCGTGCGTGCCGTGGCTAAGGTTCAGCCGGGCGACGTCCATGCCGGCATCGACGAGGCTGCGAATGGCGTCTGCCGAATAAGTCGCCGGTCCGAGTGTGCAGACGATTTTGGCGCGGCGGCTCATGTTTTCAACCCTAGGGCGTCGGTTGCGGTCAGGTCAGCGGACGCGCCGTGGGCGCCACCGGCACCGGCAGCCGTTCGACTCCAGTGAGGTAGCGGTCGACCGCCGACGCGGCCGCACGGCCTTCGGCGATCGCCCACACGATGAGCGACTGGCCGCGACCCGCGTCTCCGGCGACGAAAACGCCGGGAACGTTGGTGGCGTACGACGCGTCACGCGCGATGTTGCCCCGAGTGTCGAGATCGAGCTCGAACTGCTCGGCGAGTGCCTTTTCGGGGCCGGTGAAACCCATCGCCAACAGCACGAGCTCAGCAGGCAGTTCGAGCTCGGTGCCGGGCAGCGCCTCGATGCGGCCGTCGACCATGCGCACCTCGACCAGCCGGAGCGCGCGCACGTTGCCGTTGTCGTCACCGAGGAATTCCTCAGTGTTGACAGCAAACTTGCGCTCGCCGCCTTCTTCGTGCGCAGACGAAATCCGAAGCATGAGCGGCCACGTCGGCCACGGCGTGATCGCCGCTCGCTGCGACGGTGGCTCGGGCAGAATTTCGAGCTGGACGACGGACGCCGCGCCCTGCCGATGCGCCGTGCCGAGGCAGTCGGCGCCGGTGTCGCCGCCGCCGATGATGACGACGTGCTTGCCCTCCGCCGAGATGGTCGGCTCGTCGAGGTCGCCCTGCTGCACGCGGTTGGCGATGGGCAGGTATTCCATCGCCTGATGAATGCCGTTCAAGTGCCTGCCGGTGATGGGCAGGTCGCGCGCAACGGTCGAACCGACCGCAAGCACCACGGCGTCGTAGCGTGATTTCAGCTCGCGGGCACTCATGTCGACGCCGATTTCGACGCCCGGCCGGAACTTCGTGCCCTCGGCCTTCATCTGCTCGATGCGCCGGTCGAGCACCCACTTTTCCATCTTGAACTCGGGAATCCCGTAGCGCAGCAGGCCGCCGATGCGGTCGGCCCGCTCGTACACCGCAACCGTGTGGCCGGCCCGGGTGAGCTGCTGTGCGGCGGCGAGCCCCGCCGGCCCCGAGCCGACGACGGCCACCGTCTTGAGGGTGAGCCGACCGGGCACCTGCGGTGTGACCCAGCCTTCGTCGAACGCGCGGTCGGCGATTTCGTGCTCGACCTGCTTGATGGTGACCGCTCCCCCCGTTTGCGCCGGGTCGATCGCCAGCACGCACGCCGCTTCGCACGGCGCTGGACACAACCGCCCAGTGATCTCAGGGAAGTTGTTCGTGGCGTGTAGCCGCTCGGACGCCTCCTGCCAGTTCTGCCGCCACACCAGGTCGTTCCACTCCGGAATGAGGTTTCCGAGCGGACACCCGTTGTGGCAGAAGGGAATTCCGCAGTCCATGCAGCGGCCGGCCTGCTTCTCCAGCGATGCATGCGGGAACGGCTCGTAGACCTCTTTCCAGTCCATGATGCGGACGTCGACCGGCCGCCGCGCCGGCGATTCCTGAGGTGTGGTCAGGAAGCCCTTGGGGTCAGCCATGAGACGCCGCCATGATCTGCTCGTTCACGTCGAGCCCTTCGTCTGCCGCTTTTGCCTGCGCAGCAAGCACTCTCTTGTAGTCGCGGGGCATGATCTTCGAGAACCGGCCGGCCGTAGTCGCCCAGTCGGCGAGCAACTCCTCGCCGAGGCGCGACCCGGTTTCGGCAACGTGCTTGCGCACCAGCTGTTGCAGCTTCGCCAGCTCGTCGTCGTCCGGTGTCTCGACGTCGACCATCTCGGTGTTGACGCGACTCGGATCGAGATCGACCAGGTAGGCGACACCGCCCGACATGCCCGCCGCGAAGTTGCGGCCGGTGGGGCCGAGCACGACGACCTGGCCGCCGGTCATGTATTCGCAGCCGTGGTCGCCGACACCCTCGACGACCGCAGTAGCACCGGAGTTGCGGACGCAGAACCGCTCGCCCACGACGCCGCGCACGAACGCCTCGCCCGCCGTGGCGCCGTAGAGCAACACGTTGCCCGCGATGACGTTTTGGTGCGCAGCGAAGGGCGCGTCGTCGAACGGCTTCACGATGATGCGGCCACCCGACAATCCCTTGCCGACGTAGTCGTTCGCGTCGCCGACGAGCCGCAACGTGACGCCGCGCGGGACGAAGGCGCCGAACGACTGACCCGCCGAACCGGTGAACGTGACGTCGATCGTGTCGTCGGGCAGGCCGGCGGCGCGATAGCGCTTGGTGACCTCGTGGCCGAGCATCGTGCCGACCGTACGGTTGACGTTGCGGATCGGCAGCTCCAGCTTCACCGCGACGCCGTCGTTCAGCGCGCCTTCAGCAAGTGCGATCAGCGTGTTGTCGAGCGCCTTTTCCAACCCGTGGTCCTGCACGGTGACCCGCCGGCGTGGTTCGTCGCGGTCGTCGGGGGTGCGCAGGATGGGCGACAGGTCGAGCCCACTGGCCTTCCAGTGCGCGATCGCCTCGGCCGTGTCGAGGAGTTCGACCTGGCCGATCGCTTCGTCGATCGTGCGGAATCCCAGCTCCGCAAGGTATTCGCGCACTTCCTGCGCGATGAACTCGAAGAAGTTGACCACGAACTCCGGCTTGCCGTTGAACCGCTTGCGCAGTTCGGGGTTTTGCGTTGCCACGCCGACAGGGCAGGTGTCGAGATGACAGACGCGCATCATCACGCAACCGGAGACAACCAGCGGCGCAGTAGCGAAGCCGAACTCCTCGGCACCGAGCAACGCCGCGATGACGACGTCACGCCCGGTCTTCAACTGACCGTCGGTCTGGACGACGATGCGCTCGCGAAGCCCGTTGGCGATAAGGGTCTGCTGGGTCTCGGCAAGACCGAGCTCCCACGGCGCACCAGCATGCTTCAACGATGTGAGCGGCGACGCGCCCGTGCCGCCGTCGTGCCCTGAAATGAGGACGACGTCGGCGTGCGCCTTGGCCACACCGGCGGCAACCGTTCCGACTCCGACCTCGGCCACCAGCTTCACGTGCACGCGAGCAGCAGGGTTGCTGTTCTTCAGGTCGTGGATGAGCTGCTTGAGGTCTTCGATCGAGTAGATGTCGTGGTGCGGCGGCGGCGAGATAAGGCCGACACCGGGTGTGGAGTGCCGCGTCTTTGCGATCCACGGGTAAACCTTGTGGCCGGGCAACTGCCCGCCCTCACCGGGCTTCGCGCCCTGCGCCATCTTGATCTGCAGGTCGTCGGCTGCGGTGAGGTATTCGCTCGTCACGCCGAACCGGCCGCTCGCCACCTGCTTGATGGCGCTGCGGCGGTTGTCGTAAAGCCGCTCGGCGTCTTCGCCGCCCTCGCCCGAGTTGGATCGGGCGCCGATGCGATTCATCCCGACAGCCAGCGTTTCGTGGGCTTCCGGGCTGAGCGCGCCGAGGGACATGGCCGTACACACGAACCGCGTGACGATCGCCTCCCAG
>Ga0157369_10001669_pt1 | contig 27063 bp, 29 predicted proteins | sample C25metaG_FD_113461 | JGI IMG/M metagenome (GOLD analysis project Ga0157369, IMG submission 113461) | Corn rhizosphere microbial communities from Kellogg Biological Station, Michigan, USA - C2-5 metaG | ecosystem: Host-associated > Plants > Roots > Rhizosphere > Soil | place: USA: Michigan... | reverse complement strand
TTCGAGCGGCATGGAGAGGCGCTCGGCGAGCTCCTCGGGAGTCGCTTCGCGGCCGGTCTCGTGGAGGAACTGGCGGCCGGTGCGGACCAGCTTGTTGATCGTCTCGATCATGTGCACCGGGATCCGGATGGTGCGCGCCTGGTCGGCGATCGACCGGGTAATCGCCTGCCGGATCCACCAGGTGGCGTAGGTCGAGAATTTGTAGCCGCGGCGGTATTCGAACTTATCGACCGCCTTCATCAGGCCGATGTTTCCTTCCTGGATGAGGTCGAGGAACTGAAGGCCGCGGTTGGTGTATTTCTTGGCGATGGAGATGACGAGGCGAAGGTTGGCCTCGACCATTTCCTTCTTGGCGATGCGTGCCTCGCGCTCCGCCTTCTGGACCTGGTTGACGATCCGCCGGAACTCGGGGAGCGAGGTGCCGACGCCCTGCGCGATCTGAGAAATTTCGCCGCGGATGCGAGCGACGGTGTCGGTTTCGCTGGCGGCGAAGGCGGCCCATTTCTTGTCGATCCCGCCGACTTCGTCCAGCCAGTTCTCGTCGAGCTCATGGCCCGTGTAATGATCGAGGAAGCTCTTGCGCGGGACCCGGTGACGCTCGGCGAGGCGAAGCATCTGGCCGCCAAGCGCCATCAGCCGCCGGTTGTAGGCGTACATCTGGTCGACCAGATACTCGATCTTGCCCTGGTGGAACTGGACGCTTTCGACTTCGGCGGTCAGCTGCTCGCGGAGCTTCTGGTACTTCTTCTCCTCGGCGGGGGCGAACGCCTCGCCAACCGACATGGAATCGAGCCGGGCCGACTGAAGCTTGGCGAATTTCTTGAACAGCGCGGTGATGGCGGCGAACTTCTCCAGCGCCTGCGGCTTCAGCTGCTCTTCCATCTGGGCGAGGGAGAGGGCGTTCTCGTCGTCCTCCTCTTCCGCCTGCGGCTTGGCGCGCCGCTCGACCATGTCCTCGTCGTCTTCGTTGGCTCCGGCGTCGGGCTCGTCCTCGACCTCTTCCTCTTCCTTGATCGAGGGGCCGGCGGTCTTTTCGCTGATCTCGCCTTCCGCGCCTTCGCCGCCTTCCTCGCTTTCGTTCAGCTGCTCGGCGGTCGGCCCCTTGGACAGCATCGCTTCGAGATCGAGGATCTCGCGAAGCTGCATCCGGCCTTCGTTGAGGTTGTCGGACCATTCGATGATGGCGTTGAAGGTCATCGGGCTTTCGCAAAGCCCCCAGATCATCGTGTCGCGGCCGGCCTCGATTCGCTTGGCGATGGCGATCTCGCCCTCGCGGGAGAGAAGCTCCACCGCGCCCATCTCGCGAAGGTACATTCGGACGGGGTCGTCGGTTCGGTCGACCGCTTCCTTCTTGGTGGCTGCTGCTGGGCGGGGACCGCCGTCGTCGAGGGGATCGACCTCGTCCTCGGGCTCGGCCTCCTTCTCCTGTTCCTCGTCATCGTCAGAGGCTTCGTCATTCTCGACGACGTTGATTCCCATCTCGTTGATCGCGGACATGATGTCCTCGATCTGGTCGGGCGACATCTGATCGGAGGGCAGGGCCTCGTTCAGTTCGTCGACGGTGATGATCCCGCGCTTCTTGGCGCGGGCGATCATCTTCTTGATCGACGCGTCGTTGAGATCGAGCAGCGGCGCATCGCCGGTCTCGGTTTCGGTGTCTACAGTGTCTGTTTTCGCCATATTGGTCGCGCCGCTTACTCAGTCCCGGCCAGTTGCGCCAGCCGCTCGGTGATTTCCCTCTGCGCCGAGTGCAGCCGAAGCTGGTCCTCGATCGCATCATCCTCTCCGGCCCTGAAACGCTCGAGAGCGTCGGCAAGAGCCGTATCGATCTCCTCCTTCGCCGCAAGCGCGTCGATCGCGACCCCCAGGTCGCGCACCGCCCGTTCGGGATCGGTTTCGCTTCGGGTGAAGGAAAAGGCCATTCCGCCGGTTCGCCGCGCGCTTTTCAGCCGCTCGCCCATTCCGGCGCTCTGCAATATGGTGGCAAGCGCCTGCCGATCAAGCTTTTCCGCCGAAAGGCCGGCATCGACCAGGCGATCACGGGCGGAAGCAAGCGCGCGGTCGGCGATCGGAAGCGCCGCAAGCTGCTCGCAATGGGGCGCCAGGGCTTCCGGAAATTGGGCGAAGCCGAGGATGAGGGCGCGAGCAGTGGCGCTGTCGATTCCAGCGCGGCCGATTCGGCGCGCAGTGTCGCTGGCTGGCGGCTCGGGCGGTGACCATTTGCCAAAGCGGCCGGATTTGCCGCGCGCATTGGGTTTGAAATCGCGGTGGTGCGGCGGGCGGACCTGTCCGGCTTCGGCTTCGAAGCGGGCCAGCCATTGGTCCCGGTACAGGCGGCGGAGCTCTGGGTCTGCGATCACCTGGCTATGTTCGATCAGGCGCTGGCGAAGGCCGGCGCGCGCTTCCGGCGTCGTCAAAGGCTGCGCGTCTCGCTCGTGCCGCCACAGCCGCTGGTCGAGCGGTTCGGGCTCGGCGAAGAGGGTTTCCACCGCTTCCCTGCCTCCGCTTCTCACCAAATCGTCCGGGTCCTGACCCGCCGGAAGCTCGACGAAGCGAAGTGTTCGATGTGGCCCAAGTTGCGGAAGTGCGCGAAGCGCGGCTCGGATCGCGGCTTTCTTGCCTGCGCTGTCGCCGTCGAAGCAGAGGATCGGCGCCGGATCGAGCCGCCACATTTTCTCCAGCTGCGCCTCGGTGACGGCGGTGCCGTTAGGCGCGACCACCTCGGCGATCCCGGCGCGGTCGAGCGCGATCACGTCCATATAGCCTTCGACGACGATCAGCCGCTTCGCCTGGCGACTGGCGGGGCCGGCGCGGTCGATATTGTAGAGCGTCCGGCCCTTGTCGAAGAGCGGCGTGTCGGGCGAATTGAGATATTTCGGCTCGCCTTCGCCCAATATGCGCCCGCCGAACGCGATAACCCGCCCGCGCTGGTCGCGGATCGGGATCATCAGCCGCCCGCGGAAGCGGTCGTAGGGCTCGCCCACCTGTCCTGAGCTTGTCGAAGGGTCCGGCTGGATCAGCATCCCGGTTTCGACGAGCTTGTCCTCGCCGAGCGAGGCGAGAGCGCTCTTCAGCCGCGATCGACCTTCCGGAGCAAGACCGATCCCGAAACGGGCGATCTGGGCCGAATCGATCTCGCGCTTCTTGAGATATTCGCGAGCGTTCGCTCCCTCGATCCCCTGGAGCTGTTCGGCGAACCATTTCTGGCAGGCGGCCATCACATCGGTGAGTGACGCCGCGAGCTCGGCGCGTTCACGCGCCTGCGGGTCGGGGGCCGGAACCTCCATCCCCGCTTTCGCCGCAAGCTCCTTCACCGCATCCATGAAGGGCAGCCCGCGCTGGTCGGTCAGGAAGCGGATCGCATCGCCATGCGCGCCGCAGCCGAAGCAATGGTAGAAGCCCTTGTCATCATTGATCGTGAAGCTCGGAGTCTTCTCATTGTGGAAGGGGCAGCAGGCCTTCCACTCGCGCCCGGCGCGGATCAGCTTCACCGACGGCCCGATGACCGAGGAGAGCAGGGTCCGCGCTCTCAGTTCATCCAGCCAGGCGGGGGAGAGACTCATCGCGACTCACATTGCCACGCACCCCGCCACCCGCAAGCGGGACGCTCAACTTATCCACAGGGGAGCGCCTACTGCTTGATTCGCAACGATTCATTTCCGCTGCCTGCTGGTTAAATTCGGCGTAACCTTGTTTCGACCCCGAAATGGCACACTCGGGTCGCCGGGACGGGGCGATTGGGAAGGGGCTTCAGTTATGATGAAGATCGGGGATATTGCCCGCACTCTCTACATAGTGCTTGCGGTCGTTGCCGGGTTCGTTGCCCTTGGCAGGGTAGATGTAGCGTTGGTCCTGGTCGTGCTCGGCCTGATCTCCGGGATTTCGATGCCGGACGACCGGAATGTCATCGCGGCCGTTCTGGTCGTCGCATTTCCAGCGATCGGCACGGCTCTCACTCACATTCCGGCGATCGGAGCTCAGCTGAACGCTGTCGCTCTGAACCTCCAGGCGGCGATGGCCGGTGCAGTCGCTACCGCAGTCGCCATCCGCCTTGCGAAGCTGGCGATGGACGGCGTGACTGGTCTCACCGCAAGCGGAGCGGGCGCCAAACCGGCAGCCGCGGCCGCAAGATAGAAGCTATTGGTCTTTCGGTTGAATTTGGCTCCGTCGCTTCGTGCGGCGGGGCCGTTTCTTTAGGAAAGCGCCGCCTTCACCAAAGCGCTGGCTCGCGCCGGCTCGAGTTCGCCGCCGTGGCGGATTTTTACCTGGGCCATCACTTTGCCCATGTCCTTGATCGAGGAGGCACCGGTGTCGGCGACGATCGAGGCGATTGCGGCGCGCGCTTCCTCGTCGCTCATCTGCTTGGGAAGGAAGCGCTCGATGATGGCGATTTCCGATTCCTCGGCGGCGGCTCGATCCTCGCGGCCGCCCTTGCGATAGACCTCGGCCGATTCGCGGCGCTGTTTGATCATCTTCTGAAGCACTTCGGTGACCAGCTGATCGTCTTCGACGGTGGCGGAGCTCGTTCGTGCCTCGATATCGCGATTCTTTACTGCCGCGGAGACCATGCGCAGAGTGGCCGTTGTCTCCTTGTCGCCGCCCTTCATCGCCGCAATCGTTGCGGCCTTGATGTCGTCCCGGATCATCGCTCTGTCTCTTCGAGGAAACGGCCAGCCCTAGCGGCGGATTTTAGCGCTGACCAGCCGTTGACGGGGGGTGCGAATCACCCTAGCTGCGGCGCCTTAGCGACATCGCTGTTCAAACCCTGACGGAAAGGCTCTTCCCGCCAATGGCCGACGCACACCTCACGCGCGCCCCCCAGCCAAAGGGCGCGACGGGAGTCGTGGTGTTCGCCGATGGAAGGACGATTTGGGGCCAGGGGTTCGGTGCCGAAGGCGAAGCGGTCGGGGAGCTGTGCTTCAACACGGCGATGACCGGATATCAGGAGGTGATGACCGATCCCTCCTACGCCAAACAGGTGATCGCCTTCACGTTCCCGCACATCGGCAATGTCGGCGCCAACGATGAGGATATCGAGGCGATCGAGGCGCACGCACTTGGCTGCCTGGTTCGCGACCGGGTGACCGCGCCGTCCAACTATCGCGCGGGGCAGGATTTCGCCGGCTGGATGCGCAAATGGGGACGGATCGGGATCGCCGGAGTCGATACGCGCGCCCTGACCAGGCTGGTGCGCGAAGAAGGTCCGCCGAACATCGCCATCGCGCACAGCGAACGCGGCGAGTTCGATCTCGACCAGCTGCAGAAAATGGCGGCCGAATGGCCGGGGCTGGAAGGCATGGACCTGGTGAAAGAGGTCAGCCGGCTTCAGGTCGAGCGCTGGAGCGGCGGCAAGTGGGAATGGAACGTCGGCTACTCCGGCGTGGGTCAGGAGGACGGCCGTCCGCATGTGGTCGCAGTCGATTACGGATCGAAGCGCAACATCTTCCGCAACCTGGTCGAAGCCGGGGCGCGGGTGACGGTGGTGCCGGCGACCGCGTCGTTTGACGAAATCATGGCCCACGAGCCCGACGGTTTCTTCCTGTCGAATGGCCCTGGCGACCCCGCGGCAACCGGCGAATATTCAGTACCGGTGATTCGGAAGATGCTGGAGACGGGCAAGCCTCTGTTCGGGATATGCCTCGGCCACCAGATGCTGGCGCTTAGCGTTGGCGGCAAGACGTCAAAGATGTTCCAGGGCCACCGCGGCGCCAATCACCCGGTGAAGAGGCTGAGCGACGGGCGGGTCGAGATCACCAGCATGAACCACGGATTCGCGGTCGAGCGCGAAGGGTTGCCGGAGAATGTCCGCGAGACTCACGTCAGCCTATTCGACGGCAGCAATTGCGGCATCGAACTCACCGACCGGCCGGCGTTCAGCGTTCAATATCACCCCGAGGCCAGCCCCGGCCCGCAGGACAGCTTCTACCTGTTCGAGAAGTTCGTGGGGACGATGCGGTGAGGCGATTCGGTTTGTTCGCTCTCATTTTATGCTCGTCTTGCGCTAGGCATGACGCTGAACACTCGCGCTGGCTCGTGATTGAAGTTCCGACGATGATCGGGGCCGAAAAGGCATCAATTCAAGGAACTGCCAAGCCGCCTCCAGTGCTGGACGAGGCGAAGTTATTGGCCATCACTGCTCGCTGCGGAGCCGTGGGCCCCAGCTTTCAAAATGGGATCAGCGACATGATGCGGATCACAAGCCGCAGTTCCAGCAAAGATTACGAGGTTGTGGCCTGCGTAAAGCACTCGGTTGGCGTGGATTTTGACGCCTTCGTTGCTTCGGGACAACCAAACCGTCCCGTGGACCGCGACGCGGCCGCGTTTGCAAAGCTGAGTTCGAAGAGCTGATGCCTAAGCGCACGGACATCTCCTCCATCCTGATCATCGGAGCCGGGCCGCAGACTCCCTCTCACCCGTCAGGGGGAGAGGGAAGAGCCGCGTCAGCGGCGAAGGGAGAGGGGGCCTTTCTCGTCCGCAGTTCCCCCGCTCCCCGCTCAGCTGCGCTGAGTCGCCCTCTCCCCCTGAAGGGGGTGAGGGGATTCAGGATCCCGTCCCAACTCAATCAAAATGGCTCTGACTACTCCGTCCAGATTGGTCATCACGTCAGCATTGGTGAACCGAAGCACGCGATAGCCCTGCGTTTGGAGAGCCAGCGTTCGCGCAGCGTCGTACGCTTCGCGCCCACTGTGGGTGTCGCCATCCACTTCGACAACCAGACGCTCCGAGCGCGCAGCGAAGTCCGCGATATAGGGCGGAAGGACAACCTGTCGCTGGAACTTCACGCCGATACGATTGGCACGAATTGCGTTCCACAGCTGCCGTTCTGGCGCAGTAAGATTCGCGCGCAGCCGCTTTGCGCGAGATCGAGTTTCGATGTGCCGCTTCAACGCGCCCCCTCTCCAGTGTCGAAAAACACCATGCCACCCAGCATGGCATTTTTCGACACTCCTCTCCCCCTGAAGGGTGAGAGGGGATCGGATCGGCACCGTTTCAATTCAGTGCATGGAAACCTCGCCGTCAATGCCTAAGCGCACGGACATCTCCTCCATCCTGATCATCGGGGCAGGACCGATCGTCATCGGCCAGGCGGCCGAGTTCGATTATTCGGGAAGTCAGGCCGTCAAGGCGCTGAAATCCGAAGGATATCGGGTCATCGTCGTCAATTCGAACCCGGCGACGATCATGACCGATCCGGAGCTTGCCGACGCCACTTACATCGAGCCGATCACGCCCGAGATCGTCGCCAAGATCATCGAGAAGGAGAAGCCCAACGCACTCCTGCCGACGATGGGCGGGCAAACCGCGCTCAACACGGCGCTGGCGCTGGCGAGGGACGGGATTCTGGAGCGGCTCGGGGTCGAGCTGATCGGCGCCAATGCCGAAGCGATCGAGAAAGCCGAGGACAGGCAGAAGTTTCGCGACGCGATGGACAGGATCGGGCTGGAAAGCCCGCGGTCCGCGGTCGTCCATACGCTCGAGGAAGCAATCGCCGCTCTCGAAACGGTCGGGCTTCCCGCGGTCATCCGGCCAAGCTTCACTCTGGGCGGGACCGGCGGCGGGATAGCCTACAACCGCGAAGAATTCGCCGAGATCGTCGCGGGAGGCCTCGAGGCCTCGCCGGCAACCGAAGTTTTGATCGACGAGAGCCTGGTCGGCTGGAAGGAATATGAGATGGAGGTGGTCCGCGATCGCGCGGACAACGCCATCATCATCTGCTCGATCGAGAATATCGACCCGATGGGCGTGCATACGGGGGATTCGATCACCGTCGCGCCGGCGCTGACTTTGACCGACAAGGAATATCAGAGGATGCGATCGGCATCGATCGCGGTGCTTCGCGAAATCGGTGTCGAAACAGGCGGTTCCAACGTCCAGTTCGCCGTCGATCCGAAGACCGGGCGGATGGTGGTGATCGAGATGAACCCGCGTGTCTCGCGGTCCTCCGCGCTGGCGTCGAAGGCCACGGGCTTCCCGATCGCCAAGGTCGCGGCCAGGCTGGCGGTCGGCTACACGCTCGACGAGATCAGGAACGACATCACCGGCGGCGCAACCCCGGCGAGCTTCGAGCCGACCATCGACTATGTGGTGACCAAGATCCCCCGCTTCGCGTTCGAGAAGTTCCGAGGGGCGCAGCCGCTGCTGACCACCGCGATGAAGTCGGTCGGCGAGGTGATGGCGATCGGGCGGTCGTTCCCCGAAAGCCTGCAGAAGGCGCTTCGCGGGCTGGAGACTGGCCTGACCGGACTCGACCGGGTGCGCGAGCTTGAGGGCGCGCCGGTCGAGCAGATCGAGGCGGCGCTGGCGCGGCCGACGCCGGAGCGGCTGCTTGTTGCGGGGGAAGCTCTGCGCCAGGGCCTTTCGGTCGAGCGGATCGCTGCGATTGCCGGGTTCGACCCGTGGTTTTTGAGGCAGTTGGGCGACATCGTTCTCGCCGAAATGGAGGTCCGTACCAGCGGATTGCCAAGCGACGCGGCCGGAATGCGGCGGCTGAAGGCGCTCGGTTTTTCAGATGCACGGCTGGCGCAGCTTGCGGTGCGCTCGGCTCACGTGGTCGGCGAGCCGGGCAAGTCCGGGTTGCTGCACGACACGGTGAAAGCGATGACCGGCGCGGTCAGCGAGGCGGACGTGCTTGCGCACCGGCTTCGGCTCGGAGTGCGCCCGGTGTTCAAGCGGATCGACAGCTGCGCCGCCGAGTTCGATGCGACAACGCCCTACCTCTATTCAACCTACGAGGCGCCTTTGTTCGGCGAGGCTGTCGACGAGGCGGAGGTTTCCAACCGGCGCAAGGTGATGATCCTTGGCGGCGGCCCCAACCGGATCGGCCAGGGAATCGAGTTCGACTATTGCTGTTGTCACGCCGCCTTCGCGCTCCGCGATGCCGGGTTCGAGACGGTGATGGTCAATTGCAACCCGGAGACGGTTTCGACCGATCCCGAGACCTCCGACCGCCTCTATTTCGAGCCGCTGACGATGGAGGATGTGCTGGAAATCGTCACGCGCGAGTCTGAGAAGGGCGAGCTGGTGGGCGTGATCGTGCAGCTTGGCGGCCAGACTCCGCTCAAGCTCGCGCAGGAGCTTCAAAAGGCGGGCGTGCCGATCCTCGGGACTTCGCCCGACAGCATCGACCTCGCCGAGGATCGCGAGCGGTTCGCGAAGCTGGTCGTCGACCTCAACCTCAAGCAGCCGGCCAACGGGATTGCGCGCAGCCGCGAGGAAGCGCTGATGGTCGCGGAGCGGATCGGCTATCCGGTGCTTCTGCGCCCGTCCTATGTGCTCGGCGGGCGCGGTATGGAGGTGGTCGAGGGGCCCGAGCAGCTGGAGCATTATATCGCCACGGCGGTGGCTGTATCGGGTGCCTCTCCGGTCTTGATCGACCGCTATCTGCGCGACGCGGTCGAGGTGGACGTCGACTGCATCGCCGACGGCGAGAGCGCCATGGTGGCTGGCATCATGCAGCATATCGAGGAAGCGGGCGTGCATTCGGGTGACAGCGCCTGCTCGATCCCGCCGCATAGCCTCAGCGCCGAAGTCGTCGCCGAGCTGGAGAGGCAGAGCCGGGCGCTGGCACTGGCGCTGAAGGTAAAGGGACTGATGAACGTCCAGTTCGCGGTCAAGGACGGCGAGGTTTACCTGATCGAGGTCAACCCGCGCGCCAGCCGAACCATACCGTTCGTCGCCAAGTCGATCGGACGCCCCGTTGCCAAGATCGCGGCGCGGGTGATGGCGGGCGAGAAGCTCTCCGCCTTCGAACAGATCGAGCGCGATCTTTCCTATGTCGCCGTAAAGGAATCGGTGTTCCCGTTTGCTCGCTTCCCTGGATCGGATCCAGTGCTTGGGCCGGAAATGAAGAGCACCGGCGAAGTCATGGGAATCGATCGCGATTTCGACATTGCGTTCGGCAAGGCGCTGATCGCCGCCGGCATGAAACTGCCGCAGGGCGGAACCGCGTTCGTGTCAGTCAAGGATGCCGACAAGGACCATATCGTCCCGGCGGTGGAGAAATTGCTCGAGCTCGGCTTTTCGGTGATTGCCACGGGCGGAACGGCTGCGCACCTCGCGGCGCACGGGCTTGAAGTCGGGCAAGTCAACAAGGTCGCGCAAGGCCGGCCGCATATCGTCGACCGCTTGACCGACGGCGAAGTGCAGCTGGTGTTCAACACCACAGAAGGGTGGCAGTCGCTGAAGGACAGCCACTCGATCCGGGCGACGGCGGTTAACCGCAAGGTGCCGTACTTCACCACCGCGTCGGGAAGCCTCGCGTCCGCCAAGGCAATCGAGGCGCTTCGTGGGCGGGCGCTTGAAGTGCGCTCGCTCCAATCCTATTATTCTTCCTCCGTAAACTGAAATTCAGCTGAAAATTCGTCTTCCAGGACGGGGCTGCGCGAAGCCCCGCCGGGGCGGTTTTGAAAAAGGGATTTGGACATGGCGAGCGCCGAGAAAGTGCCAATGCTGGCCGAAGGCCATCGCAAGCTCTCCGATCAACTGCGGCAACTGAAGAAGGAGCGGCCTGAAATCGTCGAAGCGATCGAGGATGCCCGTGCGCACGGCGACCTTTCGGAAAATGCCGAATACCATGCCGCCAAGGAGCGGCAGGGGCAGATCGAAGCGAGCATCGCCGACATCGAGGATCAGCTGAGCCGCGCCCTTGTCATCGATCCGACGACACTATCAGGCAACAAGGTGGTGTTCGGAGCGACGGTCACGCTGATCGACGAGGAGGACAAGAAAGTCCGCTATCAGCTTGTCGGGCAGGTCGAAGCCAATGCCCGAGACGGTCGCATCAGCTACAATTCGCCGCTCGGTCGCGCACTGATCGGGCGCGAGGTCGGCGACGAGGTCGAAGTGTCGACGCCGTCGGGCGACCGCTACTACGAAATCGAGAAGGTCGAATTCGTTTGAGGATCGCTGCCGGGCAAACGCTCGGTCGTCGAGCAGCGACGGTCGGCATCGCGATTGCTACTGTCGTGGCGTACCTCGTTGCTTCAGCCCTGTCCGCCAACGACCAGGCGGCCGTGGCGCTCGGCTTCATTCCGGCCCGCCTCGCGGGAGCGGCGGTTGATTTTGCCGCGGCACCGGCATGGCTGACTCCGCTCACTGCAACCCTCGTTCACGCAAACCTGCTGCATCTCGGCATGAATATGCTGATCTTTCTCTGGTGCGGGATGCTGGTCGAGCGCGTGCTCGGCTCGGGATCGCTGCTGCTGATCTATGTAGTGTCGGCCTACGCGGCGGCACTCGCGGAGTGGGTGCTGTTTCGCCACTCGACGGATCCGATGGTCGGCGCGAGCGGGGCGGTCAGCGGCATCATCGGAGCCTTTGCGCTCTGCTTCGGCCGGCCCAAACGGATCGTCCGCAACAACACGCTCAACCAATTGCTCAACGGCTTGTGGCTGTTGGCGGCGTGGGTGATACTGCAATGGATGACGGGTATGCTGGGGGGCCTCAATGGCTACCAGATCGCGACTCCCGCGCATGTCGGCGGGTTCCTGGCCGGGCTGGCGCTGCAGCGGCCCTTGCTGCTCTGGCGATACAGGAAGGCCTAAGCGACCGCGCAGGCCAAAGGGTCATAGGAATGAGAGACAGTCCCGACGTAAGGATGCCAGGGGAAGATCGGTACCCGAATTGGCTTTTCCCCGGTGCCATCGCCTTTGGTGCGCCATTCTTCATTCCATTCTGGTACTTCGACAACAGCTTACGAGCGCTTTTGGCGGCGCTGTTCGCGGGAACGATCTTTATCACGGTAGCGACTTTATTAAATTTGCGCTGCTACGTGACCTTCTGGCTTATAATGGCGCTAGACGTGTTGTTTCACGTGCTCGTGATATTCTCAATCACCGGACGCGACAGTCATTTTGCTGGAGCAGCGTTTGCGCCGGTGATGCTGGTTGACATTCTATTCTGGCAATTCGTAACCGTGAAGGCGATCAACCTCCTGAAAGTTTAGCAGCCTTGGGCCTCGAAATCCCCTCGGCATCGGGCTCCAGAAGCCGATGCAGATGGACGATCACATATTTCATTTCGGCGTCGTCGAGGGTCTGCCGGGCTTTACTGCTCCAGGCGTTCTCGGCGTCGGCATAGCTGCCGTACACGCCGACAAGGTCGATTGAGTTAAGGTCGAAATCCAGGCCTTGCGGGTCCTTCACGCGCCCGCCGAAAACGAGGTGAAGCTTGCTCATGCGTGAGCGCTAGCAAGAAATTCGCGGCTTGCGAACTGGTCAGCCGGCGGCTTCGTCCTTGAAAGTGCCGACGGCTGCCTGCGCCGCTTCGCGCGCTGCTTCGCCTGCCTTGTCGGCCAGCGCATCGGGCGTAAGGCCAAGTTCCTTGAGCTTGTCCGATCCAGCCCGGCGCGCAGCATCGGCCGCACCGCGAGCAGCGCCAGTGATTCGGCCGCCCACGGGCGAAAGCAGATCCCGCTCTCTTCGACTAGTGGGAAGCAAGGCCGCGATCAATGCGCCGGCAGCAAGACCCGCACTCAGAGCCACCAGCGGCGCCTGGTCGATGGTATCACCGACGCGACCGCTCGTTTGCGAGGCCCAGCCGTTGCTGCTGCCATTTCCTGCTTCGCGGTTGCTGTCGCTCATCACGTCGTCTCCATGTTCTTGGTGTGGCCCTTGCGGGGCTTTTTCTTTTCCTTGCCGTGCATCAGCCGGTCGGCGAGATCCATCAGCGGCTCACGAGCAAGAAACAGAGTGACCGCGGCGACGATGCCGGTGGCTGCGATGGGCCGTTTACTGACCGCGTCGACTGCATCTTCGGCAAGATCGGCACCCTTTGATTTCGCGCCGTGCCAGGCATCCCGAGCCAGGGTCTTCGGAGCGACGCGGTGCTGAAGCTCGTGAAGCGTGCCAATCAGCCGCTGCTGCGCGTGGTCCGCACTGCGGCGCGCATCAATGACGCCCGGATCTTCGTCGCTCATAGCGCCTTCCTCAGCTTGGTGATTCCCATCCAGGCAAGCAGCCCGGCAATTCCCGCGACGACCACAAAGGTCACGATGGTCGCGAGAAGGGGGCCGATGAGAGTGCTCAAGGCGAGCACGATCCCGACCGCCAGTGCATTCAGCGCTGCCATCCCAATGAGCAGTGCAGCGCCAAAGAGGATGAACGGAGTCGTGAGCGCTTTCGCCTTGGCCGCGGCGATCGCCTTCGCCCAATCGGCTTCAGCCTTGGCGTAGGCCTTACCGTCATCGACGAGCTGGCTTACCAGTTCGCCGATCGGGCGTTCATTGCCGCCGGCGGGATTGTCGGTCGGTTTGAGCATCAGCTCCGACCGCTTTTGCGCTCGTCATCCTCGTCGCCGCTCGACAGGCCCGACTTGATGAGGCGGGCGATCGCGAAGCCGACAATCGCGGCGCCGGCGAGAGCAACCGCGGGGCTTCGCCGGATGAATTCGCGGGTGTCGTCGATCAGTTCTTCCGGATCCTTGGCCGCGAGGCTGTTGGCGGCACCCTCGATCGTCTCGGCGGCGCGGCGCGCGTAGTCGCCATATTCTTCGCCAAGTCGATCATCGATGCCGGACGCGGTGTCGCCGATCAGCTTGCCGACATTAGCCAGTGCTTCGGCCGAGCGGTCGATGCCCTGGCTGAGAAGATCCTTGGCGCGACCTGCGGCCTGCCCCGAAAGCTTCTCACCGCCGGACCGGACTTTATCGAGAATCCCGTTGGTCGTCCCGGCAGATACGCTCTGCTCGGTGCTGCTAGATGAACCACTGGTCGTCGCGCCGGAAGCTCCGCTTCCTTCGCTGCCGTTCTCGCTTGCGCCCTCAATCACAGTGTCGGTTCCTTCCGGAAGATCCTGCTCAGCCATCTTGTCCTCCTTTACCGGACTCAACCTTTCGCGCTTGCTCCCGTTCCGAAGCTTTCCGAGAGAATGTTGCGTCTCTCACAAGGGCTTTATAGGGACGGCTCAACTTCGACATCATTACGCCTACGTAAGAAGGAATTCCATGACTGCAATCACCGCCATTCGCGGCCGCCAGATCCTCGACAGCCGAGGCAATCCCACCGTCGAAGTCGACGTAACGCTGGAAAACGGCAGCTTTGGGCGGGCGGCGGTTCCGTCCGGCGCGTCGACTGGTGCGCACGAGGCGGTCGAGCTTCGCGACGGCGACAAAAGCCGGTGGGGCGGGAAGGGCGTCACCAAGGCCGTGGAGTCGGTAAACGGCGAGATTGCCGAAGCGCTGATCGGTCACGACGCCGAGGACCAGGGCGAGATCGACGCGTCGATGATCGCGCTCGACGGCTCAGACAACAAGGGACGGCTTGGAGCCAACGCGATCCTGGGAGTCAGCCTCGCTTGCGCGAAGGCTGCTGCCAATGCCGCGGGTGAGCCGCTCTACCGCTACATCGGCGACAGCACCGCCAATATGCTGCCAGTGCCAATGATGAACATCATCAACGGCGGAGCCCACGCCGACAATCCGATCGACTTCCAGGAATTCATGATCGTCCCCGCGGGCTTGCCTAGTTTCGCCGAGGCGCTTCGCTGCGGGACCGAGGTGTTCCACGCGCTGAAGTCCGGACTTAGCAAGGCGGGCCTGTCCACCGCTGTCGGCGACGAAGGCGGGTTCGCCCCGAACATCGGTTCACCGCGGGAGGCGCTGGACTTCATCGTCAAGTCGATCGAGACGGCAGGCTATCGCGCCGGGAGCGACGTGCTTCTCGCGCTGGATGCCGCGGCCAGCGAATTCTACCGCGACGGCGCCTACCGCCTCGACGGTGAAGGCCGGGTCCTGAGCTCGGAGGAAATGACCGGCTATTATGAGGAGCTCAGCCGCGAGTACCCGATCGCCTCGATCGAGGACGGGCTGGCCGAAGACGATTGGGCGGGCTGGAAGCATTTGACCGAGCGGCTCGGTTCGCGAGTGCAGCTGGTCGGCGACGACCTGTTTGTCACCAACGTCACGCGCCTGTCGCGCGGGATCGAGGAAGGGATCGCCAATTCCATCCTGATCAAGGTCAACCAGATCGGGACGCTGACCGAGACGATCGCCGCAGTCCGCCTCGCGCAGACCAACGGCTACACGGCAGTGATGTCGCACCGTTCCGGCGAGACCGAGGATTCGACCATCGCCGACCTCGCGGTGGCGCTGTGTACCGGCCAGATCAAGACCGGCAGCCTTGCCCGATCCGACCGCACCGCCAAGTACAACCAGCTACTCCGGATCGAGGAGGAGCTTGGGGACCGCGCGGTTTATCCTGGAGCGAGCGCTTTCAAGGCCTATCACCCCGCCTAATTCACAAGTCCGGGCGGCAACTCGCGGAATTCACTTGCGTTCGCCGACTCTTCGTGATTCTTGGTGTTCGCGATGGGGAAAAAGCGCAATATCGGGCTGATTCGGCGGGCTTTTTGGCCTGCGCTGGCGCTTCTTATCGTCGGCAACTTCGCTGGCTATGCAATCGCCGGTCCGAACGGATTGCTCGCCTGGGGCGGATATCACCGGAACCTGAAGGCGCGCCAGGTGGAACTCGCCGAGCTTCAGCAGCAGAAAGCGGAGCTGAAACACCGCTCCGATCTTCTCGATCCGCGGCATGCCGACCCCGACCTTGCCGATGAGCTTGCGCGCCGCGATCTCGGGCTTGTGCGGCCGGATGAGGTAGTGGTTCCGCTGAAGTAGAAGTGTTAGCGTTAACTTTGCGAATACGGCAACTGCAGTTGATTAGTTTCGTTATGAGACCAATCGGAAAGTTGCCCCGTTGTCGAATTGTAAACTAACACGAGGCAGCTCGGATTCAATCTCGATCGCGGCGCAGCTGCGGCTAGGACCGGGCAATATGGGACAAAGCATCGGTGGCGAGTTTCGCCGGAGGCGCAGGCTGGAGCTTGTCGCCGGCGGTTCGGAAGCGCTTACGGATGCGCAAAGGGCTGTACTTCGCGGCGACGCGGCACGGGTCAGATTTTCCCGCCAACTCCGGCAGAAGCTGTTCGGTCCGGCGATGTTCGCGGAGACTGCATGGGACATCCTGCTGACCCTCTATCTGGCCGAGGGAGGGTTGCAGCGGCCTGGGGTACCGGAGCTTGCGGAAAGTACGGCATCGCCGTTGAGCACCACGTCTCGGTGGCTTGTCTATCTGCAGGAGGAAGGCCTGGCGAGCGCATCGGGCAAAAATGCAGAAACAGGTTCGCGCGGCGTCGAACTGACGCACAAAGGCCGGGTGTTGCTCGACGAATATTTCCTGGAGTTGCGGGAGGCGGAGATCACGTCGAGTTCCGGGTCCAGTGCCGCAGGTCCTTCGGCCAAGTAGATCGCTTGCGCGGCTCCTTTCGGCGTTAACAATTGACCTGCCCAATGAGGGGCGGATATTGTATGAGTATCGGGCGTTTCGACCGCTGCTCGGAGGTCGTTATCTATGACTGGTTCGTCCGTGAAAGCGAACGATGAGGATGCTTGGCCCGGCAATCAAGCGGGTCTGGGGGCGGCGCTAGCCCAGATGAAAGAAGCATTGCGGCTGCTCGACGAGAGCGACGCGCCGTCGCAGATTGGAGCCCAGCTGGATCTAGCAATCCAGCAACTGCAAGACGAAATCTCGCAAGTCCAACAGAAATAGGCAATGATCAGGCGGAGCCGAGGTCAACTCGCTGTCTGTCGTTGATCCACGCCGCCAACGTCTGCATCTCAAGATACGTGTTGAAGAGGACGCCGACCTTCAATCCATCCGCCCAACGCACTTGTGATGGAATGGGTGCGAAATCGGGAAGGGTGAGCAGGGCCGGCCCGGTCGCAGCCAACAGCTTGCGGGTGTGAAGAAGTGCTCCGGCGGGCGAGATGTTGTGCAAGTCTGCCGGATAGGTGAGCGCGCCAACACGCAAGCGGGCGCAGGCCGCCACCGCAGCTCGGGGAAGTCTGCGCCTGCGTTTGGGATCGAAGGCTGCTCCGTACTGGCTGGCTCCTTCACCTTCCAACGGTGTGTCGAGATGAATTCCCGCTGCATTGTCACGCGCCCAGACGATTGTGCCGGATACTCGCATCGTGTCCGGAAGCTGCAGCCGGACCCGGGTTCCGCGTGCAACCGTCGAGAACAACCTCACTTCCAGCCCGCGCGCCGAAACGTTCACCACGCGACAGAATTGGGTAATCTGTCCGATGGTGATCAGTGCGACGCGGAGCACCGCCGCCTGGCGGGTGTCGCCCCGCCTTTCCGCGGCTTCGAAATCGATCGCTAAATTTGAAGCAAACTGTTGTGGCAATGCCCTTCTCCAGAACATCGCAAGGGAACGGCCCGCGTCATTTCGAGGGTGTGAACATTCCCTTCAAAACGGCCTTAATCTCCTTGAGCTGTAACCGCAGGCAAGCCGAACCGCCTTTCGCAGCTGAAAACGTCACATCCATTTTCGCGCGGTTTCCTGACTGGTTGCCGCTGGGCCGCAGCGCACTTATAGACGCCTCCGCCCCGACCATCAGTGAAAAGAGAACAACGTGGCGCGTTCCGCGAAACCTGTTTCCAAAGCCGGTCCAAAGACCGACGAGATCAAGACCGCCCGGCCAGCGGAGCCCGAGGTACCCCGGCCCCCGCAGCCCACACGATTCAAGGCTGACAAGGATCAGCTTCTCCAATTCTATCGGGAAATGCTTCTCATCCGCCGCTTCGAAGAGCGAGCCGGGCAGCTCTATGGTCTCGGCCTCATTGGCGGTTTCTGCCACCTCTATATCGGACAGGAAGCGGTCGCGGTGGGCCTCCAGTCGGCGATGACTGTCGGCAAGGACAGCGTGATTACCGGCTACCGCGACCACGGCCACATGCTCGCCTATGGGATCGATCCGAAGCTGATCATGGCGGAGCTGACCGGGCGTGCCGCTGGCATCTCCAAGGGCAAGGGCGGATCGATGCACATGTTCAGTGTCGATCACGGATTCTACGGCGGCCATGGGATCGTCGGAGCGCAAGTGCCGCTCGGAACCGGCCTGGCCTTCGCGCATAAGTATCGCGGGGACGGCGGCGTTTGCCTTACCTATTTCGGCGACGGCGCCGCCAACCAGGGGCAGGTGTACGAAGCCTTCAACATGGCCGAGCTTTGGAAGCTTCCGGTGATCTACGCGATCGAGAACAACCAATATGCGATGGGCACGTCGGTGAAGCGGTCCTCGTCCGAAGTGCAGCTCTACAAGCGCGGCGAGAGCCACCGCATTCCGGGTGTGCAGGTCGATGGAATGGACGTGCTCGCCGTTCACGGTGCCGCTGAAATGGCTCTGCAGTGGGTGCGCGACGGGAACGGTCCGATCATCCTGGAACTGATGACCTATCGGTATCGCGGCCATTCGATGTCGGACCCGGCGCGGTATCGGACTCGTGAAGAAGTGAACCAATACCGCGAGCATCGCGACCCGATCGACCGCGCCGCGAAAGAGCTCGAGGAAATGGGCGCGAAGGAAGAGGAGCTGAAGGCGATCGACAAGGAGATTCGCGACATCGTGGTCGCTGCCGCGAAGTTCGCCGAAGACTCGCCGGAGCCGGACTCGTCTGAGCTCTACACCGATGTTCTGGTGGGGAGCTACTGATGGGAATCGAACTCAAAATGCCGGCTCTCTCTCCGACGATGGAAGAGGGCACGCTCGCCAAATGGCTGGTGAAGGAAGGCGACGAGGTCAGGTCGGGCGACATCCTGGCTGAGATCGAGACCGACAAGGCGACAATGGAATTCGAAGCGGTCGACGAAGGCAAGATCGAGAAGATCCTGGTGCCGGAAGGGACGGACGGAGTGAAGGTCGGCCAGCCGATCGCCGTTATGGCTGGCGAGGGAGCAGCATCCGCGCCCGCCGCAGCGCCTGTGCGGCAGGAAGAAGCGGTCCAGGGGCCGGATCAGGAAATCCCCAAGCCGTCGGACCAAAAGACTCTGGAGAGCCCGATCGAGGAGCCGACCCCCCATCTGATGGAAACGGGAGCGCGCGCGCTCGCTGCGGATGTCGCCAACACGCGCGACGAGCCGGATGCCCCCGAGGGCGCGACGATGGCGAACATGACGGTGCGAGAGGCGCTACGCGACGCCATGGCGGAGGAAATGCGCCGCGACGACCGCGTGTTCGTGATGGGCGAGGAGGTCGCCGAGTACCAAGGCGCTTACAAGGTCACGCAAGGATTGCTCGACGAGTTCGGAGCAAAGCGCGTCGTCGATACGCCGATCACCGAATATGGCTTCGCCGGGCTTGGCACGGGCGCGGCGATGGGCGGCCTCCGCCCGATCGTCGAGTTCATGACCTTCAACTTCGCGATGCAGGCGATCGACCATGTCGTGAACTCGGCCGCCAAGACCAACTACATGTCCGGTGGCCAGATGCGCTGCCCGGTGGTCTTCCGCGGTCCGAACGGCGCAGCAGCACGCGTAGCCGCTCAGCACAGTCAGAATTATGGGCCCTGGTACGCAAGCGTTCCGGGGCTCATCGTTATTGCCCCCTACAGCGCGGCCGATGCGAAGGGGCTTCTGAAGGCCGCGATCCGGACCGAGGATCCGGTCGTCTTCCTCGAAAACGAGCTTCTCTATGGCCAGCATTTCGATGTGCCGCAGGTCGAGGATTATGTTCTACCGATCGGCAAGGCGAAGGTGGTGCGCCCTGGCAAGGACGTCACCCTCGTCAGCTATTCGATTGGTGTCGGGGTGGCACTGGAAGCGGCGCAGCAGCTGGTCAGCGAAGGAATCAATGCCGAGGTGATCGACCTTCGCACCTTGCGACCGTTCGACAAGGAGACGGTGCTGAACAGCCTGGCGAAGACCAACAGGATGGTCGTGGTCGAGGAAGGCTGGCCAACCTGCTCGATCAGCTCCGAGCTCATCGCGGTGGCCATGACCGAAGGCTTCGACGATCTCGATGCGCCGGTGCTTCGAGTGACCAATGAGGATGTGCCGATGCCCTATGCCGCCAACCTCGAGAAAATGGCGCTGATCAATGTCGAAGAGGTCGTCGCTGCAGCGAAACGGGTCTGTTACCGGTGATTTGCCACTGAGCGCAGATCGCGAACTGGCGCTTCTGCACACGCCGGCGCGGGTGCGGCCGGGAATGAGGGCGCTGTTCGCGATCGATGCGGCGATGGAAGACGTGGTCGCCCGCTCGACCGAGCCGACGCTGGGGCGCATCAAGCTGGCGTGGTGGCGTGAGCGGTTGGAGGCGCTGGACGACAATCCGCCGCCAGCCGAACCGCGACTGCAAGCCGTCGCAGAGCACCTGCTTCGCGCCGGGATTAGCGGAGCCGAAGTAGCGGAGCTGGAAGCAGGCTGGGCGACCTTGCTCGACCCGGAGCCGGACGCAGCTCTGGTCGCCGGACGCGGTGCCGTCCTCTTTGAGCTGGGGGGGCGAGTGCTCGGAACGAGCGATCCGAAGCTCGCGGAGGCGGGCGCTTATTATGCGGTCGCTACGGCGGGTTTTCCGGAAGCGAAAGACCGGCTTGAGTCTCTCCGTCACTATCGTCTTCCTCGCAGTCTCAGGCCTTTAACGATGCTTGCTCGTGCCGCAGCTCACGCGGGCAATCCCGGTCGCAGAGCGCTCGCAATGCTCGCCCATCGCTGGACCGGACGAATCCGCTAGGTTGACAGAAACCGCTCCGTTCCGGAGTGTACTTGCGCCGAATCTCCTTAAGTTGAGGGGGTGCCCTGTGGCGCGTTTCCTTGCCGGGGCTTTGGTGTGCTTCCTGCTGATGACCGGCGCGTTCCTGATCTGGCAGGGGAGGGCGGCGCACGGCCCCGGGCTAGCTACTGCCGCCGCGCAAGGCAGCGGCTCGATCTTCTCAGGTTCGAACCAGCCGCTGTCCGCCCCAGAGGCGTCGCCCAAGAGCCGCGAGGAAAAGCGCTTTTCGCGAGCCGACCACAACAAGGACGGCAAGATCGAAGCGGAGGAATATCTGGCCGGCCGGCACCGCTATTTCGACAAGCTCGACGTCAACCACGACGGGAAGCTGACGTTCGAGGAATATGCGGCCAAGGGTATCACCAAATTCCAGACCGCCGACCAGGGCCGCAAGGGTTGGCTCACACCGGCCGAATTCGCGACCACCGCCGCCCCGCAGTCCAAGCGAAAGAGTTGCAGCTGCGGACGTTCCGAACCCGCTCCCGCCGCCGCCCCTGCCGACGACAACTCCAGCGACTAGTTCGCCGCAGCGATCTTGTCCGGAGTGAGCTTCACCCGCGAAAGCAAAGGCGCGTCGCGATTGTACCGATCCGGCCGGAAGGTCACCCCGTCGGCTGACGGCGCGACCGTGAAGTAGGTGACGTACACCGGGATCGGGTTCGGGACGTCGACCCTCTGGTCGGGGCTGCCGTTGGGTTTTGGCATGTCGCCGAACGCCCATTTCTCCAGCTTGTCGGCATCCGACAGGCGGATGCAGCCGTTGCTGAGCCAGCGGTCGTCCTTGGCGAACATTGGCTTTTCCGCTCCCGGGACATCGTGGAGATAGATGCCGAACGCGTTGGGGATCATGAACTTGATGTGACCCATCGAATTCCACGGCCCGGGGCCGCGGCGAAGCCGCACTTCCTTGGTCCCGTCGGCCACCGCCTGCCAATCCACGCTCGCTGGATCGATCTGCTTGGCGTCATCGTCCCAGCTGGTGAAAATCTGATAGTCGCGATCGCTGAGATAAGTGAGGCCCTGCTGGACCACCGCCTTGGCGACGATCTTCTGGGCGAGGTCCGGCGGCACGTTCCAATAAGGGTTGAGCATCACATATTTGAGCTCGGCGGCCATCATCGGAGTCTGCCGGTTCGAATCGCCGACGATCACGTTCATGCTGTCGACCGGCTTGCCATCCTGGTACATGTAAAGCTTGGCTGCACCGGCATCGACGAGGATATAGCGGCCCCCTTCGGATGGCGCGGGGAGCCGCCGCGCCCGCTCCATGTTGAGGATGATCTCGCGCTCGTAATGCTCGGGCCCGAGATTGAGCGAGCCGATTGTGCCGGAGCCAACGATGCCGTCGGCGGGCGTCAGCCCGTGCGCCGTCTGATATTCGCGAACCACCTTATCGAGTTCGGCATCGAACTGGTCGCCGTCGGAAAGGCCGAGCCGCTGGCGAAGCAGCCGCACCCGGTCGCCGCTCATGCCCATCTTCAGCGCCGGTCCCTGCGTGATCTGGACATCGGGAAGATCGCCCCACCGCGCCTTGTACTTCATCAACCCGCGCCGAAGGTCGGTGTAGATCTGGTTGACCGGCATGAAGAGGTCGATCGGCGCGCCGGTCCAGTTCTGGAGCCCGAACTCCTTCACCTCCGCGTCGCGGCGGGTGATCGCCTTCTGCATGTCGGGATCGATGTAGATGAGATCGACACCCTGCTGGATGCTGGGTGGAACCTCAACCGGCTCCAGCGGCATTTCTTCAGGAGCCACCGCCGAAAATGCCGGCGCGGCAACGGCGGCGGCAACCGCTGCGAAAAGCTTCAGACCCACCTTCATGCCCTCGCTTCTAACGAATGCACCTGAATGGTTCCAGAATCAGGAGCCAAACCGGTCGTCCCTGACGGTGAGCTGACTTGAGCCACCGACATATGTTCTTGTTATGTTCTAAAGTCGGATTACAGTGTCCGAATGCCCGTCGAGTCGAGCCATGGACGCGGGGCAACCCGCAACCGGACGCCGACCCGCTTCAACCTCAAGGAGCGGGAGTTCGACGGCGACTGGCTGGACCAGGTGGAGGCGATGGACGGGGCGTCGGTGCGGCGGACGACGGTCACCGTCGAGCACCCGAAGACGATCCTTACCCGCAACGCGTCGCCGGACATCGGCTTCGACCGGTCGGTGAACGCGTTTCGAGGATGCGAACACGGCTGCATCTATTGCTTCGCCCGACCAACCCATGCCTATCATGATCTCTCGCCGGGCGTGGATTTCGAATCCCGGCTGTTCGTGAAGCCGAATGCCGCGGCGCTCCTTCAGCAGGAGCTGTCGCGCTCCGGCTATGAAGTGGCGCCGATCGCGATGGGTACCAACACCGATCCCTACCAGCCGATCGAAGAGGAATGGCGGGTCACGCGGTCGGTGGTCGAACTTCTGCTGGAGTGCAGGCACCCGTTCACGATCACCACCAAGTCAGACCGCGTGCTTCGCGACATCGATCTTCTCACGCCGGCGGGAGCGCTCGGCATTTGTTCGGTGGCGATTTCGGTGACCTCGCTCGATCCCAAGATCGCGCGGACACTGGAACCAAGAGCGCCAGCGCCAAGAAAACGGCTGGCCGCGGTGAAGGCGCTGAACGCGGCAGGGGTGCCATGCCATGTCGCGATCGCTCCGGTGGTTCCGCAGATCACCGATCACGAGCTGGAGTGGATTGTCGAAGCCGCGGTCGAGGCCGGAGCGCGGGGCGCGTTTTTCCTTCCGGTGCGGCTTCCGAACGAGGTCGCGCCGTTGTTCCACGACTGGCTGGACACGCATTTCCCCGACCGCGCGCGCAAGGTGATGGCGACAATCCAGTCGCTGCGGGGCGGGCGCGACAACGATCCCAATTTCTTCAGCCGGATGCGCGGGCAGGGGCCATGGGCGGAGCTTCTTCGGACGCGGTTCGAGAAAGCGGTGAAGAAATATGGCCTGCCGCAGTCGCGATTTCCGCTTCGGCGCGACCTGTTCAGGCCGCCGGAGGGGGCGCAGCTTCGGCTCTTGTGAGCTATTTTTCACATCCGTTCGTGTCGAGCCCTTCGACGTCGCCTGCGGCGTCGCTCAGGATAAACTGAGTCGAGACACGTCCCTCAACTACGCTCGGGACGAACGGAGTTTTATAAGCTTCGAACCAGACGGGTTGCCGCAGCGATCCAGGGTGGGTTGGCGACGACCTGCTGACGCCCGCCGGCTTCGAGCGGCAGGATTTGCAGCTTCTCTGCATCGCGGTTGATCAGGCGGCCGAACAGGAAGCGGCCGGCGGGGCGGGGAACCAGGACGTCGCGATTGAGCGCTCGGCCGAACTCCTCCGGCTCCAGAGTCTCACACCATATTTCGTCGCCGGCGCGATAGTCGCCGACGCTTGCCGAGACGGTGAGAGCGATTTCGCCCGGCTTGGGACGTGGCGGCACGACGATACTGGTCCTTCGTGGCGCATGGGCCCCCGAGCCGCCGAGCACTGCCGCGACCGGAAGCTCGGCCTTGTTGCTGCCGCCGGCTTCGACGAGGTCGGATGCCCCGACGCCAAGCGCCTTGGCGATGCGGTTGAGCCAGCCGACCGACACGGTGCGGGTCCCGGTCTCGAGCCGGCCGATCGTCTGCGGAGTCGTCGGCGGTTCGCACGCGCGAGCGACATCGTCGAGAGTCATTTTGCGCGCGCGGCGCACTTCGCGAATCCTGGTGATCATCTGGCCGAGCCCCCACTTCGTAACCAATAAGGTTTTTGACTGTCCTACAGATTTGCCGATGTGGCAAGCTCGCTTACGAATCGGACAGGAGGAAATGTGGGCGGCAGGATTGAGCAACGCGTGCTGGTGGAGCGCGGAATCGGGCGCGACGGCGAGATACTGCGACCGCGGAAGCGGGGAGCGCGCGGGGTGCGGTCGGTGACGGTCAATGCGGTCGAATCGCCGCTTGGCTGGCTATTTGCCCGTGGGCTGCTGAGCCGTCGCCAGTTCGACGCCGGCGAGCAGCTTCGCGGCGATTGGGAGCGGGCGGGGCTGGCGCCGGGGATCACGATGAAATGGGATGCGTCGCCGATCGGCGGACAGAGCAATTTGCCCGGAGCGGCGCCGGACCTGATCGGCGCTCAGATCGACGCCCGCCGCCGCTTCGATTGCGCGGTCGAGGCTGCGGGTCCGGGGCTTTCCGACATCCTGTGGCGGATCGTGTGCGCGGGCGAGGGCATGCGCGAGGCGGAAAGCGCGCTCGGGTGGCCGGCGCGAGCGGGCAAGCTGGTGCTCACCCTCGCGCTCGACCGGATCGCGGATTTCTACCGGATCCGCTGATCCTTAAAACGAACTGGCGTCGCCGGAATCGTTCGCGTCCGAATCGTGCGGCGCCGGCTTTTTGGCCGAGGCTTCCAGATCTTGTTTCGAATCGGAGCCGATGGCGCCGGTCTGGCCAGGCCCCGGACTTTGGCTGTTGCCGCCAGCGGCCGTGACCGAGCCGCCGAGCGCGCTGTGCTGGTGATCGGCGCCGCCCGGCTCCTTCGCATGCTGGGCGCCATATTCGTTGTCGAGCTCCGACCCGCCGCTTCGCGGAACGGAAACGGCGGCGCCGCTGGTGGTGCTCGCCATTCCGGTGGACTCGCCACCAATCGTTCCAACGGAGCCAACGCTCTGACCGCCCGCGCCGCCAGACGCGGATCCCGCAGCGCCGCTGGTGCCGGAAACCATTTCGCCGGTCAGGCTGCCAGTCTGGCCGCCGCTGGTGCGGGCGAACTCGCTTTGCGCTCCGCCGGGCAATTCTGCGCCGGTGTTGCCGGTGCCGAGCGGGCCGCCGCCGAGCGCTTCGCCGGTGACTCCCTCGCCGTCGTGAGCGAAGATGCCTTTGGCTTCGTCTTGGCCGCCGGGCATGCTGGCGGAGCCCTGGTTCCAGTTGTCGCGATCGTGACCGGTCCGGTTTTCCGGGCGGGAAGCGATGTCGCGGTCTTCCTCGTTGATCTTGCTTTGGGTGTCGTTGCTCTGGTCAGCCATGGAGATTCTCCTCTGTAACGAGAACGGTGAGCTGACTGCGGCGTTCCTGCGGGCGCGGCGGAACGTGCACCATTCCCGCTATTGCCGAGGCGCGGGCGCGGCCGTAGCTTTCCAGAGGTCTTTTCGCCGGGGAGGCTGTCGAGATGAGACGTGCAGGCTCGAAGCTCTTGCTGGGCATTGCGATCGCGGGTTACGCCGCAACTTCAGCGGATGCCGGGCCCGGCAGGCCCGGGGACCCGGTTCGCGATCCGCATTCGCCGGGGTACGTTGCGGCGACCGAACTTCCTGACAAAGCCCTGCCGAGCCCGAATGTAGACGGGAATTTCATTATTGGGCCGACGCATGTGCCGGCTCCGGAGATGACTGCCGCTGCCGGCGTGGCGAAAGGCGCCGTCCACACCTTCACGATGAGTTCTTCCGAGAGCCGGCTCTATCCCGGGATCGCAAGAACGGAAGGCACGTTCGGAACGCCGGATCCGGAGAACCCGGCGAAGCTGGTCGTCACCACCAGTCACCCGGCGCCCTATGTGCGCAAGGTCAGCGTCTATGTTCCGGCAGGTTACGCCGGCGGCGCCTTGCCGTTCATCGTCGGCATGGATGGCCCGGATCCGGCGCTGTTCACTGCGCTCGACGCTTTGATCCCCGAGCGTCGGGTTCCGCCGATGGCCGCGATCTCGATCGGCAATGGCGGCGGCGACGCGCAGGGAAGCGAGCGCGGGCTGGAATATGACACGATGTCGCCGCGCTACGCCGAATGGGTGGAGACGGAGGTCTTACCGCGCGTCGAGCGGCAATATCATGTCCGCCTCAGCCACGACCCGAACGCGCGCGCAGCAATGGGAACGAGTTCAGGCGCGGCGGCGGCGCTGATCATGGCCTGGTACCGGCCGGATCTTTACCGGCGGGTGCTGTCCTACTCGGGAACCTTCATCAACCAGCAGTGGCCCTATAATCCGGCGATGCCGCACGGCGCCTGGGCGTTTCACGAGAGCCTGATCCCGAACGCCACACGCAAACCGATCCGGCTGTGGCTCGAAGTGGGCGACCAGGACCTGTTCAATCCCAACGTGATGCGCGACGGGATGCACGACTGGGTGCTGGCGAATGAGAATATGGCGCGGGTGCTGGCGGCGAAGGGCTACCACTATCAATTCGTGTTCGCCCGTAACTCGGGTCACGGTGACCGCGATACCAAGCTTCAGACGCTGCCCGAGGCGCTGGAGTGGCTTTGGAAAGATTACCGGCCGGAGCTGCGGAAAGCGAAGTAGTAAAAGAAAAGCCGCCGCTCTTTCGAACGACGGCCTTCTCTGTATCGTTTCCGGAAGATCAGGCCTCTGCTTCGCCCTCAGGCTCGGCGGCGGGCGCTTCCGGCGCCTCTTCCTCGTCGACCTTCTCGACCAGCACTTCGGCAATGACCGGAGCGGCCGCTTCCTCGAACATCTGGGCGATGACGTCGACGCCCTGCGCCTGGAGCTCGGCCTCTTCGGGCGAGCGGGCGACGTTGACGTGGACGGTGACG
>Ga0157369_10001668_pt1 | contig 27068 bp, 26 predicted proteins | sample C25metaG_FD_113461 | JGI IMG/M metagenome (GOLD analysis project Ga0157369, IMG submission 113461) | Corn rhizosphere microbial communities from Kellogg Biological Station, Michigan, USA - C2-5 metaG | ecosystem: Host-associated > Plants > Roots > Rhizosphere > Soil | place: USA: Michigan... | reverse complement strand
TTACTTCTTCTACAAGAGAACCTGCAATTTCTTTCGGAGGATTTTCACGGAAATTTTTCATCATATTCTGGATCTCTTCAGCGCCGGTTCTACCTTTTCTTACAACATTGATCAAGCCTTCGTAATAAAAACCAACTTCTTTGTAAATGTCGATCATATATTGATAAACAGTTGTTCCGTTAGCTTTACACCAAGCGGCAAGTTCGCAAGCTGTCAAAATAGAACCGCAAGAATCTTTGTCTCTCACGAAATCTCCTGTCATAAAACCGAAACTTTCTTCACCACCGCAAATGAATTTTTCTTTGCCTTCAAAATCACGGATCATTTTTCCGATCCATTTGAAACCTGTCAACCCAACTTTGCAGTCGACACCGAATTTCTCCGCAACATCAAAGAAAATATCAGAGGTCACAATCGTAGAACCAATGAACTCTTTTCCGGTAATTTTCCCGGCTTTTTTCCATTGATCAAGAATATAATAAGTAAGAATTGTATTACATTGATTTCCGTTAAGAAGCTGAATTTCGCCTTCAAGATTTCTAACTGCAATTCCCAATCTGTCGCCGTCCGGATCCGTTCCGATTACGATATCAGCATTGGTAATTCTTGCTAAATCTGTTGCCATTTCCAAAGCAGCCGGCTCTTCAGGATTAGGAGATTTTACCGTTGGGAAGTTTCCGCTCGGAATCATTTGTTCCTGAACCAAATCAACTTTAGTAAATCCAGCTTTCTTAAGTGCTTTCGGAACCGTTGTGTAAGTTGTTCCGTGGATGGATGTGAAAACGATGTTCAGATTATCTCTTCCAACGTTTTGATAAAGAGAATTTTCCATACAAGCATCGATATAAACATCATCCTGTTCTTCACCAATCCATTCGATAAGATCATCATTTCCACTGAATTTGATATCCTCAAACTTAGTCGAATAAACTTCTCTGATAATATTTTCGTCGTCTGGAGGAACAATTTGAGCACCGTCATTCCAATAAACCTTATAGCCGTTATATTCTGGTGGATTGTGAGAAGCCGTCAAAACGATTCCGGCATTACATTTTTTATCACGAACAGTGAAAGATAATTCTGGCGTTGGACGGTGATTTTTGAACAACAGAACTTTGATTCCATTCGCTGTCAAAACATCTGCAACAACTTTCCCGAATTCTTTGGAATTATGTCTCACATCATAAGCAATCGCTACTTTGATTTCCTCACCGGAAAATTGCTGATGAAGATAATTTGCCAATCCCTGAGTTGCCTGTCCTAATGTATATTTATTAAGACGATTGGTCCCAACGCCCATTACGCCACGCATTCCGCCTGTTCCGAATTCTAATTCTCTGTAAAAAGAATCTTCCAAATCTGGTGAATTGGAATCGATTAAAGTTTGAACAGCATTTCTTGTTTCTTCGTCAAATGTTTCGGAAAGCCAAAGTTTTGCTTTATCTAGTGTTGATATTTCTGACATTATTTTATAGTGTTTTGTTTTAATTAATTTTCTTGTTTTCGATTGTTGCTTTTTCAGTTACTTTCAGTTTTTTCGAAGGATTTCCGTAATAAATCAATTTTGAAGTGTTACCGATTTTTCCTTTGATTTCTTCATCCACATTCAGTTCTGCATAATTTCCGTTTTGGGACTCGATTTCCAAATCTTTAATGTACCAATAAGGCGAAATAATACTTGCCGTATCTCTGATGCTAAGCTTTGCTAAGGTTGTTTTCCCCAACAGATTAGCCCGGCTTTTATTCAGCATTTCGATAGTCGATTTTTCTGAAATCACTGAACCGATAAATTTAGCATTATCTTTCAAATGGAGGGAAAAATTTTCCACTTTCATCTGACTTGATATATTAAGTTCCGCAGAATCAGCCATTTTAATATCGTCAAACGGATTTTTTCCGTAAATAGTAATGTTGTAAAAATCCACTTTATCCGTCGCACTTTTCTCCGTAATTGACAAATTTTTGTCTTTAACTTCAATATTCAGATTTTCGAAGACATTTGGATAAGTTTCCACGTTCACGAAATTGTGTGGACTTTGGATATAAAACACGCGGAATTTCCCTTTCAAATCAAGTTTTGAAAACTCAGCCAACTCGACATCTTTCGATTGGATTTCGCCTTTCGGAGTCACTTTTCCGCAGGAAAGTGCTGTGAAAATTAAAATTAGATAAAATAGATTTTTCATAAGATTATTGATTTACCAAATTAGAAAATTTTCTCTCTTTAAATCAATTCCTCAATATGATAATTCTTATGTTCACGGTTCGTTCTGATAATCAACTCGCCTAAGAATCCTGCTACAAACAGTAAACTTCCCATAATCATCATCGTCAAAGCAATGAAAAACCAAGGATTATTCGCAATCAGATTGCCGTAAATTTTGAAGATATAGACATCAATCAATTTCGAAAGTCCTAACCAAATGGCTGACAAAAATCCGATGATAAACATCAAAGTTCCTGCAGCTCCAAAGAAATGCATTGGTCTTCCGCCAAATCTGCTCACAAACCAAAGTGTCACCAAATCCAAGAATCCGCGAACGAATCTTTCTGTTCCAAACTTCGAAGTTCCATAAGGTCTTGCCTGATGCTGAACAGGTTTTTCCGTAATATTTCTGAATCCTGCATTCGCTGCCAAAACCGGAATATATCGGTGCATGTCGCCGTAAACATCGATAGATTTTACAACTTGTTTTTTATAAGCCTTCAGTCCGCAATTGAAATCGTGAAGCGAAACACCGGATACTTTTCTAGCCGCAGAATTGAATAATTTTGATGGAATATTTTTTGTCATCACATTATCAAAACGTTTCTTTTTCCAGCCGGAAACGATGTCGTAATTCCCTACTTTCACCATTTCGTAAAGCTCAGGAATCTCTTCCGGAAAGTCCTGCAAATCTGCATCCATCGTAATAATCACATCGCCATTTACCTTTTCGAAAGCTGCGTGAAGTGCCTGTGATTTTCCATAATTTTTGGAGAATTTAATTCCGTGAATTTGCGGATGTTGGATTTTGAGATTTTCGATGATGGACCAGGAAAGGTCGGTGCTCCCGTCATCTATGAACCAAACTTCGTAAGACAGCTTATTGGTCTGGCAAACAGTGTCGATTCTTGTGAAAAGTTCTTCCAGAGAGTCCTGTTCGTTGAGTAATGGGATGATTATAGAGAGATTCATTTTTTAGAGATGTTAGATGTTAGATATCAGATATTAGATTTTCAAATTCAGGATTAATTTTTTTAAACATCCTAAAACAGTTTATTCCAGCATCTTACTCGTAGCGTTTTTTGTTCTTCAAAAATCCAGCTATGATTATAGACAAAAGTAAATAAAATAGTAAAAATCCACCAAACATAGCAGACATAAATTTGAAAGAAAAATAATTTCTATTCTCTTTTAAAGCCACTTCCCTTGCCAACTTTGCACCGGTGTAATTTTCTTCCAGGTCTTTTACTTTTGTACGGTCTTTTTGATTCGCTGCTTCTACTTTTAATTTAGCGTATGATTCGTCCAGATTGTCAAGTTCCGTTTGAATATATTGGTGATTCAGCAAATCCCGGGCGTCTGTATCTACATAATTCAGGAATGCAAAAATGGAAAACATCGATAAAACGCCGCCTGTGAAAAGCGTCAAAAAAGTTTGTTTAAATGCTTGAGGATAAGTTATTAATGTGCCAACTCTTAACCAATAGGTTGAAGCAAAACCAGCCAAGACATATAGGAACGTCATCCCGAAAGCATTGACCTGCATTGTGGTTTCAAAATAGTTGGCGTTTGCGAAGAAATAATACACAATGAAGAATGCCAACATTGTGAAAGCGTATAAAATAAAACCTATTGTTACAGGGTTTTTTGTCATAATTTTTTAATTTTTGATAAAAGAGATAAATATTTCAAACTGACTATCAACAATCTAGAGTCTTCATCATTTCTTTTCTCTCTTTTCCTTTTTCTTTTTTCTTAATTTTTCTATCTTTGCACCGGCAAGTCCTAAACAACCAGCTCCTGAGAACCCTCCAGGGTGGGAACGCAGCAAAGGTAATTGGTCGTAGCGGTGTGATTTAGGTAGCTTGCCATTTTTTATTTTTTTAAGTTAAGAGATTAAGCGATATTCAATTTTTGAAATTACTTAATCTCTTAATTTTTTTTTGTTTAGAACTCAAATTCCTGCCCTAATTCCGGTAATGTAAATTCTATATTCTTATCAGAAAAATGCTTCTTAGCTTCCTCGTGATTGATTTCGATTGGTGGGAAAGTATCGAAATGACAGCCAATCACTTTTGGCGTTTTCAATAATTCTGATGCTGCGAAAGCCGCTTTTCTAGGACACATCGTGTAATGTTTTCCAACTGGCAGAATCGACAAATCCAATTTCCCGAACACTTGCGGAAACAAACTCATCTCAGCCGTCACGCCGGTATCTCCAGCCAAATAAAGGTTTCTTCCGTCGGCAAATCTAAAAATATACCCGGAAGCCAATCCACCGTAAGAACCATCCGGAAAAGAGCTTGTATGCAATGCGGGAACCATAGAAATCTTCAAATCTTCAACCTTTGCAGAACCCCCGAAGTTGATATCGATATTATTTTTGTGTTTGAAATAACCACAAATTTCTGGCTGACCAATTACGGTTGCATCCGGATGGTTTTCAAGCACTTCTTTTACATCTGCAATGTGATCGCCGTGGGCGTGCGTAATTAAAATATAATCGATTTTCTGAGCTGTGATATCAAAACCTGATTTCTCTTTCTGATAGTTGTAGAAAGGGTCTGCAAGAATGGTTTTTCCGTTATATGTGAACAAAAAGCAGTTTTGTCCGAGGAATTTTATTTTCATTTTTTTAGATTTATTAATTAAAATAGTTAAGTCCGAAAGCTGTCAAAACCGCCATCAGAAACGTTAAGATTCCAACTTGTTTTAGGAATGGGTCCAATAATTTTGGTTCGTTGACAGCCATTATGCTTCTCCTTAATTTGATGAAGGGGAAAATCAAAATCATAACAATAAATGCGTAATATTTACCTTGTTCCTGAAATTTATTGAACATCAGAAAAGCCAACATCAATAGAATTGGCAATTGTAATAAGATGATTTCGTAAATCATTGCATTTTTGAAACCAAGTTTCAGTGCAAATGTTTTTTTACCTGACAGTTCGTCGTTGACGATATCTCTCATATTGTTCAGGTTAAGTACGGCCATACTCAGCATTCCAACTGCTATTGCAGGAAATATAATATCCAAACTGAAAGACTTTGTAAACAGAAAATAACTTCCGCAAACAGAAACCAATCCGAAAAAGATGAAAACGAAAATATCACCCAAACCTAAATAGCCATAAGGTTTTTTCCCAACTGTATATCCAATTGCTGCCAAAATTGAGGCAACTCCCAGTCCGATGAAAATCCAAAACTCTCTGGTGTAAGCCGGATAGAAAGCGACATACAATAATGCAACAGTTGCTATAAAAGATAAAATAGAAAGTAGAATCACTGCATTTCTCATTTGAGTTGCTGTGATTTTTCCGGAAGCTACTGCTCTTTGTTCTGCTTCTCCTATCCTATTTTTGTCCGTTCCTTTTATGCCATCGCCGTAATCGTTGGCAAAGTTGGAAAGGATCTGATATAATAATGTTACCAGAATTGCCAAAGCAAATATTTTCCAGTCCCAAAATCCGCCTTCTTGGGAAATCCGCCATTTTGCAATGAAAGCTCCCATAATAATCCCACTCATAGAAAGTGGTAAAGTTCGCAGACGTGCTGCTTTTATCCAATCGGTCATTTTATTTTTTTAATCTTTAAATACAGATTCACCATTCAAATTAGTGGTCAAAACTTCACTCATATAATCGAAAAAAGGACGCATTGCCAAAAAAGTGGAGATAATTTCCTTCTGAAAGCTGTCTGAAAAAACTTCCTTGTCAGAAAATTTCCTCATCACCACATATTGTTTTTTCTTTATCAAATCAATTGCGGGATGATTTTTATCGAAACCTTTAGGCGCAGTCTTTACGGCATCTTCGCCTTTCAGTTCTCCAAAATATTTTATAAAAGTTTTATTTGAGGTTATTTTTTTAATTTGAGAATCATCAATTTCAAATTCTTTTCGGATTCTCAATAAATCTTCACTATTCGGTCCCCAAAAACCACCTCCGACATAAGTATTGCCAGGCTCCAAATGCATATAATAACCACCTCTAAGCATTGGCTTTTTTCGGGATAATCCAGCTCCGAAATTGGATTTGTAAGGTGTTTTATCTTTAGAAAAACGAATATCTCTGTTGATTCTTAAAATATGAATCTTCCCCAAACTATCGTGAAATTCCATTTCAGAATAAATTTCGTCTACGAATTTCTTATTTTCCTTCGCAATAGCATCGTATTCTTTTTTATGCTCAGAAAACCACACACGGTTGTTATTTCTGCTTAATTGTTTCAGAAATTCGAATCCTGTTTCAAGTGAAATGTTTTTGTTTGGCATAAAGTAGATGTAGATAAATACTTAGATGAATTATATTTTTAAGAAATCCATTGGTCGTCGCCAAAGTTTGGTTTACGTTTTTCAAGAAATGCGTTTCTGCCTTCTTTCGCTTCTTCTGTCATATAAGCTAAACGCGTTGCTTCACCTGCGAAAATCTGCTGTCCAACCATTCCGTCGTCCGTTAGATTCATTGCAAATTTTAGCATTCTGATGGAAGTTGGAGATTTTCCAAGGATTTCCTGCGCCCATTCGTAAGCGGTATCTTCTAATTCTGCGTGAGGAATTACGGCGTTTACCATTCCCATATCTGCAGCTTCCTGAGCTGAATAATTTCTTCCTAAAAAGAAAATTTCTCTGGCTTTTTTCTGACCAACCATTTTTGCCAAATAAGCAGAACCGTAACCACCGTCGAAGCTTGTTACGTCCGCATCGGTTTGTTTGAAAATCGCGTGTTCTTCACTTGCCAAAGTCAAATCGCAAACCACGTGAAGTGAATGTCCTCCTCCAACTGCCCAGCCATTAACTACAGCAATTACTGCTTTTGGCATAAAACGAATCAGACGTTGAACTTCCAGAATGTTAAGACGATGTCTGCCATCTTCTCCCACGTAACCTTGATGTCCACGCGCTTTTTGGTCGCCACCGCTGCAGAATGCGTGACCGCCGTCTTTTGGACTTGGACCTTCGCCCGTCAATAAAACTACGCCGATAGACGAATCTTCGTAAGCGTCGTAAAAAGCATCGTACAATTCTGAGGTTGTTTTTGGTCGGAAAGCGTTTCTGACTTCCGGTCTGTTGATCGCGATTCTTGCAACGCCATTTGATTTTTTATAGGTAATATCTTGGTATTCTTTGACGGTTTTCCAGTCTGCCATTTTTTGAAAATTTAGAGTGTAAATATAAGCAGAATTGATGGTGTTTCAAAGGAATTATGTTGCAGTTTGACAATTGTCAAAGCTTCCACTTTGTGAAAATTTTCTAACTATGATAAATCGTGATTCTTGCGCCAGCGCGTAAGGGATAGTAGCGGTTATCCTTTTTTTGGCGAGGGAAAAGCGTTGGCGGAAAAAGATATTAGCGGATAGCCCGGTCTTTTTGTTTTGCTTTGCTGAAAATGTCTTTCGATAACCTTAGTATGAAAGCAAAACAAAGAGATACGCCCCAATAAAAAAGCCTCAGAAAAATCTGAAGCTTTTAATTTATATTTTGAAGTAATTATTCTACAACTTTGATAGCGCTTGCCAAAAATCTTGTTTCTGTTTTCGGTTCTGTGATTGCATCTATTTCTGCCTGAGATTTTTTAGCATCTTCTGCGTAATGCTGAAGCTCTTTTACCGAAGTTGTTTTGCTTTCCGCGCTGCCTTCCAAAATTACCGTTTTACCTTCCAAAGCGGTCGGAACGAAGAATGCGTAATCTTTCATCTTCACGAAAAATGTCTCGCCGGAATCTGTTGCCAAGCTTACCCAACATCCTTTCTTAGGACAAACGCCGGTTACTTTTCCTTTCACGGAAGTTTTGGCGATTTTGGGCGTCGCTTTTAATTCTTTATTGAGTTCGTCAGGCGTTATTGCTTTTTTAATGGCTTTGGCAGAAACATCCTGGCCGTAATATTCACCTACTTTGGCATCGCCTGCTGGCGGGCCGGATTGTGCGAATGCTGAAACTGATAAGCCGATCAAAACGAATGCAAATAATATATTTTTCATAATTTAATATTTAATTTTTTATGATGTAAATTTAGAAAATTAATTAAAATGAAATTTTTTATTTTTTGATGTAACGAAAAATACTTTTCGCTTGTCATATTAATAACAAATCAAAAACTATAAAAATTATACTTATGAAAATACAACTTTTATCTTTAGTTCTTTTGGCTTCTGTGGCAAATTTTTCTTGTGTACAGTCAAAAGGTGATAATTCTAACGGAAACGATGTGATGTTTTCTCACTTGATTTCTGACTCAGGAAAAGGTGAAGTGATTGAGAAATCTTATGATATCAACTTTGATGAATTGGAAATCTCTACTTCTCTGAATGCGGAAGTTTTCAAATCTGACAAAGAAAGAATCGTCGTTTTTGCGCCTTCTGACCTTATGAAATATGTGGTCGTAAAGCAAAACGGTGGAAAAGTGCAAGTAAAAATACAGTCCGAAGGGCTAAAAAGTATTTCGACAGACCGAATTAAAATTAAAGTTTATGCTAAAGATTTTGATCATTTGGCGGCAAATTCCAGCGGAAGTATTTATTTGAAAGATAACTTTAGTTTCTCAGATCTTGATGTGAAAGTTTCCAGTTCCGGAACGATAAAAGGTAATATCAATGGCGGAAACATAAATATTCAGGCATCAAGCAGCGGAAATTATGAAGGTGAAGTGATGGCAAAGAGTCTTAATATGCAAAGTTCTTCTTCGGGAGGAATTGACATCAAAGGAAAATCTGAAAGCGTGAATATCCAGGCATCATCTTCAGGTGATGTGGATGCTGAAGGTTTTACTGCGGAAAGTGCTGTTCTTGCGACGTCTTCTTCGGCTGATATTACAATCGGTGTGAGTAAAAGTGTTACCGCAAGCGCATCTTCCAGCGGAGATATCCATGTGATCAAAAGAGGAAGCCTGAATGAGATCACCAAAAACGAAAGCAGTTCTGGATCTATTTCTATCCAGTAGTTTTATATATTATTTTCTCAAAAAAAAGAGACCTGAATTTCAGGTCTCTTTTATATTTAAATCAATTCGATTAGTTGAATTTGATAATGCTTTCCATCTTCGCAGTTTCTTCATTTACCAATTCGTCATCTACAAGGATTTTGCCAGAATGCTCATCAATAATGATTTTCTTTCTCTGAGCAATTTCCATTTGTTTCTGTGGTGGAATCGTGAAGAAAGATCCTTTTGGTGCTCCTCTTTCCAATCCTACGACTGCAAGACCAGTGGAAGATCCCTGACGGATTCTTTGGTAAGAAACCAACAATCTGGTGTCGATTTTCTCAGCAAATTCTTTAGATTTTTCTAATAGATAATCTTCTTCTTTCTGAGTTTCAGAAACCAAATTTTCCAACTCATTTTTCTTGTGAACCAAGTGATTTTTAAGCTCATCGATTTTAGAAGTAAGATCTGCCAAAGTTTCCTTTTTGTGATCGATTTTACCACCAAATTCTTTAATTCTTTTTTCAGCCAATTGAATTTCCAATTCCTGATATTCAATTTCTTTTGCTAAAGTTTCGAATTCTTTGTTATTTCTAACGTTATCTTGCTGCGTTTTATATTTGTCAATCAATACTTGAGCGCTTTTCATCAGATCTTTTTTCTCATTGATCTCTGCATTCTGCTCAGCAATTTCAGATTCGAATTTTTGGGCTCTTTTGTTAAGACCTTCAATTTCTATCTCAAGATCTTCTACTTCAATTGGCAATTCGCCTCTTGTGTTGCGGATCTCATCCAAACGGGAATCAATGATCTGCAAATCGTAAAGTGCTCTTAGTTTTTCTTCAACAGAAATTTCGTTTACTTTTTTATCAGCCATATCTATATAAAATAATTAACAGGATTTGTTTTCTTAGTCGTTTTTGCGATGGCAAATATAGGGAATTTTTCGGACAATATTTCAAATAATTGTTGAGTTACAAATTGTTCCGATTCAAAATGTCCGATATCACAAATCAGCATTTTCTCTTCCGCCGAGAAAAAATCGTGATATTTAACATCGCCAGTGAGGTAGGCATCACATTTTGAAGCTATTGCAGGCTTTATTCCGCTTGCTCCACTTCCACCCAAAACGCCTACTCTTTTTATTTTTTTATTGATTAAAGAACTGTGTCTAATCACTTTAAGGTCAAATTTTCCCTGTACAAATCGCAGAAAATCTCTCTCTTCCATTTCGGTTTCCAAATCTCCGAATCTTCCCAAACCTGTATAATGATTTTCGTTATCAAGAGAAATTAATTGATAAGCCACTTCTTCGTAAGGATGATTTTGTTTCATCGCAGAAATAATTTGGTTTTTCTTAAAGCCTTCAAAAATGACAGAAACCAAGACTTCATTAGCATTTTCTCTTTCGTTATGATTTCCTGTTACGGGATTTGAACCTTCTAAAGGACGGAATGTTCCGTTTCCATTAATAGAAAAACTACACTCATCATAGAATCCGATATTTCCCGCTCCAGCTTGGAACAAAGCATTTTTCAAATTCTCAGCCGAATCAATAGGAACATAAACTTCCAATTTCTTCAACTGATTTTGTTTCGGCATCAATATTTTTTGATTCTTCAATCCAAGAACTTCGCAGATTTTATAATTGACGCCAAAATAATCATTGTCAAAAGCCGTGTGAATTGCATAAATCGCAATTTTATTTTCCAGAGCTTTCAGAACTGATTTCTCAACATAATTCTTTCCAGTGATTGATTTCAATCCAGAAAAAATAATCGGATGGAAACAAACCACGAGATTGAAGTTCTTTTCAATCGCTTCATCAATCACCGATTCCAAAGCGTCGTGACCAATCAAAATTCCAGAAATTTCTCTTTCAGGATTTCCACATAATAATCCGACATTATCAAAATCTTCCGCTTGTTTTATTGGGATTAATTTTTCAAATTCCTCTATAAATTCCTTGATTTTCATTAATTAAATATTTTACCTGATAAACAATCGGTCATCAAATGTGAATTTTTCAATTTTTTTGATTTTAACCTCTTTAAAATTGACATTACGAGGATTAATAATATAGTTGAATTCTCCTTGGACCGCAGCGGATGGAACTTTCATTACCAAGAATTTGTTTTCCTTCAGAAATCTATCACCCATCTTTTGGGTTGCGTCCAGATGCGGAAAAGTGTTCCAATCTTTAGGAAACCTTTTAGGTTCAAAAACTTTAATATCGGGAATTTCAATATGAACCAATCGGTAATCTTTCGGAATAATCCCAAGCGGAATGTGAACGGCGATTTCTGTCACACAAAGTGCTATAGATTGTCCTGTGTACAAAGTTGCATTGCCTTTACTATTCCATCTTCCACCTGCTATTTCTGCACCTTTTCCAGAAAGGTCATTTGCGTAGATTTCTTTTGATAATCTGTAAACTATCATCAAAAAATTACGCTAAAATACCGTGTTCCAATCTTGTGAGCTCATCCATCAAAAGAGAAATTCCGAAGTTGCTTCCAATCAAGTCTTGTGGTTTTGTTTTCCCTAAAGCCAGATTCTCAGCTTGCAACCAGATTAAAAAATAATCTGATGAACCAAAGACTTCCTCTCCTCTTTTGTAGAGCATTTCTATTTGCAATATCTTCTCTGATTGCAATGTATCAAACGTTTTCTCTTCTTTTTGGTAACGGGACAAAGTCTTCCCTGAGATATGCAGAAACCCAGCCCACTCTTGAAAACTAAAAGGTAATTTTTTCACAAGATTATCAAAAAGCTTGAAAGAGATACCTCGTTCTGCGATTTCTATCATTCTGAAAATACCACCATCATCAAAATTCTGATAACCATATACAGCTACCGGCTCCGCTACCAAATTTTTTGTATCAGTTGTTTTGTACTTTTTCATCACATTCAATTTTTCTTACTACAAAGATATGACTTTTGTCCATAAAAAAAAGACTTTTGTCTAATTTTTTATTTATTATGGTTTGATTTATTTTATTACCTTCAATTTTAATTTAAAAAAATGAAAATCAAACCAGAGTTCGACCTCATTCCAGAGGATGGTTGGCGAAAAAAAATATACGAAACTGTTTATCTGTCACACACGAAAGCGGGAAAGATATTCGACATCTGTTTACTTGCTCTAATTCTCATAAGTACTGCTTTATTGATGGTTGAGACTATCCCAATTTTCAAATTGGAATATCGTAAAGAATTTTATTATGCAGAATTTTTTATTACTCTAATATTTACTATAGAATATATTCTTAGGATTATTTGTGTAAAAGACAGAGAAGAATACATTTTCAGTCCATTGGGGATTATTGATTTCTTATCCATTATTCCTTTTTATATAAGTTTATTTTTTCCGATTTGGCATTTTGTAGCCATCATCAGAATGTTGAGAATGTTGAGGATTTTCAGAATTTTTAATCTTGCAGATTATATGCACGATGGAAGATTCATAGTTTCTGCTTTGAGGCAAAGTTCTCGAAAAATTTACATCTTCCTTTTGTTTATGGTTATTTTTATCATAATGATTGGTTCACTAATGTACTTGATAGAAGGCGGAAACAATGGATTCAGTAGTATTCCACAAAGTGTATACTGGGCTGTTGTCACTATTACCACAGTTGGGTATGGTGACATCTCTCCTGCCACGCCTGTGGGTAAAATGCTTTCGATAGTCGTAATGCTTTGCGGATATAGCATTATTGCTGTTCCTACAGGAATTGTAACATCAGAATTTCGGAAGCAGAAAAAAAACAATTTTCAATGTAACAGATGCGGAAACGAAGATAATGACGAGAATGCGCGCTTCTGCAAAATTTGTGGAGAACGAATTATTTGATAAGAAAAAAAATAAATTTCTAAATAATTTAAGTTAAATTAATATTACAATCTAAATTAATAAAAATAATCATTTATATTTGATGAATAAAAAATAATATATAATTATAACCAGAAAACAGTTTAAATAGGGCATTATGAAAAATTTTAATTTCATACTTTGGGCTATTCTTGTGATTTGTTTGTACAATTGCTCGTCAACTGCATCAATCGCTGACCCTATTCCCAATATATTAGATGTAAAACATCATAATTATAAAACTGTTAATTTTGAAACCTCGGATGGCTTGAAGGTCTATGCAGATTTATATTCCAGTAATGGAAAACGCAGCCCGCTGATTATTCTTTATCATCAGGCAGGTTTTAGCAGAGGCGAATTTAGAGATATTGCTCCCAGATTGGTTGATTTGGGATTTAATGTTTTAGCAGTTGACCTTCGTTCCGGAGATATGCTGAATCAGGTAACAAATCTTACGCAAAAAGAAGCTTTAAAACAAGGGAAATCCACAGCCTTTGAAGATGTAATTCCTGATTTGGAAGCATCTTTTGATTATGCTAAAAATAAAATAAGATCCAGAAAAATAATCTATTGGGGAAGTTCTTATTCTGCGTCTTTAGGATTCTATATGGCTTCAAAACATCCAAATGATTACAAAGCACTTATTGCCTATTCTCCCGGAGAATATTTTAAAATCGAAAATAAAAACATTTCGGAATTTGCAAAAGATGTGAAAATCCCTGTTTATACTTCTTCAGCCAGAAATGAAGAATCTTCATGGAAACCGATTTATAATTCGGTTAAGTCGAAAAAACAATTTTATCTTCCTGCAAAAACAAAAGGTCATCACGGAACTATGGCGCTTTCTGCCTTTAATGATGATGCTGAAGAAAACTGGCAGGCCATTATTCCTTTTTTGAAAACATTAAGGTAAATTCTTCTTCATTTTCAGCAAAAGAACGTTTAGCTTCTTCATAACCTAACAGAAATATTTCTTCCATTCTTTGAGGTTTTCTTTCGAAAGTTCCATACTTGGATAATTTTTTTGAAGTGATAAACCAATCACAATAAGCGAATTTATGAATCTCTGTCCTGTGAGATAAGAGTTCGTAGGCTCTGGTTGTTACAGATTTTATACTTCTTAAATCAGATTCTTCAACATCCTGAGGCGGCGTTACATAAACACCAATCATTTTATCACATTCATTATTAATGATGTCAGCCGGAAAATTATTAAGAACACCTCCATCGCTATACATTTCTTTTCCAATAAAATATGGTGTAGAAATCCCCGGAATGCAAGACGAAGCAATAATGGCATCTACAATTTTATAATGTTTTTCGAAAACTTTCTGTTGTCCGGTAATCAATTCTGTAGCTACAATTCTTAAATCTTTATCCAGATCTCCTAATGTCATATCCTGAAAAATCGGAATCAGATAATTAAGAAAAAGGACCGACGAAACAAACCCCGGCTGGTTAAAAGTAAAGTGTTTCCAATTAAAGAAGTAAATCGATTGGAAAAAATCCAGAATCTCTTCCGGTGTTTTCCCAAAAGCATATAAAGAGCCAACAATGGAACCGGCACTACAACAAGACAAAATATCAGGTTCGATATTTTTTTCTCTAAGGAATTTCAAAACGCCTGCGTGCGCCAACCCACGCGTTCCTCCTCCAGACAAAACCAATCCTATTTTTGAATTTTCCATTAAGTAAAAATAAAAAAACCGCAGAAGAATCTACGGTTTTCATTTATTAAAATTATGTTAATCCTTTTAAATATGAATTACTTCACCATAAGCAGCAGCGGCAGCCTCCATAATGGATTCTGACAATGTTGGATGTGGATGAATCGATTTGATAATATCGTGACCAGTTGTTTCTAATCTTCTAGCAACAACAGCCTCAGCAATCATATCGGTAACACCGTCACCAACCATATGACAACCAAGCCATTCACCATATTTAGCATCAAAAATTACTTTGATAAATCCGTCAACATCACCATTAGCTGTAGCTTTTCCGGATGCTGAAAATGGGAATTTACCAACTTTGATTTCGTAACCTTTTTCTTTAGCTTGTTTTTCAGTCAAACCAACAGAAGCTATTTCCGGATGACAGTAAGTACAACCAGGAATGTTACCATAATTGATAGGTTCAACATGAAGACCTTTGATTTTCTCAACACAAGTGATTCCTTCTGCAGAAGCCACGTGAGCCAAAGCCTGAGTTGGAATAATGTCTCCAATTGCGTAATATCCTGGAACAGAAGTTTCGTACCATTCGTTTACAAGAACTTTTCCTTTTTCAGTTTTGATTCCAACTGCTTCAAGTCCGATTCCTTCAATGTTTGAAGCGATTCCGACAGCAGAAAGCAAAATGTCAGCTTCCAAAGTAATATTTCCGGTTGCGGTTTTCACGCTGGCTTTTACACCGTTTCCTGAAGTATCCACAGATTCTACAGAAGCGTTGGTCATAATTTCGATACCGGATTTTTTAAGAGATTTCTCTACGTGTTTTGAAACTTCTTCATCCTCCAAAGGAACGATGTTCGGCAAGAATTCTACAACGGTAACCTTAGTTCCCATTGAATTATAAAAATCAGCAAACTCAATCCCGATAGCGCCAGAACCTACAACAATCATAGATTTTGGTTGTTCAGGAAGAGACAATGCCTGTCTGTATCCGATTACTTTTTTACCATCCTGGGGAAGATTTGGTAATTCTCTTGAACGGGCTCCGGTTGCGATGATGATATTTTTACCTTCATAATCTTTTACAACTCCTTCAGAATCTGTTACAGAAACTTTTTTGCCGGCTTTCACAGTAGCAGTTCCCATGATGACATCCACTTTATTTTTTCTCATCAAAAAAGCAATACCACTACTCATTTTAGAAGCTACGCCTCTACTTCTCTGGATCACTTTTGTGAAATCAAATCCCGGATTTTCAACTTTATTAAGACCATAATCTTCAGCGTGTTTCAGATAATTGAAAACGTGAGCAGATTTCAATAACGCTTTAGTTGGGATACAACCCCAGTTAAGACAGATTCCGCCAAGATTTTCTTTTTCGATGATGGCTGTTTTGAAACCCAATTGAGCAGCTCTGATTGCAGTCACATAACCGCCAGGTCCGCTTCCAATAACAATAATATCGTAGTTCATTGTGATTAAAAAATTTTAGCGAATTTACGGAAAATTATTGAAAGCATAGTATGACAAAAAGCAACTTTAGAAGTTGCTTAATATTTAGTTTTAATGATTTTAAATGTCTCCGATTCTGTGCCGTATTTCAAACGAACAAGATAAACACTTTGAGGATAACTTGAAATATCAAAAGCATTAAGACCTTTAGCAAGATTATTTTTCTTCATTAATATTTTTCCTGCATAATCATATAAAACGAATTCATCGATATCTCGTTTTGTATCAATTTTAAAAATACCTTTAGTTGGATTCGGATAGATTCTTGTGGAGAAATCCTTTTTATCTAAGCTTTCAACTTCCAGTTTTTTATTGATGTATTCTTTCGTTACGCCGTTTTTACAATCCGGAACGGTTGACCTTTGGAGAATTAATCTTAATAATAAATCATTCAGTTTTTCTACTTCATAGGCACTTGCAGTTGGTTTTATGTGGTCATTTCCTATTCCGCTGTCATTGGTCAGAAAAGTATAAGTTCCGTTTGTCAACAAAGCGAATGTCCGCATTAGATATTCTGTCTGTTTATCTGTGTCGCTTGCTGCGATTGGAATGATTGTAATTCCTTTTTTGGAAGCTAATTTAATTTTCTGATGCAATCTTTCAATATTTCCATCGGTCAAATGTGGCGGCGCATCCAAAAGAAGGAACATTAACTTTGTGGAATTTTCTTTGCTCCAGGCTAATTCATCAATTGATGCATCCAAAGCTTCTACCACAGCTTCCGGAGTATCTCCACCTCCATCTGCTTTTTGGTTTTTAATAAAATTAATTAGGTTTTCTGCATCATTCGAAAAATCGAATTTTTTAGTAACATATTCATCGCCGTTATCTCTGTAAAAGACTGAGCCATATCTTACATTGGTATTTTTCAGATTTGACTCTACTTTTTTCAAAACATCCAGTAACTCAGATTTTAAATAATTAATTTCGTCGCCCATAGAACCAGTTGCATCTACTACGAAAACCAAATCCAATACTCTTTTCTTGATACAATTGTCATTGATTCTAATTAAATTCTGACCGTTTCTGAATTCTTTAGCATTGTTTGATAAAATGCTTCCATCTTCATCAATAATTGAATATTGTTGTGAATTTACTTTTTGGTCCATTAATGAAGAAATCCACAATTCTGCATTTCCACGATTATCCGTGACGCTTTCCCAAATGATTTCTTTTTTATCATCAATTAATTTTAATTTCTTCCCGATAATCGGATTGTTATCAAAATTAACTAATTGTACAGAAACTCTTTTGTCAGGGAAAAATTTCCAGGTTTTCTTGTATTGGTCAAGAATCGGAACTGCAATGTCCTGCCAGTAATCCCATTTGGAGAAATCATTGACTTCGCCGGCGGTTAGTTTTCCTGGGTCTGGAAGTTCTATTTCGGGTTCTGTAATTTGTGTTTTTAACGCCTTTTTAGAATCCAGTTTAGACTGTTTATTTAATCTCCTCTTTTCTCTTTTTGAAAGATTTTTGGTCTTAATTAATATGACACCATTTACCGCTTTATTTCCATAAAGGCTTGTGGCCGCTTCTTTTTTTAAAACCTCCATAGATTCAATCACATTGGGATTGAGTGTTGTCAAAAATTTTGAAGATTCTACTTTCCCATCCACGATATACAAAGGTTCTTTTGTTTTATCATAAGAAGATATTCCCCTAATTTTTATGTCTGTATAGAAGTCGCCTAAATTAAGTCCATCAACTTTACCAGACAATGATGGTTTTCCAGCTTCTAAAGCACGCTTTTCTTCATATCTTATAGAAGAACTTTCTTTTGCTCTTTCTGCTGCTAACATTGCAGAAACTACTTCACTTGCAGATTTACGATTAGAAGGAGGCGCTGGCGGCGGAGAATATGTAGATTCATAGACTTCATTTTTAACTAATCCGCTTGTTGTTTCCAGAAGTTTAGGAATTGGTGGAGGCATTTTTTCATTTCCAACTTCAATTCGTTTTAAGTATTTTTCGTCAGTAACAAAGTCCGTTTTTCTTTCAAGAAAAATTTCATCATTTTTCTTTCTTTCAAATTCAATTGCTTCAAATCGTTTTCTTTGAGTATTAAAATCAGCTTGATTATTAACGGAAGCTGTAATTTTTCCATTTTTATCTTTTTTGATTCGAATATCCTCGGTTTTATATTTTTCTTTCAATTCATTATACAAATCATCGAATTCATCCTTTTTAGGCTCAACTTCGTGAAAAGCAATAATGTCTTTCCCCTCAGCAGGTTTGATTGGATTTTTTACCAGATTCTCTTCAAAAGTTTTATTGATTTCCTCAACTTTTTTCGGAGTTTCTGTTAAGTTTGGATTGATTGGTTTTCCGTAATCTTTTGAAACAATCTGAGGCTCAATTTTCACCTTATCATCTTTCATAAAATACAACACACCAAATGTCAAAGCCAATCCGGCTGCAATTCCGTAAGGCAACCAAATCGGAATGATTCTTTTCTTTTCTTCTTTTTTATCTAATTTCCCTTCAACGTTTTGCCACACTTTTTCGAAGTTTGGGAAAGTCGGATTTTCTTCTGCCGATTTTCCGGCATCGCTGAACATTTTATCGATATCTTGATTTTCCATTTTTTTAAACTTTAAGAATTAATTGTTTGAAGTTTCACAAGTTCCTGCAGCTTTTTGCGTGCGAAATTAACCTGAGATTTGGACGTTCCTTCAGAAATAGAAAGCATTAGCGCAATCTCTTTGTGTGGATAACCTTCCATCGCAAACAGATTGAAAATAGTGCGACAGCCTTCCGGAAGAAAATTAAGAAGTGATAAAATACCTCTCTCTTCCGTAACATTTTCAGGTTCAGCTTCGGCCAAATCAACAAAATGCTCTTCAATCGAAATCGAAAACGGCTGTTTCTTGCGAAGTTTCTGAAGACATTGATTGACAACTATTTTTTTTGCCCAAGCATCGAACACCTGCAATTCTTTCAATTGTTCAAGCTTTGTGAAAATCAAATAGAAAGAATCCGCCAAAACTTCTTCTGCATCTTCGTCGTTTTTCAGGTAACGCTTGCAGGTTGCAAAGAATCTCCCCGCATATTCTTCATAAAGCTTCCGCTGTGCGTTGCGGTCTTTATTTTTGCATCTTATGTATATTTCGTGTTCCATACATTGGCTTTTATAAGAAAAGATGCAATAGTTTAAAAAAGGTTGGAATTATTTTGAAAATTTATGAAAAAACTTTGAAAGTCAGCTTTCAAAGTTCAGAAATTAATTATTGTTGGTTTGGAAGTCGAAGTGTCTAATAATTAATAATTATAGTTTGTCTAATGCTTTTTCAAAGTTATCATACTTAAACTGAAATCCATTTTCAATTAGAATTTCAGGATAAACATTTCGGCTTTTTAGCATCAATTCTGTTTCTGTTTTGATGAAGATTGCAGCGATTTCCAACAACCAAACCTGACTTGGGATTCCAAAAGGGATTTTGATTTTTTCACGAAGTTGTTTCATCATTTTTTCATTAGATAAAGGATTTGGAGCTGTGATATTGATTGCACCTTTAAGGGTTTCATTTTCTATGATGAAATTAACAGCTTCACAAAAATCATCAATATGAATCCAGCTCATCATTTGATTTCCTCTGCCTTGTTTTCCTCCTAAACCGAGTTTTGAGATTTGTTTAAATTTTGGAAAAGCACCACCGTTTTTCCCTAAAACAATAGAAGTTCTGAGTGCGACTTTTCTAATATTTGGATTTTCGGTTTTGAAGAATTCTTTTTCCCAGGATTTACAGATATTCATTGAGAAATCGTCGCCGATAATTCCGTTTTCCTCTGTATTAAGTTGCGTTTCTGAATGTGTATAAATTGTTGCAGAACTTGCATTCAGCCATATTTTTGGAGGATTTTGACATTCATCTATTGCTTGCTGGAGAACTTTTGTGGAATAGATTCTGGAATCAAAGATTTCTTTTTTATTCTTTTCGTTGTATCTGCAATCCACAGATTTTCCGGCAAGATTGATGAGAACATCCGAATTTTCTAATTCTTCTTTCCAGTTGCCAACAGTTTTTGCATCCCAATATATTTCGTTTTTACGTTTGGGATTTCTGGTTAAGATTTTGATTTCGTAATTTTTATTGAGAAAATATTTTTCTAAGTTTTTGCCAAGGAAACCGGTTCCGGCTGCGATGATCATTTTCATTTTGTTTAATTTTAAATTAAATAGCTAATTCTAAACTCCTCTTTGTATGAACTTCAATCTCAGAACCTTCTGCAAGCATTACTGATATTGGTTTTGCAGTATTCAATATAGTAAAATCAATTCCATAATTTTCTTTGAAATCTACTTTTATTTCATAATTTTTGACATCATAAAAATTCCATTTTGGATGTTTAACTTCATATTCAGTAGTCTGAATTTCGTTTTTGGTAAACCCAAAATAATGTTCGGTAATGAATTCGAAATCAGAACCATCTATCATTTCTCCCTGAATATTGTCGGCTTTTAAAGTGATTGTATTAAGTTTTGAAGTTTGCCAGCTGTAAGAAACTGAAATGCTATTATCAGATTCAATGATTGAATTCGTCATCGGCAAAGTGCAATAATTCTCATTATAAAACATATTGGCAACCAGACTCAAAGTTTTTTTAGAAACAATTTCCTTGATAAAAACAACGCCTCTTTTCCAAACTCCGTTTTCTAATTTTTTCACATAAAATCTCAGATTAACTTCTTCAAAATTTTTATGAAAAGGAACAGAAATCCCAAGAAGCTTTGTATTGAGAAACATAAATCCAACAAGACTAACAAAACATTTTCCCTTGTAAAAATCGAGTTCAGTTCCTTTTGGTAAATAAGGTTTTAGAATTTCAGGATTGATTTCGTAATTGATTATGGCTAGTTTTCGCCATTCTGCGGTCAGGAATTTCATTTTGATAAAATTTAATTATAGATTAATTGAAAACAATATACAGAAGAACTGCTCCGAAAGTGAGTCGGAAAATCGTCCAGGAAATCGTTGGAACAATCCCGAATTTCAATATTTTACATCGTCTCAAATGTTCCAAAAACATAATGAACACTACAATTCCGAAGTAAACAAAATAGAAAATCTGATTAAAATGAAAGAATAAAGTTGGAATTAAAAGTAATGTTCCAATCAAAGAAACCGTCATCATATTTCCAAGATAATCCCAGATTCTGTCTTTGAGATAAATTCCCATAAACAAGCTCTGCCAAACGATTTGCATACAACAAATGAAAAACTCCAAACCAAAATTATTCTTGAAATCCGGAAATAATCTTTGATTATAAAATCCTAAAACATAAGCGGAAAACATTAAAACAAACGCAAGGTAGAAAAGTCTATATTTCAGATTGAAATCCGGAACGCAATTGTCCTTTGTCAAATCTTTTGCTGCAGGAATAATTTGTTTTCTGTTGTAAGAAACGAATTTGTAAAGTCTTTGGAAAAACCAATACAAAGGTTTTGTCCGTGCAATTTTTTCCAACGTCGGGAAAGAATTTCCTATAATTGTCAAAAGACTTTCTAAGCCGTAAATGACTTTATTTTCTTTAGTATCTATCAAGGCTATTTCGTTTTTTGAGCGGTGAAAATCGATCTCATTTTTGATTTTTGAAGAAATCTCTGAGAAGGCTTCTCTTCCATTTTCGTCAAGCATTCCAGCTTTTATAAATCCTTTGGAATAAATATTACACATTGGACAATCGTTGTCATAAATTAAAATGTGGTTTTGTAAGGTTTTCATTATCTTGATTTTAGGATTAATTATAAGTTTAGAAAATCGGCTTTTGTTCTTTTATTGTTTCTGAAAAGAAAGAACATTATGATTTTAAATATTACATTTTTCATAATTATTAATATTTTTGTATTTTCAGTAATTTTTGAAAATTTGTTTGAAATAAAAAAGGAAATTGTTTTCCTTTTCAGATTCTTCGACAAGCTCAGAATGACATTTACTTCAATAAGTTGGTAATCTTGCCAACCAGCCAATGGTCATCACTTTTTATCGCTAAATCCATTATATTATTGATTTTGTTGGTCACGTTGCCAAATTCATCCATTAATTTGATAAATTCTTTTGCTTCCTGAGAATCATCATCAACATTTTTCAGCTCTTCCAAAAATGCAACAACTGGTTCTATTTCTCGTTTTCTACGTTCTTTGGTAATCTGTTTGAAAAGAAACCAGACATCTTTTTCTGCAATGAAATATTCCTTCCTATCCCCTTTCACAAATTCTTTTTTCACAATTCCCCAATCCATCAAAGCTCGCAAATTCATATTCGCATTACCTCTTGAGATTTGCAGCATCTCCATTACTTCATCCGTTGACAAAGGTTTTCCCTCTGCTAAAAGTAAAGCATGAACCTGCGCCATAGTTCTGTTGATTCCCCAGCTTGTGGCAAATGTTCCCCAAGTCTGAATGTATTTTTCTTTAGCTTCGTCAAGTTTCATTTTGTGAATATTAATTTCTTGTACAAATGTAATTAATATTTTTGAATTTTCAATAATTATTGAAAATAAAATAAATCTACTTCAAAATTTTTATTTAAGACTATTATAACTTTCTACGAATCTTTTAAATTTCAAACGGTGGCCTTTTTCGTGTTTATTTTATTTTGCAAAGATTACTAAATCGGTCAAGCTTTGCAGTAGAGACATTCACAAAAATTGATAAATATTTTTTTTTTCATTTAATTCCTGTTTTTAAAATATATAATATTTTTTAATTTTATGTAAGAATAAAATATATTTTGAACATACTTATGATGATTCTATTGTTAAAAAAGGTTATTAAAACATTTCTATTAAAATTAATTAATATTTAATAACAATAATTCATTATTATTAATAAATTTGCTTAAAATTAATTCATGAAATATACTTTAGTAAAACGAAATAAGAGTTTTCGTACAGACTCTCATTCTCACTTTATTAGCTGGATGAGAAAGATGGATTTGCAGCAATGGAATGATAATAAAGACTTTATGGAAGGCTATTCATATAGGAAAAAGACTTTTGAAAAGATAGAAATACGACACGAAGACGAAAATAATTTTATAGAGGATCTGCAAAAAAATAACCTTTTGAAAATAGAATCTTCAAAAGGCTTTTTAGGTATATTTTAAATTTATTATTTCTTAATAAATCGCTGGATACTTGTCCGGATTAATTTCGTTGAACACCGCATAAATCCTTTCTACCATATCATCAGAAGAAGGTTTACTGAAATAATCACCATCACTTGCAAAAGCAGGTCTGTGATTTTCAGATGAAATAGTCAATGGTTCTGAATCCAAATATTTAAAAGCTTTCTGTTTTTCCAAAATCTGCTGAAGAATAAATGCAGAAGTCCCACCTTCAACATCTTCGTCTATAACGACCAGTCTGTTCGTTTTCTTTACGCTTTCAGCAATTTCATGAGTTAAATCGAATGGAATTAATGATTGAACATCAATTACTTCCGCTGAAATCCCTAGTTTCTCTAATTCATTTGCCGCTTCTGTGACGATTTTCCAAGTTGAGCCATAAGTTACCAAAGTCACATCTTTTCCTTCTTTAGTTACTTCGATTTTCCCAACTGGAATTGTAAATTCTCCTATGTTATCTGGTTGTTTTTCTTTCAACCTGTAACCGTTCAAACATTCAACAATCACAGCCGGCTCATCACTTTGAAGCATTGTATTGTAAAATCCTGCCGCCTTCGTAAGGTTTCTGGGAACAAGAATATTGATTCCTTTTGAGAGGTTCAGAATTCCAGCCATCGGCGAACCAGAGTGCCAAACACCTTCTAGCCTATGTCCGCGCGTTCTTATAATTACCGGCGCTTTTTGACCACCCTTTGTTCGGTATTGTACAGTTGCAAGATCATCGCTCATTCCCTGCAAACAGTACAAAATATAATCTAAATACTGAATCTCAGCAATTGGTTTCAAGCCACGCATTGCCATTCCTATGCCTTGCCCAAGAATTGTAGCCTCACGGATTCCTGTATCAGCTATCCTAACCTCACCGTATTTTTCCTGAAGGCCTTCCAATCCTTGATTTACATCGCCAATATTTCCTGCATCTTCTCCGAAAACTAGAGCTTGCGGATATTTTTCAAAAATCTTATCGAAATTATTTCGTACCACAACTCTACCGTCGACTTCTTCCGAAGCGTCAGAATAGATTGGTTTGATTTCTTTTACATTCGTTGCTTTCCATTCAGATTGGGAATATAAATGCGACGAATAATTATCTTTTTCAATTTTAAATATTTCTTCATATTTTGATTTTAAAGTGTTTCTTTCAGGCGAATTTTGAGTTCTTGTAATCAATAATGTCTGTCTTACCAGATGGAAAATATCTCTTTTACTTTTAGAAATTATTTTATTAAAGTTTTCAATTAATCGAGAAACATCAACGTTTTGATTTTTAACAGATTCTACAAATGGTAAAGCTTCATTTTTTAAATCTGAAATTGTTTTTTGATATGATTCCCAAGCTTTTTTCTGACCATCTTTAACTAATTTTTTGGAGTCAGAATCAATTGCATCTAATTCTTCAACTGATGCTATATATTCTTCATTCCCTTCAATTTCAATACTGTAATCAAGAATCCATTCACGAAATTTCAACATCCCGTCAAACTCAGATTCCCATTTCAAACGTTCTTCATTTTTGTAACGCTCGTGCGACCCAGAAGTAGAATGTCCTTGGGGTTGTGTAACTTCTGTCACATGAATCACAACCGGAACACTTTCGTATCTGGCAAAATGCTCAGCTTTCGCATAAGCTTCCATCAAAGCCGGATAATCCCAAGCTTTTACCTGGATGATTTCGCAGCCTTGTTTTTCGTCTTCCTTTCTTTGAAAACCGGCAAGCATCTCGGAAATATCAGCTTTTGCTCTTTGATTTTGAGTTGGAACCGAAATCCCGTATCCGTCATCCCAAATCGAAACAATCATTGGAACTTGCAAAGCGCAGGCAGCGTTCAGGGTTTCCCAAAAATGACCCTCGGCTGTAGAAGCGTCACCAATAGTACCGAAAGCAACTTCGTTACCTTCTTTTGAGAATTTTTCAGAACCATCAAACTTTACTGATTTATAAACTTTGGAAGCCTGAGCCAATCCTAATAATCTCGGCATTTGTCCTGCTGTCGGCGAAATATCAGATGAAATATTTTTTTGTTCAGTTAAATTTTTCCAACTTCCATCCGCATTCAGACTTCTTGTAGCATAATGCCCATTCATTTGTCTACCGGCAGATGCGGGCTCTCTTTCCACGCTTGTATCTGCGTACAACTGCGCAAAGAAACTTTCTATGGATACCGCACCAATTGCCAATGCAAAAGTCTGGTCACGATAATAACCTGAACGGAAATCGCCGTTTCTGAAAACCTTCGCCATCGCCAATTGCGGCAATTCTTTTCCGTCTCCGAAAATCCCGAATTTTGCTTTACCCGTAAGAACTTCCCGTCTTCCCAAATAAGACATCTCGCGCGAGACTCTTCCCAAACGGTAGTCTTCCAAAATACTGTTTTTAAAATCCTGAAATGAAATTTGCTGAGTTTCTATATAGGTTGTTTGCATGATTTTGAATTTTGACAAATATAAAATTTTTTACTGAATTTTTTATTGATTTGATATTTAGTAAAAATAATATTTTTTCTATAAAGTATTAAAATTCAATAAATCTCTATTTTACAGCGAATTATTGAATATTTTTGAATCATTAAATTTTAATAAATGAAAAAAACTGCACCACATATTCTGCATGCTTCTACGAATCTTTTGGGATTTTGCCTCGTGATTATAACTTCTTTAAAAATAACCAAATTCAGCCATCATTCTTATTTGGATGAGTTTACTATTGGTGCTATATTTTGTCTAACTCTAAGTTGTACACTGTCTTTCCTTGCTATAAGGTCTGAAAAAGAAAAACAGTCAGACAGATTAGAAAATATTGCAGATCTTCTTTTCTTTACGGCTTTGCTTTGTATCTCGCTGGCTGTTTGTATTGTAAGTATTGATGTGGTTTGATAAATTCATCAATCAAAGAATAATATTTTTAATTATTACAACATTCCTTTTTATGGTTTGTTGTTTTAATTGTCTCTGAAATTGTTTTTTAATTTTTGTAAATAATTTCAAATAAATAATTTGATTATTGTTCCTTTTTTTAAATCATAGTGTATTTTTTATTTAAAATAAGTCCTGTTTTTTAGAATTAATTCGGAATTTATTCTTATAATTCATCAAAATATTTCTAAATTAAACAATAAATTAAATATTAAAATATTAATAATAAATAATTATTGTCTAATTATTGTTGTAAAATATTAAAGATAATTAGCGTATTTGTAAAGACGAAAGATTGTAAATGGTTGTAAATGATTTTCACTTGTTTTTTGATATACCTTAGTGAAACGAAAAACAATTAATGTTTAATCTAAAACAATTTACGATTATGAAAAAGATTTTACTTACTAGCTTTATAGCTTTAGGAATTTGCGCAAATGCTCAATGCGAAGCTATTACTACTTTCCCTACAACTTGGAATTTTGAAGGCACAACAGGCGGTAATCTGCCAAATTGCTGGACAACCATTCAGAATGGTGATTACAACTTATGGAATGTTTGGACTGCTGATGGAAGCTACGGAACAACTAATGGCACAAAACTATTGAACAATGCAGTTGATGCAGGTAAAACAGGAAGCGCATGGGCTTTTACAAGACCTTTCGCTCTGACTGCCGGTAAAACTTATAGCGTTAAATTTACTTCTTTGGCCAATAACAGCTCCAACAATCTTGTTCTTGCTGTAGGTTTCGGACCAAATGCAGTGGAAGCTGGCATGAACATCATCGGAACTGATAATACTAATACGCTGGCTCATGAGATGAAGACTTATATGTTTTCTCCAACT
>Ga0157369_10001666_pt1 | contig 27078 bp, 30 predicted proteins | sample C25metaG_FD_113461 | JGI IMG/M metagenome (GOLD analysis project Ga0157369, IMG submission 113461) | Corn rhizosphere microbial communities from Kellogg Biological Station, Michigan, USA - C2-5 metaG | ecosystem: Host-associated > Plants > Roots > Rhizosphere > Soil | place: USA: Michigan... | reverse complement strand
TCGGCGATGACGAACGGCACGTCGAGCAGCCGCGCGAGCGTCTGCGCCAGCAGCGTCTTGCCCGAGCCGGTGGGGCCGATCAGCAGGATGTTCGACTTCGCGAGCTCGACCTCGTCGTCCTTGCCGCCGGACTCGAGCCGCTTGTAGTGGTTGTACACGGCGACCGACAGGATCTTCTTCGCCGGCTCCTGGCCGATCACGTACTGGTCGAGGATCTGCCGGATCTCGTGCGGCGTGGGCAGCTTGCTGCGGTCGGCGCGCGCCGTCTCGCTGCCGGTGCCCTCCTCGCGGATGATGTCGTTGCAAAGCTCGATGCATTCATCGCAGATGAACACCGACGGACCCGCGATGAGCTTGCGCACCTCGTGCTGGCTCTTGCCGCAGAACGAGCAGTAGAGAAGCTTGTCGCCGGATGAGGATTTTTCGGCCATTAAAAACTGCGCCTCGTGGGTTCGATTGACTTTACTCGGGTAAGAGCCGCTTTTGCAACACTTTGTCGACGATTCCGTAATCGCGCGCCTGGTCGGCCGTGAGGAAATTGTCACGTTCGGTGTCGCGCGCGATCTGCTCGACCGGCTTGCCGGTGTGCATCGCCATCAGCAGGTTCAGCCGCTGGCGCAGGCTCAGGATGTACTTGGCATGAATTTCGACGTCCGACGCCTGACCCTGGAAACCGCCCAGCGGCTGGTGGATCATCACGTCCGAATTCGGTAATGCAAAACGCTTGCCCTTGGCGCCCGCCGCCAGCAGGAAAGCGCCCATCGACGCCGCCATGCCTACGCACAGCGTGGACACGTCGGGCTTGATGAACTGCATCGTGTCGTACACCGCGAACCCGGCGGCGATCGATCCGCCCGGCGAATTGATGTAGAAGTGAATGTCCTTGTCGGGGTTCTCGGATTCGAGGAACAGCATTTGCGCGACGACCAGGTTGGCGGTCGCCTCGTTCACGGGACCGACCAGGAACACGACGCGTTCCTTCAACAGGCGCGAGTAGATGTCGTACGCGCGCTCGCCGCGTCCGCTCTGCTCGATCACCATCGGGATCAGGCCAAGGCCTCTCGGTTCTTCCATGGGGGTTCGATGCTCTCGTTGTGGATGTCAACCGGGGCGGCGCGGGACCATTCCCTCGTCGCACGGTGGAACGGCGAAGATGGGACCTCGCTGCCCGATCGTCAAGCGCCGGCCGGCGAACGGATCGTCAGCCGCCGGTGCGCGGTCCCATCACCTGCTCGAATGTCATCGGCTCGTCGGTCACCTGCGCGCGCGCCAGCACCCAGTCGACCACGTTCTGCTCCAGCACGATTGCCTCGAAATCGCGCAGCCGCTCGGGCTTCTCGTAATGCCAGCGAACCACCGCTTCCGGCTGCTCGTACGTCTGCGCGGTCTCGGTGACCAGCGCGCGCACCTGCTCGGGCTTCGCCTGCAGGTTCTCCGCACGAACGAGTTCGCCGATGATGAGCCCGAGCGCCACGCGCTCCTCGGCCTGCGGCCGGAACAGGTCGGCTGAAACCTCGAGGTCCTCGGGTTTGACGTTCTGCTGCTCGCGCAGGTTCGCGATCGCGCGCTGGCGCAAAAGCTGCGCTTCGCTGTCGACGAGCGCCTTCGGCACGGCGAAGCTCGCCTGCTTGCGCAATCCCGAAAGCGCCTGCGCCTTGACGCTCGCTTCGATCTTGCGCTTGAGCTCGAGCTTGAGGTTCGCCTCAACCTCGCGGCGAAGATCGTCGACGTCACCGCTCGCCACGCCGAACGTCTGCACGAATTGCGCGTCGAGCGCCGGCACCTGCGGCGCCTCGACGGCAAGCGCCGTGAGCTCGAAGTGCGCCGTCTTGCCGGCCACTTCCTTGCCGTGATAGTCGGCAGGGAACGTGAGGTCGAAGCCCTTCGCGTCGCCCGCCCGGACGCCGGTGAGTGCCGTTTCGAATTCGGGCAGCATGCGCCCTTCGCCGAGGACGATCGGAAAATCCTTCGCCTGGCCGCCCGCGAATGCGACACCGTCGATCGTGCCGGTGAAGTCGACGCGCACGCGGTCCCCCGTTCGCGCCTCGCGCTCGACCGGCGCGTACGTGGTGCGCTGCTTGCGCAGCACCTCGAGCGTGCGGTCGACGTCCCCGGGCGTGACGTCGGCCTGCGGGCGCGTTATCGCGAGCGACGCGACGTCGCCGACGTGCACGTCGGGATAGACTTCGAACACCGCCGAGAACTCGAGCGCGTCGGGCGCGGGCGCGTCGCCGCGATGCGGCTCGATGCGCGGCACGCCGGCGACGCGCAGGTTCTGCTCGCGTATCGCATCGTTGAAGCTCGACTGCACGCGCTCGGTGATGACGTCGGAGCGCACCTGCGGCCCGTACTGCTGGTCGAGCATGCGCAGCGGTGCCTTGCCCGGCCGGAAGCCGGCGATCTTCACCGTGCGCGAGAGTCGCGAAAGCCGCTTCTTCACCTCGCCCTCGATTTCGGCGATGGGCACGGCCACGTTCAATCGGCGTTCGAGCGTGCCGAGCGTTTCGAGTGTGGTCTGCATGCGATGGGAATCCTTGGTGCGATCAGAGACGATGTTTTGCGCGCGCGGCCTTGTCGGGGTCGGCCTTGATTGGGGTCAGAGCTGTAATTGTTTGCGCAGGGCGTACGCGAAACAATTACAGCTCTGACCCCAATTGATGGTGCGAAAGGGGGGACTCGAACCCCCACGGGCTGCCCCGCCAGCTCCTAAGGCTGGTGCGTCTACCAGTTCCGCCACTTTCGCGACTCGGGACGGCGCGAGAGGAGAATCGGCTAGTATAGCTGACGGGTGCTGCGCTTGCCAGAATCGCCGTCGGTGCGCGCGCTGAACCGCCCTGCTTTCTCGGATCGTCGCTTGCCGGTCGGCCATTACGAAAATTTCCCCGTCGCGTCCGTCCTGGTGCCTGCGCGTTATCGCGGCGCGGTCGTGGCGATCTACCGCTTCGCGCGCGCCGCCGACGACATCGCCGACGAGGGCGACGCACCGGCCGCGGCGCGGCATCGGGCACTCGACGCGTTCAGGCGCGGGCTCGACGCGATCGAGCGTGGCGAGACGCCGGCCGATCCGCCGTTCGCCGCGCTCGCGCCCGCCGTGCGCGAGCACGCGCTGCCGCTCGTCCTGTTTCGCGACCTGCTCTCGGCGTTCGGGCAGGACGTCGACGTGACGCGCTATTCGACTTACGCCGACGTGCTCGATTACTGCCGCCGCTCGGCGAATCCGGTCGGTCGCCTGCTTCTCGCCATGTACCGCGTCGACGATCCGCGGGCGCTTGCCGAAAGCGACGCCATTTGCACCGCCTTGCAACTCGCCAATTTCTGGCAGGACGTCGCGATCGACTGGCGCAAGGGCACGCGGCTCTACCTGCCGCTCGAGGACCTCGAACGCTTCGGCGTCCCGCTGTCGCAGGTCGCGAGCGGCGTGTGCGACGACCGCTTCGCGCGGCTCATGGCATTCGAAACCGCCCGCACGCGCGCGCTCTTCGAAGCGGGCCGGCCGCTGATCGGCCGTCTCCCGTGGCGACTCGGGCTCGAGCTCGCCGCGGTGATCGCCGGCGGTTCCCGCATTCTCGAGCGCATCGACGCGGTGCACGGCGACGTGTTCGCGCACCGGCCGGTGCTGCGCAAGCGCGACTGGGCGCTGCTCGCGCTGCGCCTGCTCGCGCCGCCTGCCGCCGCCGGCTCGGCATGATGATCGTCCAGTGACGCCCGACGAATACTGCAGCCGGAAGGTCGCGCAAAGCGGCTCGAGCTTCTACTACAGCTTCCGCCTGCTGCCCGCGCCCCGCCGGGCGGCGATGAGCGCGCTGTACGCCTATTGCCGGGAAGTCGACGACGTCGTCGACGAAGTCGGCGAACCGAACCTCGCGCGCGTGAAGCTCGCTTGGTGGCGAACCGAGATCGACGCGATCTTCGACGGCACGCCGCAGCATCCGGTCGCGCTCGCGCTTCATGGCGCCGTCGACCGCTATGGCCTGCAGCGCACGCACCTGCAAACGGTGATCGACGGCATGCAGATGGATCTCGAGAAGGTCCGCTACGTCGACTTCGCCGAGCTCGAGGCGTATTGCGACCGCGTCGCCGGCGTGGTCGGGCTCATGTCGGCCGAGATCTTCGGTTACGAGGATCGCCGGACGCTCGATTACGCGCGCAAGCTCGGCATCGCGTTCCAGCTCACGAACATCATCCGCGACGTCGGCGAGGATGCGCGGCGCGGCCGGATTTACCTGCCGCAGGAGGACCTCGCCCGTTTCGGTGTGGCGGCGTCGGACGTGCTGCGCGCGCGTTCGTCACCGGCCTTCGTCGAGCTGATGCGCTTCGAGACTGAACGCGCGCGCGCCTGGTACGACGCCGCGTTCGCGGCGCTGCCCGAGCGCGACCGCCATGCGCAACGCGCCGGCCTCGCGATGGCGGCGATCTATCGGACGCTCCTGGACGAGATCGCGCGCGACGATTACCGCGTGCTCGACCGGCGCATTGCGCTGACGCCGCTGCGCAAGCTGTGGCTCGCGACGCGCGCGGCGTGGCGGGCATGATCGTCGTGATCGGCGGGGGCTGGGCCGGCTGTGCCGCGGCCGTCGAGCTCGCGCGCGCCGGCCACGCGGTCGAGCTCCACGAAGCGGGCATCGCGCTCGGCGGTCGCGCGCGCGCCGTCGTGCGCGATGGCCTGCCGCTCGACAACGGACAGCACCTGCTGCTCGGCGCGTACGGCGACACGCTCGCCTTCGCCGCGGCGATTCGCGAGGACCGTGCCCCGTGCGCCTGGTCGATGGAACCGCTCGCGCTGCGTCCGTTCGCGCGCTCGCAGCGCAACCGGCTGGCGCTGTCGACGCGCCACGCGCCCGCGGCACTCGCGTTGCCGGCGGCGCTCGTTCGTGCGCATGGCCTGTCGACCGGCGAGCGCGTCGCGCTGATCCGCTGGTTCCTGCGTCAACGCGCCGCCGGCTTTCGCTGCGACGCCGCCGCGACCGTCGAGCAATTGCTGGCCGGCGAGCCGATCGCCGTGCGCGAGGGCCTGTGGAATCCGCTTTGCGTCGCCGCGCTCAACACGCCGCCCGCCCGCGCGTCCGCCCAGGTGTTCCTCAACGTGCTGCGGGAGACGTTCGGCGCCGGCGCACGCGCGACGTCGATCGTCGTACCGCGCGAAGGACTTGCCGAGGCGGTGCCCGAGGCGGCGGCGCGCTGGCTCACCACGCAGGGCCATCCGGTGCGCCGCTCGACGCGAACGCGCGTCTGCAGCGTCGACGCGGACGGCGTGCACCTCGAAGCAGGCGGCGAGCCGATGCGCGCGCAGGCGGTCGTCGTGGCCGTCGGTCCGCACCAGCTCGCGTCCGCGTTTGCATCGGGCGTCGCGCAAGCGCCGCCGATCGCCGCGGCGCTCGCCACCGTCGGCCGTTTCGGCTACGAGCCGATCACGACGCTTTATCTCGGCTATGCGGCGCCGCTCGCGCTGCCGCGCGGCCTGTTGCGCCTCGACGACGCGCCCGGGCAATGGATCTTCGATCGCGCCGACATTCTGGAGCGCGCCGCGACGTCGATCACGCGTCCGGCGATGCGCTCGCTCGTGTCGGTCGTGATCAGCGCGCGCGGGCCGCACAGCGCGCTCGAGCACAAGGCGCTCGTCGCCGCCACCGACGCCCAGTTGCGCGCGCTCGCCCCGGCGCTTCCCGCGCTCGTGTGGTCACGCGTGATCGAGGAAAAGCGCGCGACCTACGCGTGCGTGCCGCATCTCGAAGCACCTGCCTGCGGACGCCTGAGCGAACGGATCTACCTCGCCGGCGACTATACGTACGCCGCGTTCCCGGCGACGCTCGAGGCGGCCGTGCGCAGCGGGCGCATCGCCGCGCGCGAGATCACTGCGCGCTGCGCAGCAGCCGCTGCTGCTCCCGGTTCCACTCGCGCTCCTTGATCGCGGCGCGCTTGTCGTGCTGCTTCTTGCCTTTCGCGAGCCCGACGGCGAGCTTCACGCGGCCCTTCGTGTAATGCAGGTCGAGCGGCGTCAGCGTGTAGCCGGCACGCTCGACCTTGCCGATCAGCCGGTTGATCTCCTCGCGGTGCATCAGCAGCCTTCGCGTGCGCGTCGGGTCGGGGTGCACGTGCGTCGAGGCGGTGGTCAGTGGCGAGATGTGCGCGCCGATCAGCATCAGCTCGCCGTTCCTGACGATGACGTACGCTTCCTTGAGGTGCGCGCGCCCGCCGCGGATCGCCTTGACCTCCCAGCCCTCCAGCGCGATCCCGGCCTCGAAGCGTTCCTCGATAAAATAGTCGTGAAAGGCCTTGCGGTTCTCGACAATGCTCATGAACGTCACTGAGGGCGGTTCGGCGATCGCGCATTCTACGCGCGACCGCATCGGGCACGCCGCCGCCGGCGCGCCGCGCGCAGCCTCGCGAAAGCCGGCATGCGGCGCGTGACCAAGAGCGTCCTCGTGCCGTATGCGCCCGCGCAGATGTTCGAGCTCGTCGACCGCGTCGAGCTCTACCCGCAGTTCCTGCCGTGGTGCGGCGGCACGAAGGTGATCGCGCAGGGGGAGAACCGGAAGACGGCACGCATCGACATCGACTACCACGGCGTGCGCGCCCACTTCACCACCGACAACGCGAACGACCCGCCCGGCGCGATCGTCGTCACGCTGAAGGACGGGCCGTTTCGCCATCTGCATGGCGAATGGCGCTTTCACGCGCTCGGCGAGCACGGGTGCAAGGTCGAATTCGACCTCGCGTACGAATTCGCGACGAACCTCCTCGACCGCGTGATCGGGCCGGTGTTCAGCCACATCGCGAACACGTTCATCGACGCGTTCGTCAAGCGTGCCGAGCGCGTCTACGCGAGCGACCGGTAGGACATGCGCGTGCAAGTGGCGTGGGTGGGTCGCGACCGGCAGGCGCTCGTAACGCTCGACGTGCCCGACGACGCGACCGTGCAAGACGCCGTTGCACGATCGGGGCTCGGCCTCGCGGGCGACGTCGGCAGCGGCGCGCTCGCCTGCGCGATCTTCGGTCGGCGCGTCGACGTCGCCACGCGCCTTGGCGCCGGCGATCGTGTCGAAATCACGCGCCCGCTCCTCTGCGATCCGAAGACTGCGCGCCGCCGCCGCGCCACGCGACGCGTGCCAGGGGCGCCGCCCGGCGGCGGCCCGTCGCGCGACGCAACGGGCTAGCCGCGGGCGCCCACGCGGCGCAGTTCCTTGACGATGTCGTTCTCGTTGCCGCGCTGCGCCCATTCGAGCGCGGTCGCGCCGTCCTGGTTCCGGTGATCGACGTTGGCGCCGTGCGTGATCAGGCGTCGCGCGGTTTCCGGGTGATGCTCGTGGATCGCCATCATCAGCGCCGTCGTGCCGTTCGGCGACGGCGCATCGATGTCGGCGCCGTGCAGCAGCAGGAACTCGACGACGTCGTCGTGGCCCCCGGTCGCGGCGTAAATGAGCGGCGTCCAGCCCGGGCGATTCATCGCCGCGCCGCCGGCCTGCAGCACGCGCACGGTGTCGAGATCGCCCTTGAGTGCCGCGAGCATCAGCGGCGTGTCGCCGAAGCGGTTGGCCTTGTTCGGGTGCGCCTTGGCGGCGAGCAGCGCTTCGGCGGTGCGCGCGTAGCCGTTGCGCGCCGCGATGGCGAGCATCGGCTCGCCGTTCGGATCGACCGAATCGGGATCCATGCCGCGCGCCAGCAGTTGCTTCACCTCGTCGACGCGGTCGTTCGCCACGGCCTGGGTCAGTTCGTCGAGCAGCGATTGCGCCAATGCGCCAGACGACAGGACGAAGAGCGCGGCGGCGACCGCCACGCGGCGCCGCATCCGGTCAACGGACATGGCGGTCGATGCCGAAGAGTCGGAAGAAGTTGTCGGAGGTCGCCCGTGCGACGTCTTCGACCGGCATCTCGCGCAGCGCCGCGATTTCCTCGGCGACGTGGTGCACCCACGCGGGCTGGTTGCGCTTGCCGCGATGCGGCACCGGCGCGAGATAGGGGCTGTCAGTCTCGATCAGCATCCGGGAAAGCGGCACGCGCCGGGCAACGTCCTTGAGCGCGATCGCGTTGCGGAACGTGACGATGCCGGAGAACGAGATGTGGAAGCCGAGGTCCAGCGCGCGTTCGGCGACGTCCCAGGTTTCCGTGAAGCAGTGCATGACGCCGCCGGCTTCGAACGCGCGCTCCTCGCGCATGATCGCGATCGTGTCGTCCGCAGCGGCGCGCGTGTGGATCACCAGCGGGCGTTTCGCTTCACGCGCGGCGCGGATGTGCGTGCGAAATCGCGTGCGCTGCCACTCGAGGTCGCCGGTGAGCCGGTAATAATCGAGGCCCGTCTCGCCGATGGCCACCACCTTGCGCTCATGTGCATGCGCAACGAGCAGGTCGACGCCGGGTTCTGCGAGATCCTCGTAGTCGGGGTGCACGCCGACGCTGGCATACAGGTTCGGATGCGCGAGCGCCAGCGCGTGGACGCCGGGCCATGCGTCCATTTCGACGCCGATGCAAAGCGCGTGCGTGACGCGATGGTCGCGCATCGCGTCGAGCACCTGCGGCAGGTCGTCGCGAAGCTCCGGAAAATCGAGGTGGCAGTGCGAGTCGACGAACATCCGGGAAACCGGGACAGGGCGCTATCCCCTGTCCCGCGTCACATCGTATGCGTCGCGCGCGTCGACGCCAGATGCTCGCCCAGGATGCGCTCGATCGTAGCCTTCGCGGCGGCGCCGGTTTCGTCGAGCGTGAACTGCACGCCGATGCCCTGGGTTCGATTGCCCTGCCCGCCGTCCGGCGTGATCCAGACGACCTTCCCCTGCACGGCGATCCGGTTCGGATCGTCCATCAGCGACAGCAGCATGAACACTTCCTCGCCCAGCGCGTACGGCCGGGACGTCGGAATGAAAATGCCGCCTCCCTTGAGGAACGGCATGTACGCCGCGTAGAGCGCCGCCTTTTCGCGGATGTTGAGCGACAGCACGCCCGGGCGGGCGAGCGCTGGTGTCGGTCCAGGAATCTTGTCGGCCATGGTCACCCAAACAACGCGCGGTAATCGATCAGGAGCGCCTCGGCGACGAGACGCGGTGAGAGTGGATGGGCAAGGAGCGCCCGCTGGCGAAGCAGTTGCCGATGATAGCGAAAGAGCGCGAGCGGTGCCACCGCGCGGGCAAGCTCGCGCAGCGCCGCCTCGGACGCGGCGTTCTGGGCGGGCTCCGATCCGACGCGCACGCGCGCGAGGTCGACGCACCAGCCGCAAAGCCAGTCGACGACGCCCGCGAGGCGCTCCTTGCGCCGATCGCGCGGCACCGCGTCGATCCGCGCGCCGAGCGCCGCCACTTCGAGCCTGTCCGGCGCGGCGAGCGCGCGAATCCAGGTGTCGCGCTCCGCCTGGTAATCGGCGTCGGCGAGCGCGCGTGCGCGCAGGGGCGCATCGTTCGCCTGCGCGAGCGCCGAGTCGGCCCCCGGCACGTCCTGCCGCGAGAGCCACGCGCGCGCATCCTCCCGCGTGGGGCGTGGCGCGACGATGCGCTGGCAACGGCTGGTGATCGTCGCCGGCAACCGGCCGGGCAAGTGCGACACGAGCAGGAAATATGTGTCGCGCGGTGGCTCCTCGAGCGTCTTCAACAGCGCATTGGCGGCGGCTTCGTTCATCCGCTCCGCCGGCACGATCAGCGCCACTTTCGCCCCGCCGCGGTGGCTCGTGATCTCCGCCCACCGGATCAGCGCGCGAATGCGGTCGACCGAAATCCACTCGACGCTCTTCACCTCGTCCTCGTCGATTTCCACGGGCTCGACGATGCGCAGATCGGGATGCTGGCCCGCCGCCACGTAGCGACAGCCCGGGCAGCCACCGCAGGCGGACGCGTCGCCGCGCGGCGCTTCGCACAGGAGCGCACCGGCGAGCGCCTCGGCCAGGATGCGCTTGCCGATGCCCGCAGGACCGGTGACGAGCAGTGCGTGCGGCCACTGCGCGCGCCTGGCGAAAAGCGATGCGAGCATCGTGCGCTGCCATGGCAGCGCGCCCGGCCGGTCGGCGGCCGGCGCGTGCACGTCGCCGGCCGCGGCCGATGACGTCGCAAGCGGCGTGTCGTCCACGCTCACAGCGCGTCGACGATGCCCGCGAGCTCGGCGCGCACGTCGGCCACCGGGCGCGTCGAATCGATCACCCGAAAGCGCGCCGGCTCGGCGGCCGCGCGCGCGAGGTAGCCGTTGCGCACGCGCTCGAAAAACGCCTGCGCTTCGCGCTCGAACTTGTCCGGCGCCTTGCCCCGGGCCTGCATGCGCGCGAGCCGCTCGCGCGAGACGTCGCTTGGGACATCGAACAGCAGCGTGAGCTCCGGGTTGCATCGGCCGTGCACCCATGCGGCAAGCGCATCGATCATGCCAAGCGATACCCCGTGCCCGGCGCCCTGGTACGCGTATGTCGCATCGGTGAAGCGGTCGCACAGCACGAGGTCGCCACGGGCGAGCGCCGGCTCGATCACGTGCACGACGTGCTCGCGGCGCGCGGCGAACATCAGCAGCGCCTCGGCGTCGTGGGTCATCGCCCGGTGCAGCAGCCACTCGCGGATCGCTTCGCCGGTGGCGGTGCCACCCGGCTCGCGCGTGGCGACCACGCGCCGCCCACGCGCGGCCAGCGCGTCGGCGATCCATCGCGCGTGCGTGCTCTTGCCCGCGCCATCGATGCCTTCGAGCGTGATGAAGCGGCCGCGGGGCGGTTGATCGGGCACGGCGTGTTCGACGGAAGACTCTCGCGGACCTGCAATCTGCGGTCAGCGACCGCCTCGCTGGTATTTTGACACGGCACGATTGTGCTCGAGCAGACTCGCCGAGAATTGCGACGTGCCGTCACCGCGCGATACGAAATACAGGTAAGGCGTCGGCGGTGGATTGACGACGACGTCGAGGGACGCCTGCGACGGCAGCGCGATCGGCGTCGGCGGAAGTCCCGTGCGCAGGTACGTGTTGTACGGCGAATCGGCTTCGAGGTCGTGCTTGCGCAGGTTGCCGTCGAAGCGTTCGCCGATCCCATAGATGACCGCCGGATCGGTTTGCAGCCGCATGCCGCGCGCGAGCCGGTTGACGAACACCGACGCGACGAACGGGCGATCCTCGGCGCGTCCGGTTTCCTTCTCGACGAGCGAGGCGAGGATCAGCACCTCGTACGGCGAGGCGAGCGGCAACCCCGGCTCGCGCCGCGCCCAGGCCGCCGCGAGCCGCTCGTGCAGTGCGTGATAGGCGCGCTTCAGCACCGCGAGGTCGCTGCTTCCGGCGGCAAAATAGTACGTGTCGGGAAAGAACAGTCCCTCGGGTGCGGGTTCGGTCGCGCCGATCCGCGCGAGCAGCTCGGCGTCCGACAGGCCGTCGGCCTGGTGCGCGACCTCGGGGTTGTCATGCAGCGCGCGCTTCAACTGCCGGAACGTCGTTCCCTCGACGATCGTGATCGCGGTTTGCGTGACGTCGCCCTGCGTGAGCTTCGCGAGAAGCCCGGGCAGCGTGATGCCCTGCTCGATTTCGTAGCTTCCCGCCTTGATCGCACGGTCGACACGCCGCAGCCGCGCAAGCACGGTCAGCGCTTCCGCGCGGGGCACGACGCCGTCCGCCTGCAGCGATCGGGCGACGCTTGCGAGCGATGCGCCGGTGCGCACGTCGAAGTCGTACGGTGTATGCGGTAACGGCAGCGGCCGGCGATACCACGCAACGCCGAGGGCCGCGGCCACCGCGAGCGCGGCGACGAGCAGCACGACGACGAGGGCGGCGATGCGGGACGTGCGCATGCGGATCGAAAGGCGGGCGCTACGCGACCGCGCCCGGGGGCTACGCATTACGCGATGACATCGCCGATTATAATGGCGCGCATGTTCGCACTCGCGCCGCGTCCTCCGCCTCGCGTTCCCGGCGCCCGGCGCGCGGTCGAACACCGCCCGTCGTGGCGCCGCCGACGCCACGAACGCGGCTTCACGCTGATCGAGATCATGGTGGTCATCGTGATCCTCGGCGTGCTCGCCGCGCTGGTGGTGCCGAGCGTGCTGTCGCGCACCGACGATGCGCGCATCGTCGCCGCAAAGAGCGACCTCGGCGCAATTCGACAGGCGCTCAAGCTCTACCGACTCGACAACCAGCGCTATCCCTCGACGGAACAGGGCCTCGATGCGCTGGCCGCGAAACCGACGGCGCCGCCGGTGCCACCGAACTGGAAACCGGGGGGGTATCTCGAGAAAGTGCCTGTCGACCCGTGGGGTCGCCCGTACCAGTACCTGAACCCGGGCCTCAAGAGCGACGTCGACGTGTTCACGTACGGCGCCGACGGTGCGCCCGGCGGCAGCGGCGCCGACGCCGACATCGGTTCGTGGGATCTGTAGGTCATCGGTGTCGCAGACGTGATCCGGGCGCGAGCGAGCGTCCGCCGAAAGTCTTCCCGGCGCATTGCACCTCCGACACCGATGGCTTCACGCTCGTCGAGATCCTCGTCGTCATCGTCGTGCTCGGCATCGTCGCGGGCCTTGCCGTCGCGCTGGTCGACCCCGGCGAACGCGACGTCTCGGCGCGCGAAGCACGCAGCTTCGCGGGCGCGCTCGAATACGCCGCCGCGCGCGCGCAGTGGCGCAACGAGATGCTCGGCGTATCGGCCAACGGCCGGATGCTTCGCTACTGGCGGCGCGATGTCGCCAACGCACGCTGGCGGGTCGTCGACGACGACGACGTGCTGCGCGCGCACGTGCTGCCCGACCCGCTCGACGCAGTCGCGCTGAGCTACGGCGGGCGCAGCCTCGCGTCGAACGCGATCGTGCCGCTGCGCGCCTCGGGCCGCAACGAGCCGTTCGCATTCCTGCTCGCGACACCGCGCTTTCGCACGGTGGTGGCGCTCGATCCGCTCAATCGCGCGACGATCCGCGGGCCCGATCCCAACGGCGCCGGCTGACATGCATCGCGCCCGCGCGTTCACGCTGATCGAAGTGCTGGTCGCGCTGGCCATTCTCGCCGTTGCGCTCGCGGCCGGCATGCGCGCGGTCGCGCAGAGCGCCGACGGCGCGACATCGCTGCGGCTGCACACGCTCGCGCTGTGGGTGGCACAGAACCGGCTCGCCCAGGCGCAACTCGCCGATCCCGCCCCTGCCCGCGGCGTCGCGACAGGCGACGAGACGCAGGCCGGCACGCGCCTCGCGTGGCGGCAAACCGTGACCGACACGCCGAATCCGGCGTTTCGCAAGATCGAGATCGTCGTTGCGCAACCCGGCGTCCCCGATTACGCGCTCGCCCGGCTCGTGGGCTACATCGGCAATGCCCGTCGCTGAGCCGCGCCTGCCGGACATGACGCGCCTCGTCGCGCGCCGGGCGCATCGGTCACGCGCGCGCGGCTTCACGCTGGTGGAAGCGCTCGTCGCCGTGGCGATCCTCGCCATCGTCGCGTCGATCGCGTGGCGCGCCACCGCGGCGATGACCGACAGCGAAGCGCGTCTTGCGGCGGAAAGCGCGCGCTGGCGGCAACTCGACGCGCTGCTCGCGCGAATGGAAGCGGACATGCGCGAGGCGATACCGCGCCCGGTTCGCCACGGCAGCGCCGTCGAACCGGCGTGGTATGCGATTCCCGCGGACCCGGCCGGCGACAGCGCGCTCGCTTTCACGCGCGCCGGCCCCGACGCCGTCGACGAGCCGGGAAGCGGTGGCCAGCGCGTCGGTTACCGGCTGCGCAACGGCCGCATCGAAGTCCTGTACTGGCCGCGGCTCGACAATCCCGCCACGAGGGATCCGGCGACGTATGCCCTCGTCGATGGCATCGCGCACTTTCGCCTCGCGGTGCTCGCGCCCGATGCACGCTGGACCGATCACTGGCCGCTGCCGGGCACCGACGGCATTCCGCGCGGCGTGCGGATAACGCTCGAACTCGCGGACGGCAGCGTGATCGAGCGCTGGCTCGCGCTGCGATGATCGCGCGTGCCTCCATCCGCCAGCGCAAGCGAAGCGTGCCGCGAGCGGCAACGACCGCGCAGTGGCGGCGCGAGCAAGGCCTCGCATTGATCGTCGCGATGCTGGTCGCCGCCCTTGCCGCGGCCGTCGCCGTGTCGGTCGCCACTGCGCAGTCGCAATGGTCGGCGCAGGTCGCGCATCGGCGCGATCAGGTCGAGGCACAGTCGATCGCGCTCGCCGGCCTTCAATGGGCGCGGGCGATCCTCGACGCGGATGCCGCGAACATCGACTATCCCGGCGAACCCTGGGCGCTGCCGCTGCCCGCCACGCCCGTCGAGAACGGCGAAGTCGAGGGTCGCATCGTCGATGCGCAGTCGATGCTGAACGTGAACAATCTCGCGAGTTCGCAAAACGCGCCAGCCGAGCGGCAGCGCTTCGCGCGTCTTTTCGCCACGCTCGGCATTGCGCCGGCGACGCTCGCCGCCGTCAGCGATTGGGTGGACGCCGACGACGTCACGGCCGACGGCGGCGCCGAGGACGCGTGGTACCGCGCCGAAGCCGACGGCTCGCTGGCCGCGAACGCGCCGGCAACGCGCATCGAGGAACTCGCGTTCGTGCGCGGCATGACGCTGCCGGCGATGACGCGCATCCTCCCTTTCGTCACCAGCCTGCCGCTCGATGATCACGGCGGCGGCACACCGGTCAACGTGAACACGGCGCCGCCCGAGGTGCTCGCCGCACTGCTCGACGGCATCGATCCCGGCGCGCTCGCAACACTCGTCGCCTACCGCCGCACCCACCCGTTTGCGACGCCCGACGACTTTCGCAACCGCGTTCCGCCGGGAGTGTCGGTCATCGATCCGGCGCTGGTATCGGTCAACACCGGTTACTTTCTCGTGTTCGTGCGCGCGCGCCAGGGAGATACCATCGCGCAGGCGCACGCGCTGATCCGCCGCCAGAACAACGTGCCGTCGTCCATCGTCTGGCAGACGATCGAATAGTGCACGAATCGCGACGCCGAGCGTTGATCGTCGATCGCTCGGCCTTCCCGTAAACTCCCGCCGATGCTGCGCATCCTCGTTCCCGGGCCGTTGCAATCCGATCGCGCCGATCGCTGGGTACGTAGCAACGCCGACGGGCGCGCGATCGATCGTGGCCGTGACGTTCCCGCCCACTGGCCCGACGACGCGCGCACCGAGATCGTGCTCGCCGCCGATCAGGTGCGGCTGATCGCGCTCGCATTGCCGCCGATGCCGCGCGAGCGCCTGCGCGGTGCCGCGCGCTACGCGCTGGAAGACCAGGTCGCGGCGGCCGCGGACGACATCGCGATCGCGGTGACCGACGTGCACGACGGCCGCTGCGTCGCCGCCGTCGCCTCCGCGGTGCTGATCCGCGCGATTGCCACGGATGCACCGCGCGTGACGCGCATCGTTCCCGAACCGGCGCTCGCACCGCGTGACGACGGCTGGACATGGTATGCGTCGGGCGCGGCGGGCGGTTTCGTTCGCCGCGCGGATGGCAGCGCGTTCGCGACTGGCATGCCTGCGCACGATGACGGCGCGCCGCCGCCCGAGTTGGCCGCCGCACTGGCACAAGCGCTTCGTGCCCACGCCGCGCCCCCGGCCGTGCGCGCCGCCTTCCCGGTCGAGCCATCGCGTCTTGCCGACTGGTCGCGCACGTCGGGGATTGCGTTCGTTGCCGCACCCGCATGGGATTGGGAGCATGCGGCGGCCGACGCATGGGCGGCGGCGCCCGATTTCCTTCGCGAGGCGATGCCAGCGCAGGCGGGCGCGCGCCGCCCTGAATCGGGTTTTCGTGCATGGCGGCCCGCGGCGGCGCTTGCCGGGCTTGCACTCGCCGCGTACGTCGGCGGGCTCGCGCTCGAATGGTCGTGGCTGCGCGTCGAGAACTGGCGCGTGTCGCGTGCGCTGGTGTCGCAGGCGAGCGCCGCGCAGTTGCCCGATGCCGCCACGCCGGCCGCCGCCGCTGCGGCCATCGCGCGACACGATGCCGCGCTGCGCCATCGGGCACGGCAGCCCGCGGCCGCCGATCCGCTGCCGCTCCTTGCACGGGCATCGGCATCCCTCGCAGCACTCCCGCCCGGCGCGCTGCGCGCCGCCCGCTACGCGGGTGATACGTGGACGCTCGAGTTCGGCAAGCTCGATCCTTCCGTGATGTCGCGGGTCATGCGCGCGCTGCACGACGCGGGAATCGATGCGCTGGCGGCACCCACGGCCGCCGGTACGCGGATGCGACTTTCGCTCGCCGCGACGGTACGCTGATGCCCGGCGACGCATCACGCTCGTCGAGCGGGTTCCGCAATCGCCCTGGCGCGCCGATGCGCCGCGCGCGGTTGGCATTCGCGCTCGTCGCCGGCATCGTCGCCATCGCCGCGCTCGTCGCCGCGATTCCGCTGCGCGACGCCACCGCACGGGCACGCGAGGACGTTGCGCGCAATCGCCTGATGCTCGACGTCGCACGCGCACGCACCGCCGAGAGCCTCGCGCTCGCGCACGCCGACGTGCCGGCGAGAACCGGTGATCTGCGGGCGGCGATCGAGCGCGTGCTGCTCGCGCAGGGCTTGCACGGCGAGCCGGTCGCTGCACAGGCGGCCGGCGCGCAAAGCCTCGTGATCGAGGCGGCGCCGTTCGACGCGCTGGTGCGGGCGATCGACGCGCTCGCGCGCGACGAGGGCGTGCGGGTGGTCGAGGCCACGCTCACCGCGCGCGTCGATCCCGGCACCGTGCGCGCCGAACTCGTGCTCGCGCGCTGAGGCGAAGGTGCGGGTCGCGCTGCGTGCCGTGCTCGCGCTCGTCGTGCTTGCTGCCGCGGCCGTGCTGCTGGCACCCGCATCGTTGCTCGATGCGCCGCTCGCTGCGCGGACAGGCGGGCGCCTGCATCTCGTCGATGCACGAGGCTTCTGGTGGCGCGGCCAGGGCCAGGTCGCCACGGACGACGGCCGCGCGCGGATGCCGCTCGCGTGGCGCGTCGCGTTCGTGCCGCTCCTGGCGCGGTCGCTGGTCGTAGAGCTCGGCACGGCCGCCGATGCCACGCTGCCGACCGGTGCGCTGCGCCTGCGCGATGGCGACGTCGAGATGCACGCGTTGCGCCTGACCATCCCCGCCGCACTCGTCCCTGCGCTCGTTCCCGCGCTCGCGAATGTCGCGTTGCGCGGCGATATCGACCTGCACGCGCCTTCGTTCGCGTGGCGGCGCGATGCCGCGACGGGAACGTTCGATGCGACGTGGCAGCACGCGCGCACGATCGCCGGCGGATTCGCCGTGGATCTCGGCAGCGTTTCGGTCAGCGGCGCGCCGGCGGCCGACGGTGTGACCGCGATCGTGCGCAATGCGGGCGGCGATGTCGTGATCGACGGCAGCGTCGCCGTGCACGCGAGCGTGATCGACGCATCGGTCGATCTCGCGCCGGCGCCCGGCGCACCGCCGGCACTGCGCACGATGCTGCCGTTGCTCGGCCCTGCCGATGCAGCCGGTCGCGTGCGAGTAGCGTGGCGAAGCGACCGTCGATGAAGGTTCGCGCCGACGCGGCGCAGCGTCGCGCGGTGCAGGCGAAGCGCGGCGCGTCATCGGAGCCGGCGAGCGCGGCGCAGCAGCGCGCGCCCGCGCCCGACATCGCTGCGAGCGGCGGGAAGCATCGCGCGCCCGCGCGCGGCAAGCCGGCGCCCGCCGGGACGGCCGCCGTGAAATCGCAGCGCATCCCGAGCCTCGACGCGCTGCGCGGTCTCGCGATCGTCGCGATGATCGGCTACCACTTCTGCTTCGACTTGCGCTACTTCGGCCTCGCCCGCTGGGATTTCGAGCACGACTTGCGCTGGCTCGGCGCGCGCGCCGCGATCCTTTCGTCGTTCCTGCTGATCGCCGGCGTCAGCGCCGTGCTCGCCCACCGCCAGCCCGCACCGCTTGCACACTGGCTGCGACATCTTGCGGTGATCGCGATCGCCGCAGTCCTCGTGAGCGCGGGAAGCTACCTGATGTTCCCGCGCTCGTTCATCTGGTTCGGCGTGCTGCATGCGATCGCGCTGTCGCTGCTGCTCGCGAGGCCGCTCTTCGGTCGACCGCGGCTCGCCGCGCTGATCGGCGTGGCGATCATCGGGTCCGGAGTGTCGTTCTCGAATGCGCTGTTCGACAACCGCGCGCTCGGCTGGATCGGGTTCGTGACCGCAAAGCCGCTGACCGAGGACTACGTGCCGCTCTTTCCGTGGATGGGCGTGCTGCTGCTCGGCATCGCGCTCGGCCACGCGCTGGTGCGCAATCGCCTCGCGATCCTGTCACCGCTTGCGCGTGCACCGTCCGTTTTGCGCGCGCTCGGGCGACACAGCCTCATCGTCTATCTCGTCCACCAGCCGGTGATGATCGGGGTGCTGTGGGGGCTCGCCCGCTGACGTCGGGATCGCGCCGGCAACCGCTGGGATGGTTGCAATCGATCCCGTATAATGCGAACCCTTGCAGGCGCGTAGCTCAGCTGGTTAGAGCACCACCTTGACATGGTGGGGGTCGTTGGTTCGAGTCCAATCGCGCCTACCACATTACGGGCACTTGCCACGGGCACTTGCGCGCGGTCGGGACGGTCCGCGGCGTGAGTGCCCGCCCGATGTCACAGGCACCAGCGGCCGATGATCTCGCCGTAAGCCTGCACCGCCTGCCGGATGCGATCGGCCACGCAGTACTCGTCGGTCTGGTGCGCCATCTGCGGCTCCCCGGGTCCGAGGATCACCGTCGGTGGGTTGCCGTACGCCGGGCGGAGCGCGGCCGCATCGGTGAAGTACGACACCGATCGCGGCTCCGGTTTCAGGTTCAGGATCGGCGCCATGGTTTCGAACACTTCGGCCACCCAGGGATCGGCAGGATCGGTGTAGACACTGCCGACGTCGAGGATCGGTTCGAGCTCGACGCGTGGCCCGAGCAGGCCCGCAAGCGTTGCATGAAGCGCGGCATGATCCTGGCCGGCCACCGTGCGGATGTCGATGCCGATTCGCGCTTCGTCGGGGACGGAGTTGATGTTGAGCCCACCCGCGATGGTGCCGACGTTGAGCGTCGGCGACCCGAGCAACGCGTGCGGCGCGATGCCGAAATCGAAATGCTCGAGCTTCGCGACGGCCCGCGCCGCCTCGTACACCGCGTTTTCGCCGCGCTCGGGCATCGAGCCGTGCGCGGTGACGCCGTGCGTGCGCGCGTTCAGCCAGTACGCGCCCTTGTGTCCGACGAGCGGATAGTTCGCCGTCGGCTCGCCGACGAGGATCGCCCCGGCACGGCCGAGGGCGCCGCTCGAGCGCGCGAGATGGAACGCGCCCTCGCATCCCGTTTCCTCGCCCCCGGTGATCACGAGCTCGAGGCCCGGCGTGCCGGCGAGCCGGTCACGAAACCCGAGCGCGGCGGTGACGAACGCGGCGACGCCGCTTTTCATGTCGCTCGCACCGCGGCCGAACAGCCGCCCACCGTCGGTCTCGCCGGCGAACGGGTCCTTCCGCCACGCGACGGCCCCGAGTGGAACCGTATCGATATGGCCGGTGATGCAGAGCGGTCGCTTGTCGCTGCCGCCGATCGCCGCAACGACGCACGTGCGCCGTTCGCCATACGGATGATACGAAACGCGAAAGCCCCCGTCGGCCAGCAGATCGCCGAGATGGCGCGCGCAGGCGGTCTCGTCACCGGTCGGGTTGATCGTGTCGAAGCGAAGCAGTTGCCGCGTGAGTTCGATGGCGTTCCGGTCGCCTGCCATTGCCGTCTCCGTTGACGATTCGAGCGCCGTCAGCCGAAATAGGCCTGGCGGACTTCCTCGTTCTCGCGTAACTGCGCCGCGCTCCCGTACGCGACCACCCGTCCCTGCGACAGCACGTAGCCGCGATGCGCGATGGCCAGCGTCTGATGCGCATTCTGCTCGACGAGCAGCACGGTGATGCCCTGCTCGTTGATGCGGCGAATGACGTCGAAATTCTGCGCGACGAACAGCGGCGAAAGGCCGAGCGACGGCTCGTCGATCAACAGCATGCGCGGCGCCGCCATCATGCCGCGGCCGATCGATATCATCGCCTGCTCGCCGCCCGACATCGTGCCTGCAAGCTGGCGCATGCGCTCCTCGAGCCTCGGGAATACGCGGTACACGCCTTGCAGGCGGCCGCGGATTTTCGCGACGTCGTGCTCCTGATACGCACCGAGACGAAGATTTTCCTCGATCGTCAGCTTCGGGAATATCCTGCGTCCCTCCGGGATGCAGGCGATGCCGCGCGCGATGACCGCGTGCGTGGGCAGCCCCGCGATGTCGGCGCCTTCGAACACGATGCGACCCGCGCGCGGTCGCGTCAGGCCGAGGATCGAGCGGACCAGCGTCGTCTTGCCCGAGCCGTTCGAGCCGAGAATGCACGTGATCTCGCCGGCGCGCGCCACCAGGCTCACGTCGACCAGGACGTCGGCGCGATCGTAGGCGGTGTATAACCCCTCGACCGTCAGCGCATCCTTCATGCCGTTTGCGCCTGGCCGAGGTAGGCTTCCTGCACGCGCGCGTCCCGCGCCACCTCGCGAAACGCCCCCTCGGCGATCTTGCGACCGTAGTTCAGCACGACGCAGCGCTCGGTAACGCGCTCGATCACGCGCATCTCGTGCTCGATGATGACGATGGTGAGCGCCGTGCTGCGGCCGCGGACCTGCAGGAGATCGTCCATCAATTCACGCGTTTCGCCATGCGTCATTCCGGCCGACGGCTCGTCGAGCAGCAGAAGCCGTGGCTCGTTGACGAGGGCGCGGCAGATCTCGACGCGCCGCCGGTCGATCATGTCGAGTGTGCCGGCCGCGTCGAACAGCCGCGTGCCGAGACCCGCGCTGAACGTCGTCGCGAGCGCCCGCGCCCGTTCGACGCACGCTTCCAGTTGCCGGCGCAACGCCTGGCGACGCAGCACGTTGAACGCGAGCCCGTGATCGGTGCGCAGGTAATTGCCGATCATGATGTTGTCGAAGACCGTCAACGGCAGGCACAGCCGCGACCGCTGGAACGTGCGCGCGATGCCCGCGCGGCAGATGCGCTGCGGCGCCAGCCGCGTGATGTCGCTTCCCCCGAATTCGATGGTGCCGGCCGATGGCTGGTAAAGGCCGGTCGTAACGTTGAAGAACGTCGTCTTGCCCGAGCCATTCGGTCCGATCAGGCCGAGGATCTCGCCGCGCATCACCGTCAGGTCGAGTCCATCCAGCGCCGTCAAGCCCCCGAACGTCATCGTGAGGCCGCGGCAGGTGAGCAACGTCGCGCTCATCCGCGCCGCGCCGGAAAATAATCGCGCACGCTTCGCGGCAGCAGGCCCTCGGGACGAAACAGCAGGATCAGGATCACGAGCACGCCGTAGAGCAGGAAGCGGTACTCCTGGATGAACTGCAGCTTCTGCGGAATCATGATGATGATCGCCGCCGCGGGAATCACGCCGAGCGGATTGCCGAGACCGCCGAGGATGAGGATCGATACGAGGATCAGCGAGTCGCCGAACGTGAAATTGTTGGGCGCGATGAAGCCCTGCATCATCGCGTAGATGGCGCCGGCGATCCCGCACAGGAAATTGCCGAAAGTGAATGCGGCGATCTTCCAGCGCGCGATGCCGATGCCGAACGTCGCCGCTGCCGTCTCGTCGAGCCGGACCGCATCGAACGCGAGCCCGATCCACGAGCGCTCGACGCGACGCACGAATGCGTAGGCCAGCAGCGTGAGGACGAGGCAGAGCAGCAGGTAGTTCACGTAGAACGAGAGCCTGAACCCACCGATCGCGACGTCGCGATTGAAGTGCCAGCCGAAGAGGTCGATGCCCGGCAGCTTCAGGCCCTGCGGGCCGCCTAGCGCGTTGTTCACCTCGAGGAACGTGCTGAAGAGGATGCCGAACGCGATCGTGATTAGCGCGGCGTAATAACCGCGCGTGCGCAGCACCGGCAGGATGAGGAGCGACCCGACGAGCGCGGCGATCAATCCCCCGGCGACGATCAGCACCAGATGCGGCATGCCGTGAATCGCTGCGAATGCGGCCGCCGTGTAGGCGCCGGTGCCGAAGAACGCCGCGCCCGCGAAGTTGACGATGCCGCAGTAACCGGTCTGGATCGTGAGGCCGAAGCACGCGACGATGAACAGCAGCACCGTGCAGATCATCAGCAGCGGGTACGGCTGGTCGCGAAACGCGATCGCCAGCGCGAGTACCGCCAGCATCCCGAGTGCTGCACCGAGCCGCGGGTACGCGGCCAGCGCCCGCCCGTAGCGTGCGTTGCCGCGACCGCGTTGCACGAGGCTGCCGGCCGCGGCGCCGACGGTAATCAGTGCCACCACGAGCCACACGTTCTCCGCGGCGAGAAACAGCCAGACGAACGCGGTCAGCGCCGCGACGCCGGCGACGGCAACCGCCACGTCGATCGCTGGCGGCGCGGCGCGCACGTGGACACCCTCGGCCGGTCTTTCCGCGCTCAAACGCGCTCGCTCGATTTCTCGGGAATGAGCCCGGTCGGCTTCCACGTCATCAACAGGATCACCACCGCGAACGCGAACACGTTGTTGTAGGCGCTGGAGACCGGCAGCGCGACCGAACCGATGGTCTGCAGCGCCGCGAACAGGAAACCGCCGATGATCGCGCCGTAGATGCTGCCCAATCCCCCGACGACCGCGGCGCTGAAGCCGATCACGCCGAGCAGCAGGCCGATGTCGAAATTCACTTCGTTGTAGTAGAGCCCGTACACGACGCCCGCGATGCCCGCGAGCGCCGACCCGAGCGCGAACGTGACGAGCACCACGCGCTCGAAGTCGATGCCCATCACGCGCGCCGTCTCGCTGTCCTGCGCGACGGCGCGGATGGCGAGCCCGAGCCGCGTGCGCGTCACGACGAGATTCACCGCGACGATGGTGACGATGCCCGTCACGAGGAGGATCGCGCTGTCGAGGCGCAGCGTGAAATTGCCGAAGTTGAGTGCGCCGGCCGGCAGCAGCCGCGGGAACGGTTGCGGATTCGAGCCGTTCGGATAGAACAGGCGCACCAGTTCGCGCAGCACCGAGCCCAGCATCAGCGTGATCAGCAGCGTGTTGAACGGCGGCGCCGCGCGCAGCGGCAGCACCATGTAGCGCGCGATCAATGCGCCGAGCAGCGCCATGCCCAGTGCCGCCGCGCAGGCGATGGCGATCACCGCCAGCGCGGGCGCGTGCACGCCGAGCGCGCGCAACCCGATGAACGTCGCCAGCCCGACGAACGCACCGGCCATCACGACGTCGCCATGCGCGAACTGGATGACGTCGAGCACGCCGAAGAAAAGCGTGAAGCCGACCGCCACCATCGCGTAGATCACGCCCAGCATCAGGCCGTTGAACGCATACTGCGCGAGCACGCCGGGATCCATGACGCCGTAACGGGATGACGTCAGGAAGCCCGCGTGCGCGCGGGCTGGCGTGCGGACGCGCCGCGGCCGCTCGGGTGCCGCACCCTACTTCCCGCCGACCAGCTTGCGCTTGCCCTTCGCGTAGTCGCTGTCCTGCCAGACCACCCACTTGCCATCCTGGACGACGTAGGCGGTGACGATGGGCACGACGTTCTGGCCGTGCGCGTCGAACGTGACCGGACCGACGATCGACGGATGGTCCTTCGTCTTTCCAAGCACGTCCATCACCGCCTTGCGATTCGGGCCGACCTTCTCGATCGCGTCCATGATCAGGTTCGCGGCGACGAACGCGTACGCGCCGTACGCCTCTGGCGGCTCGCCGTACTTGTGCGCCGCGTATTGCGCGAGGAACTCCTTGCCGCCGGGGAGCTTGTCGATCGGCGCGCCGTCGATGAATGCGATCGTGCCTTCGGCGAGCGGTCCGAGCGCCTCGATGTACGAGTCGGAGACGATGCCCGACGTGCCTTCGAACTGGGCCTTGACGCCCAGCTTGTCCATCTGGCTGCGAATGCGTACGCCGATCGGCGTGAGGCCGCCGAAGTAGACGACGTCGGGATTCAATTCCTTCACCTTGGTGAGGATCGCCGTGAAGTCCTGCTGGTCGGCGCCGACGCCGAAGTGCGCCAGCACCTTGCCGCCGTCCTGCGTCAGGAACTTGGTGAAGTACTCGTCGTGACCTTTGCCGTAGTCGGTCGTGTCGTGGATGATCACCCAGGTCTTGTAGCCGAGCCCGCTGACGAGCTTCGCGTTGACCTCGTTCTGGTTGATCATCGTGCCGTTCACCCGGTGGATTTCCGGATAGTCGTTGCCGTAGGTGATCGCCGGCAGCACGGCGCCCCAGACGATGACGGGCAGCCCGAACTTGTGGTACGTGTCGACGGTGGCGATCGCCACGGCGGAGCAGTAGTGGGTGACGCCGGCGATGATGCCGTTGTCCGCGCCCGCCTTCGTCGCGACCTGCACGCCGATGTCCGGCTTGCACTGATCGTCGAGCTTCACGAGGTCGTACGTGTATTTCGCCTTCGCATCGGCATTGCGCAACTGCACGGCGAGATCGGCCGAATTGCGGCCGCCGAGGCCGAGCGCCGAGTTGCCGCCGCTCAGTGGCCCGATGAACACGATCTTCACCGATTCCTTTGCCTGCGCGGCGATCGTGAACATCGCGCACGCACCCGAAAGCGCCAACGTCAACATCGTGAGCAGGAAACGTCTCATGGCCGTGATTACCTTTCCGCGCTGATTGGCTCGAAGACGCGCGCAGCACGTTGTCGTGCCCCGGCGTCCTGCTCGCGCGCCGTGCCCGGATTGTATCGCCGTCGAAAGGCTGCCATGCTGTTTTCATGATTCCCCTGTGCCCGCGCAGATGATCCACGAACTCACCGCAAGCGAAGCGGTTGCAGGGATGCGCGCCGGCGAGCTCACGTCCGAAGCGCTCGTCGAGGCGTGCTTCGAGCGCATCGATGCGCGTGAGCCCACCGTCGGGGCGTGGCAGCATCTGGCCCGTGAACAGGCGCTGGACGAAGCCCGCGCCGCCGATCGCGTCCCGCCGCACGGCGCCCTGCACGGCGTGCCGATCGGCGTGAAGGACATCTTCGACACGTTCGACATGCCGACCGCGCTGGGGTCGCCGATCTATGCGGCGCGACGGCCCGCGTCGGATGCGGCATGCGTCGCCGCAGCCCGGGCGGCCGGTGCGATCGTGATCGGCAAGACGGTCACCACGGAGTTCGCGAGCTACCATGCCGGCAAGACGCGCAACCCGCACGATTCGCGGCGCACGCCGGGCGGCTCGTCGAGCGGTTCCGCAGCCGCGGTGGCCGACTTCATGGTCCCCATCGCGTTCGGCACGCAGACCGCGGCGTCGATCACGCGCCCCGCGGCGTTCTGCGGCGTGCTCGGCTACAAGGCGAGCTTCGGCGAATGCAGCCTGTCCGGCGTGCGCGCGCTGGCCCAGTCACTGGACACGCTCGGGATCTTCGCGCGATCGACGGCCGACATCGCGCTGATGCGCGGTGTGCTCCTCGGTGGCGGCGGCCACCTCGACGCGTTGACGACGCCGCCCCGGCTCGGCCTGTGCCCGACGCCGCAGTGGTCCTCGACCCAGCCGGCGAGCCGGGAGGCGCTGCGCGTGGCGGTCGAGCGCCTGCGCGCTCGCGGCGCGCACATTGCCGACGTTGTCCTGCCCGCGTCCTTCGATGCCCTCGTCGACGCGCAGCAGACGATCATGACGTACGAAACGGCGCGCAATTACGTGTTCGAGATGACGCGCTACGAAGATCGACTGAGTGCGTCGTTCCGGTCGATATGCGAGGCCGGCATGCGCATCGATCGCGACGCGTATCTCGCTGCGCGCCGTCGCGTCGCGGCCGGCGCGGCCCGGTTCCCGGACGCGCTTGGCGATTGCGACGCACTGATCACGCCGGCGACCCTCGGCGAAGCGCCGCTCCTGGAGGCGGGCACGGGCGATCCGCTGATGAGCCGGACATGGACGGCGCTCGGCGTACCGACGCTCGCGGTTCCCGTTCCGCGCGCGCAACGCAGTCTGCCGGTGGCCGTGCAGATCATTGGCGCCGCCGATGCGGATGCGCAGTTGCTCGCGTTGGGCGGGTGGGTCACGGACGCGCTCGCGGCCGACGATTCGCATCGCGTATAATGGATCCCTCATTCGGCTCGACCGGCCCGGCGAGCCGCGCAATGCCCAACGGGCACCGGAAGGGAATGGTTATGACACCGCGAACGCGTGGAGGCCCGATGTAGCACCGACGCGGTGTCGCTCGCGCCGACGGCCTTTGCGCCGTCCCGATGAAAAGTGCGGCCCGCCGCACTTTTTTCGTTTCTGGAGTTCGCCATGCCCGACATTCAACTGCCCGACGGCGCCGTCAAGCGCTTCGACGCGCCCGTGTCCGTCGCCGACATCGCCTCGTCGATCGGTCCCGGCCTCGCCAAGGCCGCGCTCGCCGGCCGCGTCGACGGCAAGCTCGTCGACACGTCGCACGTGATCGACCACGACGCGCGCGTCGCCATCGTGACCGAGCGCGACGCCGACGGGCTCGACGTCATCCGTCACTCGACCGCGCATCTGCTGGCCTACGCGGTGAAGGAGCTCTTCCCCGACGCACAAGTCACCATCGGACCGGTGATCGAGGACGGCTTCTACTACGACTTCTCGTTCAAGCGTCCCTTCACCCCCGAGGACATTGCCGCGATCGAGCGGAAGATGGACGAGCTCGCGAAGAGGAACGAGCCGGTCACGCGCTCGCTGATGCCGCGCGACGAAGCGGTGAAATATTTCGAATCGATCGGCGAGCACTACAAGGCCGAGATCATCGCGTCGATTCCATCCAACGAGCCGATTTCGCTGTACCGCGAAGGCAAGTTCGTCGACCTCTGCCGCGGCCCGCACGTGCCGTCGACCGGCAGGCTCAAGGTGTTCAAGCTGACGAAGCTGGCCGGCGCGTACTGGCGCGGCGACTCGCGCAACGAGATGCTGCAGCGGATCTACGGCACCGCGTGGACGTCGAAGGCGGAGCTCGACGCGTACCTGCGAAGAATCGAGGAGGCCGAGAAGCGCGACCACCGCAAGCTCGGCAGGCAACTCGACCTCTTCCACCTGCAGGACGAGGCGCCGGGCATGGTGTTCTGGCACCCGAAGGGCTGGTCGATCTGGCAACAGGTCGAGCAGTACATGCGCGGCATCTATCGCGACAGCGGCTACCTCGAAGTGCGCTGCCCGCAGATCCTCGACCGCTCGCTGTGGGAGAAATCGGGGCACTGGCAGAACTTCAAGGACAACATGTTCACCACCGAATCGGAG
>Ga0157369_10001665_pt1 | contig 27088 bp, 25 predicted proteins | sample C25metaG_FD_113461 | JGI IMG/M metagenome (GOLD analysis project Ga0157369, IMG submission 113461) | Corn rhizosphere microbial communities from Kellogg Biological Station, Michigan, USA - C2-5 metaG | ecosystem: Host-associated > Plants > Roots > Rhizosphere > Soil | place: USA: Michigan... | reverse complement strand
GGAAAATAAGGCTCCAGCCGCGCCATCTGCTCGTCCGTCAGCCAATAAAGGTCACTCAAATCCAGTCTCCTCGCGGAGCCTGAATCACATCGCAACGCTCATATCAATGGGTCCTGACCCTAGATCGGATGAGCTCGATTTGAAGGCAGGACCGCGATATTTCTGTGGGCCCATTGGCGATCCACTCTCTCTGGCTTGCTATATAGATGAAGATGGGAATGGCAGTTTCGAAGGTGTCGCCGACGCCATTCCGGAACGGGGGCCGAAGCCATATCATATCACGATCATCAAAGCGCCAAAGCCGCTGGACAAGCCGCTGGCTTACAAAATCATTCCCGATGAACAGCGCCCCGCCATCACGGTCGAATTGCGCAATTGTGGCAAGGATTATGACTATCCGCGCTTTGTCGCGGTGTCGAAGGAGGATCGGGCCCTTCCGGTAATGCCGACAGCCTTTGGATGGCATGACAAGGACAGCAGCTTTGCCTTCTGTCGGCGTGGCCGCCAGATTGACGCCCTGGCCGGAGACAAGATCACAATCCCGAGCGGTGGCTATCTTGCACAGATAGGCCCGCTCGCATTCACTGTTGGTCCCAAGCAGAAACCGACCCTTGCGCTCATTGGGCCAGCCGAACCGGCCGCGCTCTACAGGCTTGAAGGAGCGAGCCTTGTCGATATCAGTATCGGCCATACGCCAAATCAGGCGCAACTGCTTGCGGCAAAAAAATTTCCCTACCCTATGATGATGGCAGACGAGGGAACCAACGTGCATAATGGTCCGCTCGCCGTGGGCGGGCGTCTGGCGACCGTGCCATTCCATCATGCCTATCGGGGCAAGCTCACCCAAGACGTGACGATATCCACCCTGTTCGGCAAACGCTCGCTGGCGGCGGGAACAGTTGTCTACGGTTTTGCCGCTCAATCGCGCATTTCTCGCACGATTGGCGGAATACCTGACATGCAATCCGTCGGGGACGACGACTATCGCAAGATCAACCTCGAACTGACTTGGTGCGCTCCCGTACACGGTGCTGTGCCAACGAAGGAGGCACCCAACGTTGTTGGTAAAAATGGCTGGTCCGCAGCCTGCATACCCCATAGCACACTCGGTAATCACACGATTATCGCCGATATGCAGCCCGCCTTTGCGGTTACAGGCGTATCTTATAGCATGACGACGTCATCCAATGACGGCGCGCCCCCCATCCAGAGGACGGATGACGCGGCATTCGAGCAGCCGCTGCGCGTTGACTATATATATGAAGGGCGAGGCGCCGAATTCATCTCGCTGAGGGAGCAGATTTATTTCGGCTCGGAGCTGACCGGCAGCCGTCCGAACAAGCTTTATGCGCCTTCCGGCGTGGTTGCGGTCGGAGTTGCCGGGATGCAGGCGGAACTGACGGCCACCGAAAATGGTAGCCTTAATGTCAGGTCGACAGGAAATCTCGTCGTCGGTTCCAGTCCGATTCTCAAGTGGGATCAGAACGCCTATATGCGTCAACAGCTCCAGAAAATGGGCATGAGGATGCAGGAGGCCGATGGTGATCCCCAAGCCGGAGCGGCAGGAGGCGTTCCCGACTAAGGCAAGTAACGGCGGTTTAAACATTGGAGTTTCCTATTAATCGCCTTCGCTGCTCCTTCGTCAGCAGCGCGCAATAATCGGCTTTTCCGAACCAGCGGTATCGGTTGCGGGCGACAAGAGCGTATAGCCAGTCGCGCAAACGCTCGTGGATGGCGGCGGAGGCGCGCAGGAAATGCCACCAGCCGCCCAGGATGCGGCATAATTCCAGATATCCACGCGACGCGGTATAGGCGTGGCCATTGGCGATCAGCAGATAGCTCTCGTCCATCTCGATGTCGAAATGGACATAAAGCGCTTGTCCCAGTTCCTCCTGCGCGGGCGTGAAATTGACGCCCGCTTTGTCGTCATGGCGCATGATCCAGCTCGCGCCGCTCGAGCACAAGACGCAGATGCCGTCGAATACGAACAGAGCCTTGCTGTCATCGAATGTAGGGACGGCCGGATCGTCGCGATAGCTGAACGGCTGTTTCGAAATTTCAGGCATCGATGTCGTCCCGGATGATTTCGATGTCGAGACCTTCAAGCGCCGCGAGATAGGTTTTGAGATCGATAAGGTCGACGCAGGGCGTTGCTCCCCGTTTAGCGACTTCTCCTCGCGCCAGCCGTTTTGCCAACAGGATCGCGGGCATGCAGGGGATATAGGGACCGTGACCCGAACGCGCGATAATTATAAAGCGGCGTTCCAGCGGCCTGCCGTCATGGTCGGTACCGGTGAGAATCATATGGAAGCCACTGCGACCGGACCCGAAGCGATCGAAGACATAGGCGAGTTTGAGCAGCCCCTCGGCATGATCGCTAAGCGATCCGATGATCCCCAGGCGCACCAGCACCCCGAGCATGCGCGTGCCGATATGTAGGAGCTTCAGCTCATGCCCAGCGCAGAAGCGCATGAATTTGAGCGTCGGGTAGCGCTTGGGAAACAGCGTCAGGTCGGGAATGTCGCAATTGCCGAACAGCCGGGTGCCAAGACCCGGATAACGCACCGCATGGGTATCGTCCCAGCCGTAGACAGTCTCCATTGCTCCGTCGCGCAGCATCGTCATCGGCTTGCCGACATAGCTCAGCACGGCAGAGGTTGTTGCAAGGCCGCGATTGGTATGCTGGGCGGCGCTGATGCCATAATCGACCGCCTCCAGTTGCTCGAACGACGGAAGATAGGCGTCGATCACAGCGGCGGTCAGACAGGGAACGGAACTGGCTCCGCTCACCACCAGCACGTCCTTTGACCTCGCCTCCGCATCGAGCCGGTCGATGGTCGCGACAAACTCCCGCGCGTCTGCGAGATCGAGATAATGACAGCCCTGCACGATGCAGGCGCGGGCGACTCGATGATCCTGAGTCTGAAACGGTCCGGTGGTATGAATGACGATATCGGGCGCGATACGAGCCAGTGCTTCGGCGAGGTCGCCGTTGATGTCGAGCGCATGTCTCTCAGTGGTATGGTTGGCGTCAAGCGACGCGGCAAACACCTTCGCTTTTTCTGCTGACCGTCCGCCGATCAGCAGACGGATGTTGTCATTACCGGCAAGGCTGCGCGCGATATAGCTGCCGAAATTGCCATAGCCACCGATTATGAGAACGCGCGCTACCATGTCGGCTTGGTAACCATCAGCCAGAAGATCACGACCAGACCGCCGAAAGCAGGCCAGCCGAGCGCGAACCATAGGCGGAACAGGCGATTATAAGCCGCCTCGTCAAAGGTATCGCCGTGCGCTTGCGACTCCAGCATCGCCTTCATGCGTATCTGGATGAAGACGACCGGCACCCAACACAGCGCTGCGAGCAAATAGAGACCATAGGTCACGATCAGCCATTGATCGTCCCACAGGAAGCCGCCCTGCCACACCAGCCATGCGCCGCTCAGAGGCTGAACGATCACCGAGGGAAGGGTGAACAAGAAATCTGCCTTCACCGTCATGCGCGCGGCAAAGGCCCGTTCGGTCGGAACGCGGCTGCGGCTTCCGAAGAACATGAAATTGGCGATGCCGATCCCGGTCCCGAACACGATTGTCGCGCTGATGATGTGCACCGTCTTGACGAGGAAATAGAGGTCCATTTGCTGTCGCTACAACACTGCACTATGCGCGGCTAGCATTACAGACCATTAAGCATCCTATTCGGCGTTATTCCTTTGGCCATCCCGGCCATCGGAGAAGTATCATGGGACATTCAGACCTCGACCCCGCCATACATGATCGGCTTCCTTGGAATGCAGGCAAAAACGTTGGTGCAAAACGGCCTTTGAAGCCGCGCGATATATGGGCGATCCGTTTCTATCTCGACGAACATAGGCGTCTGCGTGACCGGGCGCTGTTCGATTTGGCCATCGATAGCAAGCTGCGTGGCTGTGATCTGGTCAAGATCAGGGTAGGTGATCTCATGAGTGGAGGATCATTTCGAGATCGCGCGACCGTCATCCAGCAAAAGACTGGCCGCCCCGTGCAATTCGAGATCATGTCCGAGGCACGCAAGAGCCTTGGAGCGTGGCTGGACCGGAGAAAGGGAACGATCCATGACTTCGTGTTTCCCAGCCGTATCGATTATCTCGGCCATCTGAGCACACGGCAGTACGCTCGTCTTGTTGATGAATGGGTCTCAACGATTGGTCTCGACAAGCGGGAGTACGGCACGCACTCAATGCGCCGAACGAAAGCGGCGCTGATATATAAGGCTACTGGCAACTTGCGAGCGGTGCAAATCCTGCTTGGCCATAGCAACATCGAGAATACGGTCAGATACTTGGGCGTCGATGTGGACGATGCGTTGACGCTATCCGAGCGAACCGAAATTTGAATATGCGGCTCCTCGCACGGCGGGGAGTCCCCCAAAAAAACAGATGAATGTACGGCAGGAATCAGGAGTGCTGTTGCGCCCTCGGAATGGCTGCTATGTTGGCAATTTCCGGCGTTGCATAAAGGGCGAACTCGACCGAGCCGATGCGCCGGATGATATTCTGCCTGCCCTGCGGCTCGACCATCCGCACCGCCAGATCGGCCTGCCCGCTATCCAGCGAGGCAATATGCGAATTGGCGGACAGCACGATCTGCAGGCCGGGATGCTCGGATCGCAGAACGCGCAAAGCCGGGATGATGATTTCACTCACCAACACCGGCGGCGCGGTCAAACGCACGCGCCCAGTCAGCGTTCCTTGCGCGGCATGGGAGATGCGCTCAATCCGCAGCGCGCCGCTCTCCATCTCGCGGGCGATGGCGGCAATTTCGATGCCCTTCTCGGTCAGCGGTGTGGACCGGGCCAGACGGTGCACAAGGGCGTGCCCCAGAGCTTTCTCCAGTGCACCAATCCGGCGCGACACCGTTGCATGGTTGACGCCCAGGGCGCGGGCTGCGCCTGCCAGCGAGCCTTCGCGCTCCAGCACCGCCAGCACATGCAGATCATCCCAGTTCATCTGATCAATATTGCACAGATGACGTGCAGGATCATGCAGTTTTCATCGGCATGATCTGCTGCGACACAGTGTGATCTGATAACAGGAGCATATGTCATGATCCGCACCCTTCCGCTCGGGGCCAGTGGCCCAAACCTGCCAGCCCTTGGCCTTGGCTGCATGGGTATGTCCGAATTCTACGGCGAAACCAACGATACGCAGTCGCTCGACGTGCTGGCCCGCGCCTATGATCTGGGCGTGCGGTTGTTCGATACCGCCGACATGTATGGCAACGGCCTCAATGAGGAATTGCTGGCGCGATTCCTGGAAACAGCCCGCCCGGATGCTTTCATCGCTACCAAGTTCGGCATTCGCAAGGCTGCGGCGAATATGCGCGCAGCATCGACAACAGCCCGGATTATATCCGGCAGGCCTGCGACGCCTCATTGAAACGCCTAGGGATCGAACAGATCGGCCTCTATTACGTCCACCGCGCCGAAGCCGGTCGTCCGATTGAAGAAACGATGGGCGTGCTGGCCGAACTGGTGCAGGCGGGCAAGATCGCCCGGATCGGCCTCAGCGAAGTCTCTGCCGATACGCTGCGTCGCGCGCATCATGTGCATCCCGTGGCAGCACTGCAAAGCGAGTATTCCCTGACCACGCGCGATATGGAGGCAGACGTGCTGCCCACCTGCCGGGAACTGGGCATTGCCTTCGTCGCCTACAGCCCGCTTGGGCGCGGCCTTCTGTCAGGCGCGCTTGATCGCGACAGCTTGGCCGACAACGACTTTCGCCGCAACGCCCCGCGCTTTGGCGCCGGGTCGCTGGAGGCCAACAACGCCCGTCTCGATACCCTGCGCGCCATTGCGGACCAGCGCGAGGCAACGCCATCGCAAGTGGCGCTAGCCTGGGTACTGGCCAAGGGGGTTTTTGCCATCCCCGGCACCAAGCGGCTCAGCTATCTGGAGCAGAACATCGCTGCCGCAAGCCTGAATTTGTCCGCCGATGACATCGCAACGCTCGACAGCGCCTATGCGTCCGGCACCTTCACTGGCGAGCGTTATACCGCCGAGGGTATGAAAGGCGTGAATGTGTGATGATACCTCGAGGAAGGTAGGCATTCTGAACGAACGGAAGGTTTCGTCCTCCGCGACCGGCACCCGGAACGGCAGAAATGTTGGCGATCGCAGTCGGACCGAAATTTGAAGAGAGATGATCGGCGTTTCGCGCCGGTGGCGCGACCCTGCTCTATTCCGCTTCGCTCCACCGAGCCGCCCGTTCCGGGCGTCTCGTCCGTTCCGGTGACGATCAGATAACGCGGGGGCCGCTGCTGTGCGCCGCCCTGAAGGTCGCCACGCCTTTGGCGCAGCGGCGTTAGCCTTGGCGGCGTCGATCTGTCGGGTGGGCGTCGCTACCCTTTAGGCCCGCCGCGCTGGGCCGCAACCCGGCTTCGCCGGGTCCTCCTCTTCGTTCCGGTCCTGCGGATGCAGTCCGGCTCTGCCGGCGGGCCTGCCGGTTCGCTCCTGCCGCCCACCCGCCATTCCGGCGCCGGTTGCTGCGGTTTGAAGGAGTGAAGGGAAATGGAACTCAAGCATATCGACATCGCAAAGCTGTCTGTCGCTGCCGTCAACATGCGCGGCAAGGGCAAGGCGGACCTCTCCAATATCCTGCCATCGGTGCGGGCGCGGGGCGTGCTGGTGCCGCTGATCGTAAGGGCGAATGGGAGTCCAGATACCTATGAGATCGTCGCGGGCAAGCGGCGCTATCAGGCGGCGCTGGCTGTCATGCAAGAAAGCAGTGAAGCCGAGGCTTTGCCCTGCGCGGTGATCGAGGCAGGGGACGACGCGGCAGCACTGGAAGCCTCGCTGATCGAGAATATTGCCCGGCTCGATCCCGATGAAGTCACCCGCTGGGAATGCTTCACCCGGCTGGTGCGCGAAGGGCGCAGCCCCGATCATATCGCCACCACCTTCGGCCTTACCGAATTGCAGGTAAAGCGCACCCTTGCACTGGGCAATCTGCTGCCCCGCATCCGTAACCTTTACCGGCGCGGCGACATCGATGCGGCGACTGTGCGGCACCTCACATTGGCGACCAAGAGCCAGCAACAGCAATGGCTGGCGCTGCTCGACGATCCTGCCAGCTATTGCCCCACCGGCCATGCGCTCAAATCGTGGGTGCTGGGCGGTGCGTCGATCCCAGTTAGCGCGGCCCTGTTTGATGTCGAGGGCTATGAAGGCGGGATCGTGGCCGATCTGTTTGGGGAGGATCGCTATTTCGCGGACGTTTCCGCGTTCTGGACCGCGCAACAGGCAGCGATTGAGGCGCGGGTCGAGCAATATCGGGATGCCGGATGGCGCGATGTCGTCCCGCTGCCGCAGGGCGAACCCTTCCATGGCTGGGAATATGAACGTTGCCCCAAGCGCAAGGGCGGCAAGGTCTATGTTGTCACCAGTCCTCGCGGCGATGTCGCCTTCCATGAGGGTTATCTCACATCGAAGGAAGCCCGCAAGCTGGAGAGGCAGGGGGAGGGCGGTGAGGCCACCAACAAGCCGTCGCGGCCCGAAGTGACGAGCAGCCAGCAGGACTATATCGACCTCCACCGCCATGCCGCCGTCCGGGCGCGGATGATTGGTGAACCCGGACTCTGCCTGCGGGTAGCGGTGGCGCACATGATCGCAGGATCGCCGCTCTGGAAGGTCAGGACCGAGCCGCAGCGCGCCGCCGATGCGATTGCCGAAAGCGTAGAGAACAGCCCATCCGAAGCACAGTTCGATGCCGAACGGCGCAGGCTGCTAGCGCTGCTCGACTTCGATCCCGATACCCCGACCATCGCGGGTGGCAGCGATGGGCTGGCCAGCCTCTATGCCAAACTCTGTACTTTGGACGATGTCACCGTCATGGCCATCCTGTCGGTGGTGATGGGCGAGACATTGGACGCCCGCAGCGATCTTGGCGACGCGCTGGGCATACAGCTTCGCATCGATATGGCCCCGGTGTGGCAGGCCGACGATGCCCTGCTCGACAGTTTGCGCGACCGCGAGGTGATCGATGCGATGCTGGCGGAGGTGGCGGGCAAAGAGATTGCAGAAGCCAACGCCAAGGAGACCGGCAAGACCAAGCGGCAGATCATCCGCGATTGTCTCACAGGCAGCAACGGACGCGCCAAGGTCGAGGGCTGGGTGCCACGCTGGTTGCGCTTTCCGGCCGGCGGCTACACCGGACGTGGTGGTGTTGCCAGCGTCAGCCGGACGGCCAGCGCCGTGGAGGCCATGGCCTTGTCGTCCGATACGGCGGACGAACCGCAGGTCGATCCCGCGCCTCTGTCGCAGGCCGCATGACCTGTCCCGACCGGCGGTCTTTGGGCCGCCGGTCCTGTCCTCGCACGGGAGATATGTCATGCTCCGCAATCCCGATCAGGAGCGGCTGGAGCTTCTGGAGGGCGCGCTGATGACGATGCCGCGCCTGCGCCGCGAGATATTCCTCGCCGTTCGGCTCGACGCCATGAGCTATGAAGAAGTCGCCAAGATAACCGGCCTTTCCCTTCAGGCAGTCGAGCGGCAGATGGCCCGCGCCATCGCCCATATCGGCTATCATCTACGCCACGGTGAAGCGCCGCCGCCGCGATGATGATGGCGCAGATGAGGATTTCCGCGCCGCCAACCCCGCTGCTGGCAGCGAGGTTGGCGGATGGGCGATAGCAGGATAGGACTAGAGCCATGAAGACCAGTCTCGATCATCTGCCCGAAGGCAAACGGCGCGAACTCGCGCATGTGGTCGAGACCGTGCGCGAGGGGTTTGCCCGCGCTACCGCGCAGCGCACCCAGCCGCGCTACCGCAATGGCAGGCTGCTCAAGATCATCCTGTTCGGCAGCTATGCGCGGGGCGACTGGGTCGAAGACCCGGTGGGGCGCTACTTTTCCGATTATGACCTGCTGATCGTCGTCAATCATGATGACCTGACCGACATCGCGGAATTCTGGGAGAAGGCCGAGGCCCAGCTTCTCGCCGACTTGTCGGCGGGCACGATCCTGCGCACGCCGGTCAGCCTCATCTATCACAGCCTCGACGATGTGAACGACAAGCTGCGGCTCGGCCGCTACTTCTTCATGGATATCCTGCGAGATGGCATCGCCCTGTTCGAGGAACCAGACCATCCCTTCGTCGAGCCGCAGCCGCTATCGCCGGAGCAGGCGCTCAAGGAAACGCAGGACTATTTCGAAGATTGGTTTGGCACCGCTCAGGAGTTTGTGGAGGGAGCTGGATTCCATCTGGGGAAAGGCCACCTGAACCTCGCCGCGTTCAACTACCATCAGTCCGTTGAACGGCTTTACCACTGCCTATTTCTCGTCCGCACCTTGTACAGCCCCAAGACCCACAATCTCAACCGGTTGCGTGATCTGGCGGAGGAACTGGAGTCCTCGCTCAAAGCCGTATGGCCGCGCGAAACCCGGTTCGAGAAGCGATGCTATTCCCTGCTGCGCGATGCTTACATCAAGGCCAGATACTCACGCGCCTACCGCATCACCGAGGAAGAACTCGACTGGATCGCGCAGCGCGTCGCACTGCTGCAAAATCTCGTGCGTGAGGCCTGCGAAAGCCGCATCGAGACCCTCGCCAAGGCCGCCTGAACGGTCCGATCAGGCGGAAAATACCACCTCCGCTGCTCGGCCCTGCCGGACGTTTATTCCCTCCCTCCAACTATCTTCCAGCAAATTCGCCGATGCCCGTTGCTGCGGAATTGTCATCTTTGCTGCCGTAGCAACGGCTCCCGCCAAGCGCCTTTCGATCGCGGTCATGTCGTAGTTTCCATACCCAAATCCGGCGAGAATATCGCTGCGCCGTGATCCTCAATGTCCCCAACTGCGGGAAAGTTGGTGTCCATCGATCTGGCGCGAAAGGTTCGATCCTGCCCGCTGACGGCGATCTTCTCGACTTCACCGATGCCGTTCCGTGCGTTGTGCCGGGCATTGTTTTGTCCGTGCGATTCGGCTTGCCTGTCCTACAATACCCCTTTTTGGGAATTGACCCACGGGTCCGTGGTTGTCCGTGCGAAGAGTATCCATAGGCGTCCGAAAGAGTGAAGTCGGCGGGAGGGGGCGGATGGCAAGATTGAAAGCTGTGCCTCCATAAGGCCCAGAAAATGGCGCCTGCACGTCGTTTGAGTGGGAGGCATGGGGTGCCGCCGTCCCCGTCCTTGCCTCCGGCCCGGTGCCATATTGGCCGCAAAAGGCGCGGTTTTGCGGTTCCCGGCAGTGCCGTCCATGGAGCACCTTGAAGTCGGGCGCGGCCGCGCCTTCATCATGGGCGATCATGCCATGATGGGAAGGTTGCGATGTCCGACGATCCGTTCGAACTCTGGCTGGGTCGCTTGGGGAATGATCGCCCCTTCGCGCACCGGATGCGGGGCGCCGTCAATCGTGCGGGCGGCACGGTGGCGCGGAAGGCAAGCAAGTTCACGGGCGCGCGGATCGGGCGCGGCGCCGGTGTCGGTCGGCTACTGGCGTCACGCGGCGGCCGGAACGGCCGCCGCGTGGTGGTCAAGGCCCGCATCGTCAGGCTCGGGGGCAAGGGCCACGCCGCTGCCTTCGCCCACCTGCGCTATCTCCAGCGTGATGGCACGACACGAGAGGGCGAACGTGGGCAGCTTTACGGTCCCGACGGAGACGCGGTCGATGGCAAGGTCTTCCTCGGACGCGGGAGCGGCGACCGCCACCAATTTCGCTTCATTGTCGCGCCGGAAGATGGAGCCGAATATGATGATCTCAAATCGCTGGTGCGGCGCTGGATGGCACAGGCCGAGCGGGATCTGGATACGAGGCTCGATTGGGTGGCTGTCGATCATTTCAATACCGGCCATCCCCATGCCCATGTCATCGTCCGGGGCAAGGACGAACGGGGCAAGGATCTCATCATAGCCCGCGAATATATGACCCAGGGCTTGCGTGCCCGCGCAACTGAGCTCGTCGACCTCGATCTCGGGCCGCGCAGCCCGCAGGAAATCCTGCGCGCCAACATGCGCGAGGTCGAGCAGGAACGGTTCACCGGGATCGACCGGCGGCTGCTTCATGCGGTCGGCGAGGATGGGCTGGTCCGCGCCGCTCATTCGGACAGCGTCGAGCAGAGCCTGCGCGCCGGGCGGCTCCAGACGCTCGGGCGGATGGGTCTGGCAAGCGAGGCAGGCCGGGGCCACTGGCGGCTCGAGGCCGATCTTGAACAGACGCTGCGCGCAATGGGCGAGCGCGGCGACATCATTCGCACCATGCAGCGTGCAATGACCCGGAAGGCGCCGGAACGATTACTCGCCGATTTCGCGGTCTATGACCCAGCCGAGGGCGTGGCCGCCCCGATTGTCGGTAAAGTGATCGAGCGGGGCCTTGCCGATGAATTTGCCGACCGCCATTATCTGATCGTCGATGGTGCCGATGGTCTCAGCCATTATATCGATATCGGGATCGATGCCCCTGATACTCCAAGACAGGCGATCGTCAGGATCGCGCCTGCCGCCGTGACCGCCCGGCCGGTCGACCGCACTGTCGCGGAGGTCGCCGCCCTGCACGGCGGCAGCTACAGCGTTGACCACCATCTCCGCCATGACCCTGGCGCGACCGAGGATTTTGCGCAGGCCCATATACGCCGATTGGAGGCGATCCGTCGCCGCACCGGTGGGGTTGAGCGTCGGCCCGATGGAAGCTGGGCCATTGCCCCCGATCATCTGGCACGGGTTGAAGCCTATGAACGCGACCAGATGCGCGCTCATCCGGTCTCCATCGAAACGCTGTCCGCCGGTCCGGTCGAGCAGCTTGCACGGCATGATGGCGTGACCTGGCTGGACCGGGACATGGTGGCTTCCAGTCCGACACAGACGGGGCGTGGCTTCGGCGCCGAATTGCGCAAGGCGATGGACCTTCGGCGGCAATGGCTGGTCGAACAGCAACTCGCCGACAGCGATGGCGAAACCATCCGTCTGCGTACCAACCTGCTGGCGGCGTTGCGGCAGCGAGAACTGCGCCGTGTCGCGGGGCAACTCAGTGAGGAAATGGGCATGCCCTTTGTCGAGGCCAGGCATGGCCAGCGGGTCGAGGGAATCTATCGCCGGGCGGTGCAGGTCGGGGATGAGAAATATGCGCTGATCGAGAAATCCCGGGACTTTACCTTGGTGCCCTGGCGCCCGGTCCTCCAGCGGGCAATCGGCGAGCCGGTATCTGGCATTATGCGCGAGACTGGGGGGATCAGTTGGACGATCGGGCGTAGCCGCGGCCTCGGTATCTCCTGAGCCGTCCGAACTGGGCCGATCTGCCCCCATCTGCACCATCTTCATGGGCATGCCAGGCGGTTATTCTTGTCCCATGCAAACCAGCAAAATCCGCCATCAATTTTACCTGCCCGATGACCTGTCGCGTGCTCTGGAAGATTTGGCATCCAGGCCCGGCGCATCGAAGACCGCCATCCTGACCGACGCATTACGTGCATGGCTGGAGCGCAAGGCAGGTCATGAGCTAGACGAGCGATTCGGGCCACGGCTCGACCGCCAGCAGCGGATCGCTCAGCGCAGCGAGGCGATGCTGAACGCTATCGCTGAGATGCTCGACCTGTTCGTGGCGCATCAACTGACCCTCACCGCGCACCAGCCACCGTTCGACATCGAGACAGGGCGGCTTGGGCGTCACCGTTACCAGCAGTTCATCGACCAAATCGCGCGTCGGCTGGCGAGCAACCGAGGCGTGCCGAAGCTGGTTGCGGCGATCGATGAAACCAGCAGCAGGAAGGACAAGTCATGACCGACATCCAGCTTCAGCCCATTGCGGTCAGGGTCAAGGAAGCCTGCCGTCTCACCGGCATTGGCCGGTCCAAGCTATACGAGCTGATCGCCGACGGGCATATCGAGATCGTCAAGGTCGGGGCCATGACACTGGTACCGCTGGAAAGCCTGCACGGACTCATTGAGCGCGGTCGGTCGGGCGGCGGACGATGATTCTTCATCCCGAACTCATCCGCGCCATCCCCACAGCCGCCACTGCCTCAAGGCCAGAACAGATTTTGACTGGGTCGGGGACTTTGCGCTCTGTCCGCTTTTGAGAACGGAATTGGAAAAGCCGACGCTAATCGTCGCTACTGGGAGTGACGGTCAGAAGCTGAATGGGCGTAATTTCCGTCCATAACTCTCGCCCGGGAAATTCCCTGCCTTGATGGTTTTCTTCCACCTATATCCTGCTGATGGCGGGGACGCCGTGATCGGGGAACGACCGGACACTCCATCGCCGCGAGATACGAAGCGCCTCAACGTCGCCATAGGCGCTGACCGTCAACGCCGAGATCAGCACGGCCGCCACGATGATCGCCACTCCGGCGATGATACCCTGAAGCACGTCGGCTAGGTCGATCCGCTCGGCATCAGGCTGTTGGCTGGGCACCTCTCGCCGTGGGAGCACGGCCATGATTAGGACGACGGGAATTTGAATGGCCGGAAAGACTGCAAATAGGCTCAGGCAGTGGCCACGGTTGGACCAGGATGCGAGGCGGAATGACAGGACCGCCAGGCCCAAGGCGATGAAAAATCCGATCGCATGAAGTCGGCGAGATGCGTGCGCATCGGCTCCTGGGCCGCGAGATAGACCTGCGTTCGCTCGAATGGTGGTGTGCGTTCGTCGCTGGAAGCCGCTGGGTAAAGCGCGTGATTGGAGTCAGCATATTTCATCAATCAAGCTCTCTCGATGCCTGCGACGATCTGATTGCATATCGAATGCAGCCAGCAGGCCAAAATGATTCGTTTTCGTAACGTTTTCGGGCGGACTGGGATGGTCCGCTCTTCCGTTGGTGACGGCGAGATCTGCCTTCGAGACCGATATCATTCCGGGGACGCCGCGTCAGATCGGAAAACAATTCCGCACTCCTTCATGTAACCCCCGATAGGAAGCGAGCCTTCCAGCAGCATTCATTCCACTCTGCTTTCGGTACGGAATCCCTGACGATGCCGGATCCTACCCCGAAGTGCAAAACTTGCTCGCTGACCTTAAACTGAAGGGTGCGGATCAGGACATTAAATGCGGAGCGGCCGTCGGGCGTTATGAAACCCATGGATCCCGAATAGGCGCCACGCTGACGTTGCTCCTGTTCCGCTATAATTTCCATCGCCCGGATCTTCGGCGCGCCGGTGATCGATCCGCAAGGAAACAGGCGCATCAGCAAGTCAATCGTGTCAAGGTTCGGAGCGATATCGGCACGGATGGAACTCGTCATCTGATGTATGGTGGGATAGGTTTCGATCGCGAATAAATCGGTGACTTTAACCGTCCCGGGAACCGCTGCACGGGACAAGTCGTTCCGGAGCAAATCGACTATCATCAAATTCTCGGCACATTCCTTGGGATTTTCACGTAGCTCTCTTTTGCGAGTTGTATCCTCCTTTGGCGTCGTACCTCGGCTAGCCGTTCCTTTCATGGGCTTCGTCCAAATGGTTCCGCCGCTGAGTGAGAAGAACAACTCTGGGGAACAGGAGAGCAAAGTATGCTGTCCAGTAGATAGAATGCCTCCCCATCCGGCACCTTGTGCGAGCCGCAATTCTCGATAAAGTTCTATCGGATCACCTGGGTAACAAAAATGGGCATCAAAGCTGTAGTTGACCTGGTAGCAATCGCCCGCATCAATTAGAGATAGTATATGACCAACGTCCCGCATGTAGCGGTGTTGCTCGATCTGTGGCTGCCAATATTCGGAGCGCGACGGTGGTCTGATTGGCTTCGATGGCGATATCCGCGTTGGATTGGGAGCGCCGAAGAGACCGAACCAGAGTAGGGGAATGCCGGATGGTTTCAATGAATAGCGGTGAAGCCGCTGTTCAAACGCGAACCCCGCCTCATAGCTAAGGTAGCCTGCTGCGTGAGAGCCCTTGGCAACTCCGCGACGCAGGCGCATCAATGCTGGCAATATCTCTTCAAGTGTATGCGCAGCGATGATCTCATGCGGGTCGGAGTAGAGGACAGCCTCGCCGTCTGCTCTTACATCGTCGAAAACGACAAAGGGCGTTGTGAGGTCGGGCATTGGGTAGCGCGGGGATGCAGGGTGAGTTGCTGCATCGTTCCAACCCGATGGGGCTTGCGAGCGCAAATGTTCATTGGTTTTCATTGCCGTGGAAGTTGCTTGCTTAGGCGAAAGACGGTGCCCGCAACACACCCGGGTAGAGCCTGTGGCTTATCAATCTCGATAACAGCTCCGAGCACGAGATCGTGCCGCAAGCACATCTCAGCCAGCCTGCGCGCGAACGTCTCGATCAGATTGATACGCTGCGTGGCTAAAGTTGTCGCAAACTCACAGATCTGCGCATAGTCAAATGCCTCTCCAAGTTCATCGTCGTTCGGCGGAATGACTGAGAGCGTGGCCGTTATGGACAATGGCTGCAAGACTCCTTTCTCCGCAGCATAGGCCCCTATGTCAGCCATCACCTTCAACCCGGTTACCACGATATCGCATTGCATCGCACCGTGGGCATTCGTCGCGCTAGGCAGGCTGACGGGAGTAGAAGTGTTCATTCCGCTTTGCCTGTGCTCCGTTCCACTATCTGCTGACTAGATCTCATTCATCGAACGTTCGGAATAGAGCGGCTTTGTTCCTGGAGAGTTTCACCCAATCTCACCAGCGAACGAAGTGGATTCGCCGCGGAGACCAGATCCCGTGTTTCGACACTTAACCAATCACCCAGTGGGAGCCGATTTACGGTTGTCCTCGTCTGATCGCGCGAGCGCCGCTTTCAGACTGGGTAGACACAAAGGCAGTGCGGCGATGCACAGTGCTGCCGCGATGATGCCCAGCAGCGCGTACGACGAGTAGTCCACCACCAGCCCTCCTACCGGAGCCCCCAGAGCAAAGGCCAGCCGTTCGCAGCCGCCGCCCGCCGTGCCGATCCTGCCTGACGAATCGAGTGCTGCCGCTGTGCCGAGCAGATAGGCATAAAGATACATGTAGAAGATCCAGTAGAGCAGCACGCCCAAGGAGTAAGCGACGATGGAGGCCGATACCCCCAGGATGGCGCAGCCCACACCGGAACCCACCAAGCCGATCGCTATCGCCCACAGCCGGTTGACACGCCCCGCCGTCATCGCGGCGGCAAAGGTGCCCGCGAGACCGCAAAAGGTGCTGGCGGACAAGATGAAACCGATGGCCTCCGGCTGAAGATCGATGTGGCGGCCGATGCGTTCGGCGAAGCTCCAGAGCGCACCCGTGCCGAAGGAGAATAGCGACCAGAGGATGAGCAGGGGTTTTGCCCCGCCTTGCCGCAACACTGACCCCCGCTGTTGAAGATTCACGTCCGGCGCGATCCCCTTGAAGCCGATCAGGAATGGGCTTGAGAACAACAATATGATGCTCATGCCCAGGAAAATACCGAACGGGCCGAACGCTTGGCCGGCAAAAGGTAGCGTCATCATGAGCAACACGATGACAAGCAGCGTCGCACTGCTGCCCAAAGCATATATGCGGTCCGCATTGTGCGAGCCGGACGCCCCGGTGATGACCGCGGCGTAGAGGAGGCCGTAGCCGGCCCCTGCCGCAGCCGCGAGCGTGCATAGCACCGGGAAACCGGGATCGAAGACGAACATCAGAAGATGCGCAGCGCAGCTCAGCCCCGCGCCGGCCAGACCGATACGCATGGGCCGGAACTGATCAATCACAGGGGAGAGGACAAGCATGATCAGGGCCAGCGATCCGACCTCGAAAAAGCCGAATATGCCGCCTTGCGTGGCGCTGAGGTGGCGGCCGTCCATGACCGCTCCAACCTGGAACGGCATCGAGGAGGTTCCGAAATGGGCAAGGCCGTTGCCGATGCCCACGGCCAGCACTAGCGCGATGAAGGCGGCCAACCCTGGGTTTCGCTGTGTTTCGACCATTGAACCTGACGATGCCATGACACTGTTAACTTTCGACGTTCATCAATGATGGGGTTGGCACTTCCAACAAAACCCAGTCTGATTGCAACCGTGCCTTCTTTTCCCTGACGCCCGCAGCAAGGGAATTGGCCTGCCCTCAACCGCGCGCCAGCGCCCCGGTGGGATCGTAAAGCGGCTCGAGCGAGAGCCTGGCTGGGCGCCGCTCACCCAATATCGAAATCTCAAAGCCGCTCTGCGCGTGGATAAGATCACGGTTGATATAGCCCATTGCCACGCCTGCGCCGATGCGATGCCCGTAGCCGCCGGAGGTGACGAAGCCGACATGGACCCCGTCATGCCAGATCGGTTCGTAACCGGCCGGATCAGCATCGACGGTATCGACAGCGAAGGTTACGAGCAACTGTTCCGGAGGACTTTGCTGCTCGGCTAACGTTGCCGCCTTGCCGATGAAATCAGGCTTGTTGATATCGACGAAGCGGTCGAGGCCCGAAGCGGCGGCGGTGAAATCCCGGCTAAATTCGCGCGACCAGATGCCGAAACCCTTTTCCAAACGCATGGAATTAAGGGCATGAATGCCGAAGTTGACGAGGCCAAGATCCTTTCCGGCGCTGCGAAGGCTGTTGTAGATCGAGCGAATATAGACAGCGTCGGCATAGATTTCGAAGCCCAGCTCCCCGGTAAGCGAGAGCCGGGCGATGAATGCCGGGGCGAAACCGACATGCGCCGGGCGCACCGTCATGAAGGGGAAGGAGGATTTCGACAGGTCGATGTCGGTTATCCGTTGCAGCAGCGTCCGCGCATTGGGACCCATCAGCGCAACGCCCTGTATCTGGTCGGTCACGTTGCGGAACTGCACATCATCCTTGGGCAGATGAGTATCGAACCAGCGGCTGTGCCAGTTCTGGAGATAACCCGAGCCGAAGAGAATGAAGCGCTCCTTTTCCAGCCGCATGACGGTGAGGTCGCCCATCAGTCGCCCGCTGTCCGAGAGCAGCGGGGCGAGGCGCAAACGTCCAGGGGCGGGCAACTTGCTGGCCAGGATCTTGTCCAGCGCGGTGGCGGCACCCTTGCCAGTCACTTCATATTTGCCGAACGAGGAGCTGTCGAAAATGCCCACCGACCGCTGTACCGCGGCCACTTCCCGCGCGACCGCAGGGAAGGCGTTGGAGCGCTTGAGGGTTGGTGTTTCGACCGGCTCCTCTCCCTCGGGCGCGAAGTAAAGGGGAGTTTCCAGACCGTAGCTGACGCCGAACACCGCATTCTGTGCCTTGAGCGTGTCATAGAGTGCGCTGGTGCGATGAACGCGACCGGCCGGCCAATATTCGTTGGGATAGGCCAAGCGGAAGCGGTTGGAGTAAAATTCCTTTGCTTTGTCTATGACATAGGTCGGGGTTGCATAGTCGCCGAAACGCGCCACATCCATCGCGTAGATGTCGCCTTCCGGTTCGCCATTGATGATCCATTGAGCGAGGGTCAGACCAACGCCGCCGCCCTGCGCGAAGCCGGCCATCACGCCGCAGGCCGACCAGTAGTTGGGGATGCCCGGAACTGGGCCAACAAGCGGATTGCCGTCTGGGGTGAAGGTGAAGGGGCCGTTGATGATCCGCCGGATGCCTGCCTCCGCGACGGCTGGAAAACGCTGGTAGCCGCGGATGAGTTCTTCGGTCAAGCGCTCCAGGTCGGGGGGCAGCAGTTCGGTCTCGCCATAGTCCCAGGGAGTCCCAGACACCGCCCAAGGCCGCGCATCCTTTTCATAAACGCCCACCAGCATCCCGCCGCGTTCCTGGCGCATGTATATTTCGGCGTCGAGATCGAGAATGAGCGGCAGTTCCTTTTCCTGCGCCAACACCTCGGGGATGTCTTCGGTCACGAGATAATGATGTTCCATTGGGACCAGCGGCAGCCGCGCGCCAACCATGTTGCCCATTTCGCGCGCCCACAGGCCTGCGGCGTTCACGACATGCTCGGCTTCAATCTCGCCCTGGTCGGTGATGACGCGCCAGCTACCCCTGCCAGTGGGCTGCAGATCCATGACGCGGGTGTGGCGATAGATCTGGGCACCATTGGCGCGCGCTGCTTTGGCATAAGCATGAGTGGCGCCCGAGGGATCGACATGGCCCTCATGCGGATCGTAGATCGCGCCGTACACGTCGGCGACGTCGATCAGTGGGCACATATCCTTGATCTCGGCAGGTCCAAGCAACTCGGTGTCGATGCCCAGCACGCGATGCCGTGCCTGGTCGGCGCGCAAGAAATCCCACCGCTCCTGAGTCGCGGCGATGTTGAGTCCGCCGGTCATGTGCATGCCGACGCTCTGGTCGGACAGTTCCTCGATCTCCTTGTAAAGCGCGATGGTGTAGGATTGCAGGCGAGCGACGCCAGGGTCGCTGTTGAGCGCGTGGAAGCCACCGGCTGCGTGCCAGCTCGATCCTGCAGTCAGCTCCTTGCGTTCGATCAGGACAACATCCTTCCAGCCCAATTTGGTCAGATGATAGAGGACGCTGCAGCCGACGACGCCGCCCCCGATAACGGCTACTTTGCAATGAGAAATCATAAACCGCCAAGCTCCACGCTCTGGCCGCCGCGGGGGATGCAAAATCGCCTCTGAAAGGTCATCATCCCACCGGCCGCCATTATTGAATGGCTTTTGCTATCAAATCTTCCAGAGAGCCGTGCGGCCTTTATTTAGGCGCGCGCCACAAAAAATTAGGCCGAGTGGACCATGTCGTGACCCGGTCACATCCGCGCGAATGACACGCGTCATTTCGATTCTGACGGTGTGGGGGCTGATGTGGGACGGTCGGCTTGGGTACGGGTCAGTTTCGGCTCATGTTCCGGTTGGCGGCCAAGGCCTTGGGCGAAATACCAAACCGTTCGACGAAGGCAGCCGTGAAGGTGCTGTGATGCGCATAGCCCACGGCATAGGCGACCTGGCTCACCTGGAGGTCTGATGACTGTAGCAACTCATAGGCTCGCCTCAGTCGCGCCGCTCGGATCAGATGCTGGCCGGTCGCGCCGTGACGTGCCTTGAGGCCGTTGCAAAGCTTATTGACGTTCAGGCCGAGGCGGCGGGCGAGGGCCTGCATCGTGGGGGGGTGGATGAACTCGCGCTCGAGAATTTCCCGGGCGTCATCAATGCGTTTGACATCGCGATCGGAAAGGGGGCGGGACGGAGGGCTGTCAGAAGCTGCTGATCGGAGCGCGCAGGCCAGCAGTTCGTAGCCGCGCGCCTTCATGTTCACCAGCCGCAGCGGACCAGATTCCTTGTCGTTTAAAATCGCATGGATGATGCTCGACGTTTCCGGCAGGTGCGGCAGGACCCGGTGCGTCGGCAGAGTGCTCTGCCGGTTGAGGATTCGGCGCAAGTCGTCGGGCAGAAGCGCCGATTCATAGCCTATCAGTCGTCCTAGCCATTCCGGCTTGCAATAGAGGGTGGCAGACACTTCGCGCTTCATGTCAGCGGAGCCCAGCTCCTCCCAAACATCGTCATGGCCCTGGGGCTGGTGCCACAAAAGCATCGAAGGCCGGTCCTGGATCACGTCGCCCCAATTTCCCTGCAGCGAGATCGACCCCGAAACACGGTAATGAAATTCGATCAGATCCTCGCCCACCAGATTGAGCGCCATGCCCTGCGGCAGCGCCACGTCGAGCGTGAGCAGAAACAGCCCGGGTTCGAGCGACACAAATTCGCAAGTGCCCGAAGCGTCGTCGCGGTCGACGGTCATCCTTACCGTCCGCATACCGCCCGTTTCGATGATGCTGCCTATGGAGGGGGGCGCTCGATCTGACCAATCCGTATGGAATGATCCCAGAATGCGTCCATCCTGCCGGTGCAAGGCGACATCCCTTGATGTGGTTTCAGCCAGCACACCCGACTCCCCTGGTGCTTTCCTGCGCCATACATATGTGTATATCGCTTTTGTCACAGCTTGGAAAGCGCTTGCTCGAAGAGCGGTGGCGAGGCATTCGGGATAGCTTCTTTCAGCGGAAAATGCCCCGGTTGGCGTCAGATCGAAGGGAATACAGGTGAGCAAGCTCCCGGTCGAAACGACCAATGACGAGGGAAGAGGACTGTCGACCCAGGACTGGATCGATGTGGCGCGGGCGATGCTCCTCAAGGAAGGGGTGAATTCGGTCAAGATCGATCGCCTCGCCCGCGAGTGCGGTGTAACCCGTGGCGGCTTCTACTGGCGTTTCAAGAGCCGGGGCGACTTGCTCGACGCCCTGCTGGAGGATTGGAAGAACACGAATAGCGCCCCTATCCTTGAGGCGCTGAAGGGACCTGGATCACCTGCCGAGCGGTTCGAGCGGTTGGTGCGCCTGTGGATTGACGAGCAGGAATATAGCCCGGATTACGACACGGCGATCCGCAACTGGGCGCGCACCGATGTGAAGGTTCAGCAGGCGGTGCATGAGGTGGACAACCGGCGCGTGGAGGCCTTGCAGAAACTGTTCAAGGACTTCGGCTTTGCCGAAGATGAAGCGTTGGTAAGAGCCCGGGTCACTTATTACCATCAGGTCGGCTATTATGCGATGGAAGTACGTGAAGCAGCCCGGCGCCGCGAAGAACTCAGCCAACTTTATACGTTGGTCCTGACGGGCCAGTCCTCTCCGACCCCCGTCAAGAGGTGATCGGCAGGTTTGTCGTCATCTTGACGCATCCGAGGGCGAAATTGGAATTGATCGATCCCACGCCGGGAAGATGCAGAAGCACCTTTTTCAAAAAGGTCTCGTAAGAGGCTATGCTGTCGATGACGATCCGGATCAGATAATCGCTGTCACCGCTCATCGAGAAACATTCGACGATCTCGCTTCGGTCCCGGACCGCCGTCTCGAAGCGGTTCAGAGTTTCCTCGTCATGCTGCTTCAACTTTAGCTGGGCAAAGACGTCAACCGTCAGGCCAAGCAGTTGCGCGTCGAGAAGAACGACCTTGCCCCTGATCGCACCCATTTCCTCCAGCTTCTTGATCCGTCGCCAGCACGGCGTGTGAGACAGGCCGACGTGCGCAGCGATGTCCACGACCGACATTTCAGGGAACTGCTGAAGAGCCGAAAGGATTTTTCGATCAAGCCGATCCACGGTAAAACCTCCTAAAAAATCTCAGATATGTAGGATAAAATTGCATTATTTATCGCGAAACGGGCGAATAGAGAAATTTTAATTTCGATCCTGCTGGAGCATCATCCGGAGATTAACCCCATGTTGAAGGTTGACCGGCGTCCATGAAAAATTCCCAGGGTCTTCGGCTGCATGTTCCCGAACCCCCGTCACGTCCCGGGGACCAACCGGATTTCAGCAACCTCGTCCTTTCGGCGCCCGGCGCAGTACGGCGGCCCGACAGCGGAGAGGCCGAGCATCTGATGCGCGACTTGCCCTATGAGCTTATTCGCGTGCTGGACGATGAGGGCGAAGCACAGGGGCCATGGAATCCGCGGCTCACGCCTTCGGTGTTGATCCGGGGGCTACGCGCCATGATGCTGACACGCGCCTTCGATGATCGACTCTTCCGTGCGCATCGGCAGGGCAAGACCAGCTTCTATATGAAGTCGACGGGGGAGGAGGCGATCGGCGCTGCTCAGTCGATGATGCTTGACGCGGGGGACATGTGCTTTCCCACCTATCGCGTGCTGTCCTGGCTGATGGCGCGCGACTATCCCCTGACGCAATTGACCAACCAGATCTTCTCCAATGCAGAGGATCCGCTTAAGGGGCGGCAGCTTCCCATCCTTTATTCGGCGCGGGAATATGGCTTCTACTCTCTCTCGGGCAATGTTGGCAGCCGGTTCGGCCATGCGGTCGGCTGGGCGATGGCGTCCGCCTACAAGGGCGACGACAAGATCGCGCTCGCCTATATCGGGGAAGGCACGACAGCCGAGGGCGATTTCCACGAAGCGCTGACGTTCGCCAGCGTCTATCATGCGCCGGTCATCCTGTGCGTTACCAACAACCAATGGGCCATATCGAGCTTTGCGGGCATTGCAGGTGCGCAGGAGACGACCTTTGCAGCCAAGGCGCTCGCTTATGGCCTGCCAGGCCTTCGCGTCGATGGCAATGACTTCCTGGCCGTCTGGGCAGCTACGCAATGGGCTGCGGAACGAGCGCGGTCGAACAAGGGGGCGACGTTGATCGAATTGTTCACCTATCGCGCATCGGGTCATTCCACCAGTGATGATCCCACCAAATACCGCCCCTCCGATGAGCCGGTGCACTGGCCGCTAGGCGACCCCGTCGACCGGCTGAAGCAGCATCTGATTGCGATCGGCGACTGGGATGAGGCCCGCCACGAAGCCCTGGCGGCGGAACTGGAGCAGGAGGTCAAGGGCGCGGTGAAAGCGGCAGAGGCGGTCGGAACGCTCGGCAAGTCCAAGCCCAGCGTCAAAGAAATGTTCGAGGGCGTTTTCAAGCAGCCCGACTGGCGCGTCATTGAGCAGCGCCGCGAATTGGGGATTTGATACATGGCCGTGATGACCATGATCCAGGCGCTCAATTCGGCGCTGGACGTAGCGCTCGCCAATGATCCCGACACCTTGGTCTTCGGCGAGGATGTCGGTTTTTTTGGCGGCGTGTTTCGGGTGACGGAAGGATTGCAGGCCAAGCACGGTCTGACCCGTTGCTTTGATGCGCCCATATCCGAAGGCGGGATCATCGCGACCGCCATTGGCATGGGTGCCTATGGGCTCCGGCCCATCCCTGAAATCCAGTTCGCTGACTATATCCTGCCGGCCTTCGATCAGCTGGTGAGCGAAGCGGCGCGCCTACGCTATCGGTCGAACGGCGAGTTCTGGGCACCGATCACTGTCCGCTCTCCATATGGCGGCGGCATCTTCGGTGGCCAAACGCACAGCCAGTCGCCCGAGGCGATCTTCGCCCACATCACCGGATTGAAGACCGTTATTCCTTCCAATCCCTATGATGCCAAGGGGCTGCTTCTGGCGTCGATCGAGGATGACGATCCCGTCATCTTCCTTGAACCCAAGCGTATCTACAACGGGCCGTTTGACGGCCGGCATGACCAGGCGCTCAAGACCTGGGCCGACGAGTCGAGCGCTCAGGTGCCCGAAGGCTATTACACCGTGCCGCTGGGCAAGGCCGCCGTCGTGCGGGAAGGCGTCGCGGCGACCGTGCTTGCCTATGGTACGATGGTTCATGTCGGCAAGGCGGGAATTGAGGATAGCGGCGTCGACGCCGAACTGATTGACCTGCGCTCGATCGTGCCGCTGGATGTGGAAACGATCGTCGCGTCCGTGAAGAAGACCGGGCGGTGCGTCATTCTGCACGAAGCATCGCGTTTCGGCGGCTTTGGCGGCGAATTGTCGGCGCTGATCCAGGAACGCTGTTTTCATCATCTGAAAAGCCCGATCGCGCGTGTGGCAGGATGGGATACGCCATATCCACATGCGTTCGAATGGGATTATTTCCCCGGCCCGGCGCGGCTGGCAGCCGCGCTCAAGCGCGTCCTGGAGGACTGAAAAAATGGGGCTTTATCACTTCCATCTGCCCGATGTGGGAGAAGGCGTTGCCGAGGCGGAGGTCGTCGTCTGGCATGTCAAGCCAGGCGACCAGGTCAAGGAAGACCAGAGCCTGGTCGATGTGATGACGGACAAGGCGACAGTCGACATGACCTCGCCCGTCGATGGCGTCGTGCTGGCTATTCACGGCCAGGTGGGCGAGATGAAGCCTGTCGGCTCGGTGCTGGTCGAAATCGAGGTTGAAGGCGCGAGCAACGTCACGGAAAAGGCGGGCGCCGTTTCGGCTCCTGCGCTAGTCTACGAGCCCAGAGCCACCTCTGACGCGGCGGCGCCTGCACCTGTTGCGAGGGCCGAGTCGGCAGTATCGAGCCAGCCGCAGCGCGCACAGCAGCCCGGCTTCACCAGCCGTGCGATCGGCGATGCGCCGCTTGCCGCGCCTGCCACACGGCGTCGCGCTTACGAGCTGGGGATTCCCCTCCAGTTCGTCCCCGGAACCGGACCGGGCGGCCGGATCACGCCGGACGATTTGGATGTGTATATCGCCAACCCGATCGCCGCCGCACCACCGGCGGCGGGCAGGGCGCCCAGGGAAGGCGTCGCGGAACGCCAGATCATCGGCCTGCGCCGCAAAATCGCGCAGAAATTGCAGGACACCAAGCGCCGCGTTCCCCACATCGCTTATGTCGAGGAATGTGACCTCACCGAACTCGACGTGCTGCGAATCGACCTCAATGCCCATCGCCAGCCGGGACAGCCTAAGCTGACCTTGCTGCCCTTCTTCATCGCGGCGCTGGCGAAGGCTTTGCCCGATTTTCCCCATATCAACGCGCATTTCGACGATGAAAAGGGGGTTCTCAAGGAATTTGCCGCCGTCCACGTCGGCATGGCGACGCAGACGCCCGCCGGGTTGATGGTGCCTGTCATCCGCCATGCCGAAGCGCGAGATATTTGGAACTGCGCCAGTGAGATCGGTCGCCTGAGCGCGGCTGCACGGGACGGCACGGCGAAGCGGGATGAATTGTCGGGATCGACCATCACGCTGACATCGCTGGGGCCGCTGGCGGGCATCGTCACCACACCGATCATCAATCAGCCGGAGGTCGCGATCATCGCCCCGAACAAGCTGGTGGAGCGGGCGGTGGTGCAGGGCGGAGCGGTCACGATCCGCAAGATGATGAACATCTCTTCCTCTTTCGATCACCGCATCGTCGACGGCTATGACGCCGCCCTGTTCGTGCAGCGGCTCAAGCGCCTGCTGGAACGTCCCGCTCTGTTGTTTATGGACTGAAACATGCCCGAAATTCTCAATCCCAAGGTGCTCGTGGTCGGCGGCGGGCCGGGGGGCTATGTGGCGGCGATCCGCTGTGGCCAGCTAGGCCTGGATACGGTGCTGGTCGAGGGCGAGCGCCTGGGCGGCACTTGTCTTGTGCGTGGCTGCATTCCGTCCAAGGCGCTTATCCACGCGGCGGATGAGTTTGCAGCGATGACTGCCGCAGCGCAGCAGTCGCGCTATGGAATCAGCCTTGCGGCCTCCCCCTCGCTCGATTTCGCGGCGATGGTCGGCTGGAAGGACTCCATCGTCGATCAGCTGAACGGTGGTGTCGCGGCCCTGCTCAAGCGGGCGGGCGTAAAAGTGGTGCAGGGCTGGGCTCGCTTCACCGATGCGAAAAGCTGCACGGTGGAGACTGAGGAAGGGGAAACCGTCATCCGTGCCGAGCATGTGGTGCTTGCGACCGGATCCTTGCCTGTCGAGCTGCCTTTCCTGCCCTTCGGCGGCAAGGTCATCAGCTCGACCGGGGCGCTCTCGCTCGACGAACTGCCACGCCGTTTCGCGATAGTGGGTGCGGGCTATATCGGCCTTGAATTGGGCATTGCCTTTGCGAAACTGGGCGTATCCGTGTCTGTGGTCGAGGCGGCCAATCGCATCTTGCCGCAATATGACGCCAAGCTGTCCGAGCCGGTCCGGCGGTCGCTGGAGAAGCTGGGCATCGGCCTTCTGCTCGGCACCGCCGCCAAGGCGGAGGTCGACGAAGGACTGATCGTGACCGTGGATGACGGCGAACAATTGATCGAGGCGGATCGGATATTGGTGACAGTGGGGCGTAAGCCACTTACCGAAGGTTGGGGTCTGGAGGAGATGGGGCTGGAAATGGCCGGTCCCTTCGTGAAGGTGGATGATCACTGCGCCAGTTCCACAGCCAATGTGTGGGCGATCGGTGATCTCGTGGGTGAGCCGATGCTCGCGCATAAGGCTTCGGCGCAGGGTGAACTGGTAGCTGAAGTCATCGCCGGTGCCAGACGGCGGTTCAACCCCGTTGCGATCCCTGCGGTGTGCTTCACGTCGCCCGAAATCGTGAGCGTGGGGGTGGGGCCGGACGCGCCCGATACGGTCAGCGCGACATTCCCCTTTTCCGCCAATGGGCGGTCATTGACGATGGATGCCGGTGATCAGGGGGGCTTCGTCCGCGTGGTGGCGCGTACGTCTGATCACCGCATCGTGGGAGTCCAAGCTGTCGGAGCGCATATTTCCGAACTGGCCTCGACCTTCGCCACAGCTATCGAAATGGGGGCGGTGGTCGAAGATATAGCTGGCATCGTGCATGCGCATCCAACCCTTGGCGAGGCTTTTCATGAGGCATCGCTCAAGGTTGCGGGACACGCCATCCACATCTGATCGCATCAATAGCTGTCATCAAAAACAACGGTGGAACCATGAAGATCCTTGTGCCCGTGAAGCGGGTGATTGACTATAATGTGAAGCCGCGCGTG
>Ga0157369_10001664_pt1 | contig 27096 bp, 14 predicted proteins | sample C25metaG_FD_113461 | JGI IMG/M metagenome (GOLD analysis project Ga0157369, IMG submission 113461) | Corn rhizosphere microbial communities from Kellogg Biological Station, Michigan, USA - C2-5 metaG | ecosystem: Host-associated > Plants > Roots > Rhizosphere > Soil | place: USA: Michigan... | reverse complement strand
GGTATAGAAGGCACCATTGTCGATTGCAAGGTATTCTCACGCAAGGGAGCCGAACTCGACGAGCGTTCGAAGCAAATCCTCGAATTGCAGGAAGAGCGGCTAAAGCGTAACCTCGAAGACGAAAAGCGCATCCTGAGCGACGAGCGCGCCAAGCGACTAGAAGAACTGCTGAAAGGCAAGGAGCTTTTGGCGGATCTGCACGACGAGAAGACCAACAAGAAACTGCTATCGAAGGATATGCCGCTGACCCGCGATGTCGTGGAGAAACTGCGCGCTCGCGATCTGAAGCGGATGCGGCTTTCGACTAAGGACATCAGGCTCAATGAGCAGATCGACGAAGTCGAAGAAATGACTTCGCGTCAGATCGCCGTATTGGAAAAGATCACCGAAGAACGTGTGGCCAAGCTTCGTAAAGGCGACGAGCTGCCGCCGGGCGTGATCAAGCTGGTGAAGTGCTATATCGCCATGAAACGCAAGCTATCGGTCGGCGATAAGATGGCCGGCCGCCACGGAAACAAGGGTGTAATCGCACGCATCGTTCCGGAAGAGGACATGCCGTATCTGCCCGATGGTACGCCGGTTGAAATCGTGTTAAATCCGCTCGGCGTTCCGTCTCGTATGAACGTCGGCCAGATTCTCGAGACTCACCTTGGCTGGGCCGCCGCCAAACTTGGCCTGCATTTCGCGACGCCGGTTTTCGACGGCGCTGCGGAAAAGGACATCAAAGCGCGGCTGAGCGAGGCGGGTCTGCCTACTTCCGGCAAGATTACGCTGTATGACGGCATGACCGGGGCGCAATTCGAGCAGCCGGTGACCGTCGGCATGATTTATATGCTCAAGTTGAGCCACTTGGTGGATGACAAGATCCACGCCCGGTCGATCGGGCCATACTCGCTGATCACGCAGCAACCGCTCGGCGGCAAGGCGCAGTTCGGCGGGCAGCGCTTCGGCGAAATGGAAGTGTGGGCGCTCGAAGCCTACGGCGCGGCGTATATTCTGCAGGAATTGCTTACCGCGAAATCCGATGACGTTTATGGACGCGCCAAGATCTACGAAGCGATTGTAAAGGGCGAGGCCGCCGCCGAACCGGGCGTGCCGGAATCGTTCAACGTATTGATTCGTGAGTTGCAGAGCCTGTGTCTCGATGTGGAGTTGATGAAGAAGCCGCGTGAGATGCAGGATCTGGCCCACGCTGCCGACTAACGAAGGGATTCCAAGGATTATTCATGTATCGTTCCTCTCCGTACGAAAGAGCCAATCTCATCGCCGATTTCGATTCCATCCGGATCAGCTTAGCGTCACCTGAGAAGATTCGAAGCTGGTCGCACGGTGAAGTAACCAAGCCGGAGACCATTAATTACCGGACCTTTAAGCCAGAGCGCGATGGGCTGTTTTGCGCCCGCATTTTCGGTCCGGTTGCCGATTGGGAATGTCTATGCGGCAAGTACAAGCGCATGAAGCACCGCGGAGTAATCTGCGACAAGTGCGGTGTCGAAGTGACGCTTTCCCGTGTCCGCCGCGAGCGCCTGGGCCATATCGAGCTGGCAAGCGCTTCCTCGCACGTCTGGTTTTTCAAGGGTCTGCCGAGCCGCATCGGTTACCTGCTTGATATCACGCTCCGCGAGTTAGAGCGCGTACTGTACTACGAAGCGTTTGTGATCATCGATCCGGGTGAGGCGACCGGCCTCAACCAGGGCGAAGTGATCAGCGATGAGCGCAAGCGTCAGCTCGATCAGGAGTTTCCCGGCAAGTTCGTCGCCATGATGGGCGCCGAAGGCGTCAAGGAACTACTGAAGAAGATCGATATCGAGGCGTTGAGCCTTGAAATTCGTGAGCGGATGAAGACGGAAACTTCAGCTCAGAAGAAGCTGAAGTACGCCAAGCGTTTACGGGTTGTTGAAAGCTTCCGTAAATCCGGCAACAAGCCGGAATGGATGATTCTCGACGTCATTCCGGTTATCCCACCGGAACTTCGTCCACTTGTCCCGCTCGATGGCGGACGTTTCGCGACCTCTGATCTCAACGATCTCTATCGCCGGGTCATCAACCGCAACAACCGTTTGAAGAAGTTGATGGAACTGCATGCTCCCGACGTGATCGTGCGCAATGAGAAGCGCATGTTACAGGAAGCGGTGGATGCGCTGTTTGATAACGGACGGCGTGGACGCGTGCTGCGCGGCGCGAACAACCGGCCGCTCAAGTCGCTCTCCGATACCCTCAAAGGCAAACAGGGACGCTTCCGCCAGAATCTGCTCGGAAAGCGCGTCGATTACTCGGGCCGCTCGGTTATCGTTGTCGGTCCTGAACTGAAGCTGCACCAATGCGGTCTGCCCAAGAAAATGGCGCTGGAACTGTTCAAGCCGTTCATTTATCATCGGCTCGAGCAGCGCGGCCATTGCACCACGATTAAGCAAGCCAAGGAACTGGTCGAGCAGCAGGATCCGGTGGTCTGGGACATCCTGGAAGAGGTCATCAAGGATCATCCGATTCTCTTGAATCGTGCTCCTACGCTGCACCGTCTCGGCATTCAGGCTTTCGAGCCTGTCCTGGTCGAAGGCAAAGCGATTAAGCTGCACCCGCTGACTTGTACGGCCTTCAACGCCGACTTTGACGGCGATCAGATGGCTGTTCACATCCCGCTTTCGCCGGAGGCGCAGATTGAAGCATCCACCCTGATGCTGGCTTCGAACAACATTCTGTCGCCCGCGCACGGTGCGCCAATTGCAATTCCGACACAGGACATGGTCCTGGGTCTTTATTACCTGACCAAGATGCGGCCCAACTCGAAGGGTTCGGGCCGGACGTTTGCCTCGATCGAAGATGTTCTCATTGCTCTCGAAATGGGCGAAGTGGAGACGCTCACGGCGATCAAGCTGCGCTACACCGGCAAGGTGATTGACCTGACGAAGGCGTTCGACAACCAGAACATTCTTCATACTGAACCGATTGAGTTCAATAAGCAGTACATGGACACAACGGTCGGCCGCGTCATTTTGAACGACGTTCTTCCGAAGGAAATGCCGTTCGTGAACGGTCTTCTCAAGAAGAAGGGCGATGGCCAGCTCGTTCAATACTGCTATCTGAGATTCGGTCTGCAGACTACCGTGCAGATGCTCGACGAAGTGAAGAAGCTGGGCTTCCTGTACGCTACGCGCGCCGGCATCTCGATCGGCATCGACGACATGGTCGTTCCCGAAGAGAAGGCCGGTCTGGTCCACGATGCCGAGAAGCAAGTGATCGAAGTGCAGCAGCAGTATCAAGAAGGCGCAATCACCCAATCCGAGCGCTATAACAAGATCATTGAAATCTGGTCGAAGGTCACCGAGGTGGTCTCCGAGAAGATGTTCAAGAACATGGAAGAGGACGACCGTACAGGCCGCATCCTCAACCCGATTTACATCATGGCTGATTCGGGAGCCCGCGGCTCGAAACAGCAGATCCGCCAGCTTTCGGGTATGCGCGGTTTGATGGCCAAGCCCTCCGGCGAAATCATCGAGCAGCCGATTACCGCCAATTTCCGTGAAGGTCTAGATGTGTTGCAGTACTTCATCTCGACTCACGGCGCCCGTAAGGGTTTGGCGGATACGGCGTTGAAAACAGCCGATTCCGGCTACCTCACGCGGCGGCTCTGCGACGTGGCGCAGGACGTCATCATTACCGAAGACGATTGCGGAACCAGTGACGGCATCTATGTGGAGCCGATCATTGAGTCCGGCGAAATCATCGAGCCGTTACGCGACCGCATCGTGGGCCGCGTGGCTCTCGAAGATCAGCGCGATTACGAGAACAACGTAATCGTCGGCATCAACCAGGAAATCACCGAGGAACTCGCGAACGCGATTCAGGCGGCGGGTATCGAGCGAGTAAAGATTCGCTCGGTGCTCACCTGCGAATCAAAGCGCGGCGTGTGCCGCTTGTGCTACGGCCGCAATCTGGCGACAGGACGCATGGTGGAACGCGGTGAAGCGGTGGGTATTATTTCGGCGCAATCGATCGGTGAGCCGGGAACGCAGCTCACCATGCGTACGTTCCACATCGGTGGCGCGGCGACTCGTATCAGCGAGCAATCGACCCAGGATGCCAAGAGCGACGGATTTGTCCGATTCAGCAATGTCAACACGGTTCGCAACAACAAGGGCGAGCTGATTGCCATGAATCGCAACGGCATTCTGATCATCCTGGACGAAAAGCAGCGCGAGCGCGAGCGGTATCCGGTAGTCTACGGCGCCAAGATCAATGTAGCGGATGGGGCGCCAGTGAAGGCGAACCAGATCCTGCTGGAATGGGATCCCTATACCTTCTCGATTCTCACTGAAGTGAGCGGAGTCATTCACTTCAAAGACTTGATCGATGGTGTTACGACCCAGGAGCAGGTCGACGAAATTACCGGCAATATGCAGGTAGTCGTCACTGAGTCCTCCGACGAGAAGCGATTCCCGACCGTCATTATGCGGCCTGCGGGCGGCGGCCGCTCGGAAGAGAAACGCTATCTCATGCCGACGCACGCTCACCTGATGGTGACGGATGGCGAGGAGCTGCATGCCGGCGATGTGATCGCGAAGATCCCGCGAGCCACGACCAAGACCAAGGACATCACGGGCGGTCTACCGCGCGTAGTCGAGCTGTTTGAAGCTCGCAAGCCGCGTGAAACAGCGGTGATTGCGGAAATCAACGGTGCTGTGAAATACGGCGAAGTCAGCAAAGGCATGCGCAAGATGTATATCGTCGGCGACGACGGTGTGCAGAAGGAATACTCGATTCCGCGCGGCGTGCACATCAACGTCCAGGAAGGTGAGCGCGTGCGCTCGGGCGATCCGCTGATGGATGGCCCGCGCAATCCGCACGACATCCTGGCCGTGCTCGGCGAAAAAGAACTGCAAAAGTACCTGGTGAATGAAATTCAAGAGGTCTACCGGCTGCAGGGCGTGAATATCAACGATAAGCATCTGGAAGTGATTTCGCGTCAGATGATGCGCTGGGTGCGGATCGAAGATATCGGCGATACGGAGTTTCTACCGGAAGAGGTTGTGGACAAATTCCGGTTCCGCGAAGAAAACACCCGGGTCATCGATGCGGGCGGCCGTCCGGCAACGGGCAAGCCGATTCTGCTCGGTATCACCAAGGCATCGCTTTCGACCGATTCGTTTATTTCGGCAGCGAGCTTCCAGGAAACCACGCGCGTGCTTACTGAAGCCGCTATCAACGGCAAAGTGGACTATCTCCGCGGCCTCAAGGAGAACGTCATCATGGGCCGCTTGATTCCGGCCGGAACCGGTATGGAATTCTACCGGCGCGTGAAAATTGCCGGTGAAGATGTGGTGGAGGAAGAGCCTCTACCGGAGCAGGAAGTCTCCTTTGCCGACGGTCTGCAGGATTACTCCGACGACACGCCGGGCATTTACACCGGCGGTTTGTCTGACGATCTGGCTGCTGAAGAGGCGTTGGGCGCTACCGAAGAAGTCTAAACAGGCAACGAGCGGCTCCCTCGGGAGCCGCCTTTTTTGCGCAAAATTCGACTTGGCAGGCACGTATCTTATGGATGCGTTGGTTGCGTTTACTTGCCGCATGGCTACCGGTATTGGTTCTTGTCTCGATTGTCCCGGTATACGCCTGCTACCTGGTCCAGCCGGCCGCTGGCGCCTTTCACGATGACGGCATTTACCTTGTAAACGCCCTTTCTCTCGCCTCGGGCCACGGTTTCCGCACACTCAGTCTGCCAGACGAACTCTTTCAAACCAAGTATCCCTTCCTCTATCCGGTCGTTCTCGCCGCTCTATGGAAGCTATTCCCGGCCTTTCCCGCTAATCTGCTTCTTTTTAAGCTAGCGTCGCTGTTTGCGACGGCCTTCTGGGCCTACGCAAGTTACCGACTGGCGCTTCGCGAGACAAACGATCCAGTGCTTGCACGCTGGATTGCTGTGCTTCTTCTGACGTTTCCGTGGGTCGTTTTTCTGAGCGCTATGACAATGCCCGAGGCGCTGTTCGCCTCGATGTCCATTGGATCTTTCCTGATGTTTGAGGAGAATAAAAGCCCTAGCGGATGGAAATTGATAGGTGGCGCCGCTCTTGCCAGTGCCGCATTTCTGATGAGGTCCGCTGGCGCGGCGCTTATTCTAGCTTGGCTGATTGTGTTGGTTGGCCGTCGGCGATGGCGTGCGGCAGCAAGCTTTTCGGCAGTCGTGGCCTTGTTGACTGGGCCTTGGCTGGTTTGGCAGTCGGCTCATCCCGCGACCCTGGATTTTGTCGGCCGCTACTACACAAAATTCAACTATGGCCGTATTTTCGGCACTGTGGGCGCCAATCCCCTCAATGCGATTTCGACGCTGGCGACGATCTGTCCGCTCGGTGGAATCCAATTCGGGTCGTTCAGCTTCGTGCTCAATCTTACGGCGGGTTTGTGCTGTCTTGTAGGGCTCGTTCGCTCATTTGCAGATCGAAAGCTCACTTTGCTGGCCGTCTGGTTTACGGTAAACATCGCGATGGTGTTCTGGTGGTTATTCTCGCCAGTGAGGTATCAGGTTCCGTTGTATGCAATCGCCCTTGTTCTGCTGACAAAGATAACGCGGAAGGCGCATCCGGCTCTCGTACTGATTCTCGCCTTATGTGCGGCGATAAACGTGGGTGACCTATTCAGGCTGCGGCAGACCACTCTTCAGCAGAGTTCTCCGACCTGGACGCTGAGCCCGGCAGACAACTGGCCTATGACTCTGCAAGCTATGGCCTGGCTACGGGATCATACGGCCAAAGATTCCGTAATAGCAGCGAACTGCGACCCTACAATTTTCCTCTATACTGGACGGAAAGCAATCCGGGCCTTCAACGTAGAACAGTACGGGCTGCTCTTCGACTCTTCTCCAAACACCCTCGCTCTCGGCTCTTCCGAGCGGCTAAGAAGTCACTTGAAAGCCAATCGCATCTCGTACATTCTGGTGACTCCCATGATGCATTTCATGGAAAAGCCATTTTTTCACGCGCAGCTAGCTTCGCTTCGGCGGGCGAGGCCAGCCGCGTTTCGGGTTGAAAAGACGTTCGAGGATCCAGAGTTCTATATTCTCAGCGTGGACCGGAGTAAACTCTAATACGCCTTGGCAACCACCGAGCGCTGCGCCACTTGCTCGCCGGTAACAACGCAGGTTCCTGCTCCGTCGTATTCGTCCACCAGTGGTATGCAACGCACGGTCGCCTTAAATTCTTTTAATCGGGCATCGCATCGCGGGTCGTCCTTCATGTGCACCATAACGAACTTGCCGCCACCCTTTTCGGCCGTCACGGCGCGCAGGATATCTTCTACTTCTTCGATTGAATTCGCCTGTACGCAGTTTGCTCGAAGCCGCTCTTTCGCGCTTTGGTAAAGGTCGCGCTGGATGGTCTCAAGCGATGCCGCGAGGCTCGGGGCGATCGTCTCCAATGGCACGGCCTGTTTCACTCCCGTATCGCGGCGCTTCAAAACAGCCTGCCCGGCAGCCACGTCCCGCGGCCCGAGTTCAATCACAACCGGAACACCGCGCCGTTCCCAATGAAAGAACTTAGCTCCCGGCGTCTGTCCTTCACGGTCGTCGATTCGGATAGCAGTTCCGCCGGCGATCTTGTAAGCGGCTTCCATGACCGTGGCGCGCTCCTCGTCTTTCCGATAGATCGGAACCAGCACTGCGGGTACGGGGGCAACCTTGGGGGGTAGCACGAGTCCTTTGTCATCCGAATGAGTCATGATCAATCCGCCGATCAGTCGCGTGCTCACGCCCCAGCTCGTCTGCCACACATAGTCGAGCTTTCCCTCTTTTGTTTGAAATTTCACGTCAAAGGCCCGTCCAAAATTCTGGCCAAGATCGTGGCTCGTCCCGGCTTGCAGCGCCAATCCGTTTTGCATCATGGCTTCGATCGAGTAGCTGCGCAGCGCTCCGGCGAACTTCTCAGACGTGGTTTTCATTCCCTTGATTACGGGCATCGCCATGATGTTCTCGGCAACTTCGGCGTATATATCGAGAATCCGCAACACTTCTTCCACAGCTTCCTCATGCGAAGAATGGGCGGTATGGCCTTCCTGCCAGAGAAACTCGCTGGTTCGCAAAAACAGACGCGTACGCAGTTCCCAGCGCATTACGTTAGCCCACTGATTGAGAAGCAACGGCAAATCCCGCCAGCTCTGAATCCAGCGCGCGAAGAAGTGGCCGATAATCGTCTCCGAGGTGGGGCGAATGACGTATGGTTCTTCGAGTTGCTTGCCTCCGGCGATCGTCACTACCGCCAGTTCCGGAGAAAATCCCTCCACATGCTCGGCTTCCTTCTTCAGAAAGCTTTCGGGAATGAGTAGCGGAAAATAGACGTTCTGATGCCCCGTCGCCTTGAAACGCTGGTCGAACTCGCGTTGCAACGCCTCCCAAACCGCATAGCCATTCGGTTTGATGACCATGCAACCCTTGACGATTTCGGCCGGCTCGGCCATATCGCCTTGTATCACCACGTCCTGATACCACGTAGCAAAATCCTGATTTCTTGCAGTAATCCGAGACTCAGCCATTTATTCGAGCGTCACCTTCGATAATAGTAGTAGCTCCTAAATGCATCTTGCTTGTCCCGGTCTGGTTCCCTCGCTCGAGAGAGGCAACACCGTTGTTTTTCCTTCCACGCTTCTGGCCTCCATAGCCGCAGAACAATTCTCGCAGCACCAGCTTTCCGGAGGCCGAGAGACATGGCAGCGGCCATCGATTTACAGCATAGATGCCTGGCTTACGACCTGTTGGCGCGAGGCCCGCTTTCGTGAAGCAAACGTGCCTACGTTACTCGCTCCCTTTCAGGAGCATGCTCTTTGGCTGCGTATTGTGGAACGGGAGCATCCGGAGGTATTTGATGCTTCGAGAATGGCGTGGCTCGCCAGCCGTGCCGCGCGCCTGCTGGCGGAATGGAATATTTCGGCTGAAGGCGAATCCTGGAACGAACATCTGGATGGTCGTCAGTTCCAGGGTTGGTATCGCCTCTTTCGCCGCGAATGCCGGGCGCACGGATGGATCACGCGAGCCGATTTGTGGAGTTTGGCCCCAGACTGGATCCGGCATGGCGATATAACGAGCGACGTGCGGTTCATCGCATTTGATGCAAAGACTCCGGCGCTCCTACTCATTCTCGACGCGCTAGGCGATCACGCGACCGTTGAAAACCTGGATTGCGCCGCTATCGCTCCGTCCGCGATTGCGCAGCCTTGCAAAGATTTTGCAGGCGAGCTGGAGTTTGCCGCTCGGAGCGCGCGCGCGCAACTGGAGAAGAATCCTCGCCGTTCTATCGGCATTCTGGTGCCTGGACTGGCCTCTCATGCTGTCCGTATCGAGCGACTGTTCGAACAGGTTCTTCGGCGTAATTCCCTGGTCCACGTCCACGCAGGGGCCCCTCTTACCGATCAACCACTTATTGCGGGCGCCAGGTTGCTGCTCGAATTGGCCCACCCGGCGATCCATTACGCCGACGCGAGCTCCATCGTGCGGTCTCCGTATCTGCCGGGCGCAGTCGCCGAACGCAGCCTTCGCTCTCTTGCCGACATTGGTTTGCGAAAACGCCGCGAGTTGGATTTTTCGCTTGGGGACCTGGAACAGGCGGCTTCGCAATGTCCGGCGCTGCTCACCATATGCCGGCGTCTGCGGCAGGTGTTTCGCTCTCGGACCGAAACGAAGGAATTTCCGGGCTGGAGCCGCTTTATCAGCGATTGGCTGGAGGCCGCCGGATGGCCTGGCGACGCCGAACTGACCCAGCGAGAAGAGAAACTTATTGAATTGTGGAACAACGCACTGTCCGAGCTGGCGGCACTAGGGCTGGTGTCTCCAGCAGTCACCTTCGAATCCGCGCTATCGCATTTGCGGCGCCTTCTTTCGAAGAGTGTGGAACCCGGAGACTGGTCGTCACCCGTTCAGGTGCTGGAGGCATCCGAAGCCGCCGGACTGGGATTTGAATCCGCGATTGTTGTCGGACTTTCCGAGGAGAGTTGGCCACCTCGCCAGAGCCTTTCCCCACTGATCCCTCTCGCATTGCAGCGCGCGCATGGCGTACCAGGAAGCACAACGCCGAGCGCGCAGTATGAGCGCGAACGCCTAACCGACGCCCTTTTCAGGGTTGCACCCGATATCGTAGGGACCTATTCAGCTCGTCTTGCACCTCTTGCCGAACGGTTTGTGCGGCGAGAATTTCTAGAAACGGAAATCTGGACTGGGCTACTCCCTCGCCAGTCCTATCTCAAAGCTTCTCTCGAGAGATTAGAAGACGGCCAGGGGCCAGTCCTTCCTCCGTCGGAAACCGTCAGGGGCGGAGCGAGCCTTCTGAAGGCGCAGTCTCTCTGCCCGTTCAAGGCGTTTGCCGAGTATCGCCTTGCGGCGCAGCCGCCGGAAGACGCCTGTTTTGGATTCGACGCCCGGGAGCGCGGCGGGTTTCTGCACAAAGCGGTAGAAAACGTTTGGGCGCGGCTCGGGTCGCAGAGCGTCCTGCGCGCAACTACGACTGAAGATCTTCGCCTGATCGTTCAATCCGCGGTTGCGGATGCCGTCCACAATCGCGAAACAGGATTGTTGCATCGCCTTGTGACGCGCGCCGAGCAGGAGCGGCTGGAGAGAATTCTTTGGGATTGGCTTCAGGTGGAGCGATCACGTAAGCAGACGTTCACGGTCGAGACGATCGAAAAGGAAACTCATTTTGAAGCGCCCGGGTTGCGGCTCCGTCTTCGGGTTGACCGTATCGATCGGCTCGAGAACGGTAACGTGCTCCTGATCGACTACAAAAGCGGACCGCAGTCACGCAACAAGCTCAAAGGGACGCGCCCGAAGGAACCGCAGCTCCTGGTTTACGAGGCGAGCAGTGCTGATCGCGTCGACGGAATTTTCTTCGCCGAGATGAAAGCAAACGAAGTGCGTGCTGTCGGAGTCTCGAGGGAAAAGCAGTTCGAGAGCAGAAGCGTTGACGTCAAGAAACATGAGTGGAATTCCTTCCTCGAAGAATCGCGAGCCGAGGTGTACCGCCTAGCGGACCAATTTGTCAACGGATACGCGGCGGTAGATCCGCTTTCGGGTGTGTGCGGATACTGCACCACCAAGCCGCTATGCCGGGTTCAGGAAGCGGGCGGCGAACACGAGGAAGACGAATGCTAGCGGATCGTAAGGAGCGTGAGCAGGCTCTCGATCCAGCCCGCTCTTTTATTGTGGAGGCGCCTGCCGGATCGGGCAAGACGGGGCTTTTGGTCCAACGCTATCTGCGACTGCTTGGTGTGGTGGACCGCCCGGAATCGATCGTCGCAATGACTTTCATGCGCAAGGCTGCGGGCGAAATGAAGCAGCGAATTTACGATGCTTTGCTTGCTGCCCGCGACGGTGTGCTCCCCGGGAACGACTTCGATCTCGAGATTCGCGGGCTGGCGCTCGACGCGTTGGCACAGGATCAACGAAAATCATGGAATCTGCTCCTCGATCCCGGCAGGCTGCAGATCCAAACCATCGATTCCTTCAGTGGCATGCTCGCGCGGCAGATGCCGGTAGTTTCTGAGTTTGGCGGCGAAAGCAAAATTGTGGAAGATGCGCGTGAGCTGTATCGCCGCGCCGCCCGCGCCACATTACGTGACATGACCGAAGGCGACGAGGGCGGGCAGCAACTCTTTCATCGTCTGGCCCTGCATTTCGATAACGACATGCAGCGGCTGGAGATCCAGGTTGCGGGCATGCTCGAGAAACGCGACCAATGGGAATTCCTTGCATCCCGCGAGCCACTACCCCTGATCGACGATTTTCGAGAGCTACTCAACAAAGCCCGGCACGCGCTCGAACGTGTATTTAAACGGACCGGGAAGATCGATTTCACAGAGTTGAACCGTGCGGCTCGCAAGGCTCTGGGAACTCCGGAACACCCAACCGATCTTCTCTACGCTTTGGATTACCGCATCGAGCATGTCCTGGTCGACGAGTTTCAAGATACGTCGCGCGCACAGTATGAATTGCTCGATGCGCTCACCGGACAATGGTCTGACGGAGACCGCCACACGCTGTTTCTGGTGGGCGATCCGATGCAAAGCATATTGCGGTTCCGAGAAGCGGAGGTTGGTCTTTTTCTCCGCTGCTGGGCGACGGAACGGCTGGGATCGGTTCGGCTGACTCCGCTTCGACTGGCGACCAATTTCCGCTGTACTGCGCCTATCCTCGAATGGGTTGAAAAACAGTTTGCGGCTATCATGCCGGAAGACGATCGCCGTCTCGGCGCGGTCAAATTCCGGCATTCTGTGGCTAGCCGGAGGTCGGCGGGAGCGGCGCCACAGCTTGTGCCATTCATCGAAGACAAGGGTCAGGCCGAAGCGAACGAGATTGTCAGTATCCTCAAAAGGACCCCTGCCGGCCACACCGTGGGGATTCTGGTCCGCAGCCGCGCACATGTAGCAGAGATCCTGCCCGCCTTGCGCAACGCGGGAATAGTGTATCAGGCGATTGAGATCGATCAACTGGCTGGGGAGCAGCATGTCCTCGATGTGATCTCTCTAGCGCGCGCGATTTCGCATACTGGCGATCGTGTCTCGTGGCTGGCTTGCCTCCGCGCGCCGTGGTGCGGTCTGACGCTCGCCGACCTTGCGACTGTTGCCGAAGGGCAGTCGACTCAAACCATTCTCGATTTGTTATGCGATCCCGAACGAATCGCGCGGCTTTCGTCCGAGGGCCGGGCCAGAACGATTCGAACTGTCGAGATCTTGCATGATGCGGTTGAGCACTTCGGGCGTTTGCCGCTGCGAAAGCTCGTCGAAAACTCCTGGTGCGCGCTTGGAGGGCCCGCCGTGTTGCAGGAGGCGAACCAACATGCGGACGTGGACATCATTCTGGATTTGCTCGAAGATTTGGAGGAGGGCGGCGTCATTCGAGACTTTAGTCTGTTGGGACCGCGGCTCGAATTCCTGTATGCCAAGCCATCGACCGGGGAGAACCGCGTGCAAGTCATGACGATCCACTCGGCTAAAGGGCTCGAGTTTGATACCGTCATCGTTCCGCAATTACAAAAAGAGACAAGGACCTCCGAGCGCGAACTGCTCGTGTGGACCGAGGAGACGGGGGCTGATGGCTCGCTCGTTCTCTCGATTGCGGCGCAGCCGGCGAAGGGTGAATCCGACGCCCTGTACAAAGGGATTTGCGAGGAAATCGATAAGAAAGAACTCCACGAACTCGGGCGTCTATTTTATGTCGCCTGTACGCGAGTCCGAAACGAGCTGTTTCTGCTCGCGAGCATTAGAACGAAGAAGAACGGTGCGGAATGCGGCAAGCCCTCGGGCACGACTTTTCTGGGGCTAATCTGGAATTCTGTCGAAGAACAGTTCCAGGAAAAGCTCCGTAGCCGAGTGCCGGTACAGCAGCTTCTGCTTCCGCTAAGAGACGATACGCCCAGGACGATACTCGCGCGGCTTCCGGCGGACTGGCAACCTCCGCGCCTGGATGCACCGGTCCAGGAACAGCCGCTTCTCCGGCGCGCCGCCGCTTCTACCCGCAGGGCGACATTCGAATGGGCCGGCGACACCAGCCGTCATGTAGGAACGGTTGTCCACGAGCTGCTGAAGCGAAATCGAACGGAATTTGAACCTTCACAACTTGCCTTGGTGGTTAAAGGTGAATTGCTCCGGCTCGGTGTGCCGGCCATGGAAGAACCGGAGGCTTCTGCGCGCGTCCTGCGCGCCTTCACGAAAACTCTTGCCAGCGAGCGCGGCCGGTGGATCCTCGAGGCCCGTGCTGAAGAACATTCCGAGTGGCCCATTGCTGGCCGTATTCAGGAGCGCCTGGTGAGCGGTACGATCGATCGTGTCTTCCGCGACGAGCAAAATCGGCTCTGGATCGTCGACTTTAAGATTGGCCAGCACAAGGGCGGGAAGCTGGACCAATTTCTCGACGAAGAGCAGCGCCGCTATCGCGAACAGTTAGAGAGTTATGGGACGCTGCTTTCGCGCATCGCCGCAGGACCAATTTGGCTCGGCCTCTACTTTCCATTGGTCGATGGCTGGCGGGAATGGGCGTTTGCCGAAGAAGCTGTGGCTGCCGGGTACCCTGGAGAGTAATGCCTACGAAGCTTACAGCCAGTGCCAAGGCCGGCGGCTGCGCCTCGAAGCTTAGTCCGGAAATACTGGATCGCGCGCTCAAGGCGGTTCCTCGCGTTACTAACGAAAAGGTGCTGGTAGGATACGATACCGCCGACGATGCCGGCGTGTACGATCTCACGCAGGCGGGGGGCAAGCCGCTCGCCATGGTGCAGACGGTAGATTTCTTCACGCCCATAGTCGACGATCCCTACACGTTCGGCGCTATCGCCGCGGCGAATGCTCTCAGCGATGTCTATGCGATGGGCGGACGGCCCGTTACCGCTCTCTCGCTTGTCGTCTACCCAGCAAAGGGCGACATACATGACCTGGAACGAATTCTGCAGGGCGGGGCAGACAAGATACACGAGGCTGACTGCGTCATTCTGGGGGGCCACAGCATCGCTGAGGACGAAGTCAAGTTTGGTTACGCCGTGACAGGACTCATCGATCCACGGCATATTTTGAAAAATGCCGGAGCCAAGCCGGGTGACGTCCTTCTCTTCAGCAAGCGGATCGGAACGGGTGTCATTTCGACCGCCTTGAAGAAGGGAATTGCCGCACCGGTTCATCTGGATTCTTCGATTGAGCAGATGCTGACATTGAATCGCGCGACCTGCGAGGCCATGCTCTCTCACCATGTTCATGCCTGTACGGACGTGACCGGATTTGGCCTTTTGGGACACGCTCGTGAGATGGCGCTCGCGAGCAACGTCACGCTCGAGATCCGCGCCGGCATGATTCGTTTTCTCCCGGGGGCTCTTGAATACTCGATCGCCGGAGCATACTCGGGTGGCTTACACAATAACCGGAACTTTGTGGAGAGCTGTGTGGCGATGGAGCCCTCGATTCCCAAGGAGATCGAGGCACTGCTCTACGATCCGCAGACATCCGGAGGCCTGCTGCTATCCCTTGCAGAATACGAGGCGCGCAGACTTCTTTCCCGACGGCGCGAGATGTACATTGTCGGCCGCGTGAAGCCAAGACAAGGGAAACCAATCGAGGTGAAGGTCTGAATCCATTAATCATCGCCCTGGATGTAGAAAGCACGACGGCCGCTCGTGAGTTGATCCAAAAAATTGGTCCAGCCGCCGATTTCTATAAAATCGGCATGGAGCTTTATGCGGCCGGTGGCATGCAATTTGTCTCTGAAGTTGCGTCTACAGGCAAAAAGGTCTTTTTGGACCTGAAACTTTACGACATCTCGGAGACAGTAAAACGCGCCACAAGGCAAATTACCGGGCAGGGAATCGCCACCTTTCTCACCATTCACGCGAGTCGAAGCCTGATGCAGGCAGCTGTGGAGGGGCGCGGCGACAGTACAACAAAGCTCCTCGCGGTGACGGTGCTTACGAGTTTCAGCCAGAAGGACCTGGCGGATCTTGGGCATTCCTTGCCGCTGTCGGACTTAGTGGAACTGCGCGTAAAGAAAGCCGTTGAGAGTCGCATGGACGGCATCGTCTGTTCGCCGCTCGAAGTGGAGCGGGTGCGCCGCATCGCGGGACCGCAGATGCTGCTGGTGACCCCCGGGGTCCGCTCGGCGGGCGCGGCCAAGGGCGATCAAAAGCGCGTGGCTACACCAGCCGAGGCAATTGCAAGTGGGGCGGACTACTTAGTGATCGGGCGCCAGGTGACGCGTGCGGACGATCCGCGGGCCGCCTGCGAGAAGATTCTGGACGAGATAACTACTGCTGCTTGAGCACTGCCAGTATCGCCTGTCCGTTTGGAGTACCTAAGCCGGTACAGGCATCCCAACCGGTTTGTGCGCGGTAGGCGTCGTTCGTTCCAGATGTGACGTCCCGTAGCGCCTTGTGTTGCGCGATCGTACCGTAGAGTTGGGGATGCAGCCATCCGACATTCCTACCCAACTGCTCGTTCATGAGAGCAATCAATCCCGCCCACAATGGTGCAACCGCGCTCGTACCTCCGATCACGCTTGCCTTGCCGTCCACGATGACGCGGTAGCCCGTTGCCGGATCGGCATTACCCGCTACGTCCGGCAGACCACGTCCGTTCAAAGGAATTGCCGCCTGATAATCCGGTCTGGAAAAATGGCCGCTCACGCCGCCGCCGGTTGCACCGCCGGTTGCGTCATTCCAAACTGTTTCGGATTGAATGATATTTCCGTTGGTGATCAATCGTGTGCCGCCGCAAGCCAACACCCAGGGGCTCGAAGCAGGGAAATCCACGTGGCTCGCGCCATCCAATTGACCGTCGGAAGAACCGTTGTCGCCGGAAGCAGCACACACGGTGATTCCGAGCAATGCTGCATCGTGGAAGGCCGCATTGAAAGCATTCATCGATTGCGGCGTCCACTGATTTTCCGGGGCGCCCCAACTGATCGAGATCACGGATGGCTTGTGCACGGTATCATGAATCGCCGCGTTGATGGCATCCAGGAAGCCCCGGTCCGTATTGGGCGCGAAATAGGCCACCAGCCTCGCCTGCGGCGCCACCGCTCCCGCTACTTCGATGTCGAGGGCCACTTCGCCGTCCGGGCCAGATGGGTCGCCGGTTGGTTTGTTTGTCGCTCCATCCACGCTCACTGCGACCGTGGCAACGTTGTTCAGCCCGAGTTGCTTCCAATAGGCATCTAGATCTGAATCTCTGAAACCGCCATCCAATTCGATTAGCGCAATGGTTTGATTTCTTCCTTGATTCGTAGGAAATTGATATGCTCGCGCAACCTGGAGCGGCGTGAACGAGTCGTAATGGAGGCGCGATTCGGCGCGCTGATGGTAGGTCGACGCAACGGGCCGTTCATCGAAGCCGAGAACCGCAATCACCTTATCCATGAGAGACACGGGAATATGGAGACTGCCCTGGCGCGTCCGGATGATTCGTTCGCCTAGCTGCCGCAATTCCACTTCTGCGCCGAACACCTCCACCAACGAATCAAGCCGTCCGGCCAATACGATGGTTCGTGAACTCGGGTTGACACGCACAACCGAAAGATCATGCATAACCGCGAAGTCTTTGATGGCTTCTATGTCGGCTGGATCGGCTCCGTGCGCTTGTCGCAACTGTTCATGTGAAAGTTTAAGACAGTGCGTTGCGGTGATTTCGGTTCGTCGGCGCAACACACATGTGATTTCCAATACTTGATGGGGGGCGGGACAGCCGGCCAGCATCGATCCTTTCGGATGTTCACGACAGCTTCCGTCAAGCACGAAATGAGATTCCATTGAGAACTCTGCTTTCGGCCGAGCGTAGAATGGGCGAGGCCCAAGTCCGTTGTGTAAATACTTTAGATAAAGGCCGTAAGTATATGAAATAGAAATTGTTAAATAGATGTAAAAAAGCGCGGATCGAGTGTGACCGAATTGGGTGCGAAACTCATTGTGACCGCATGTGGTCTGAATTCAGGAACACAATAAGTGATGCTCTTCAAAGCCCGTTATTCGCCCTTGCTTGTGGGGCTTCTCTTCATTTGCACCGGAATACGCGCACAGTCTCCCGCGCCGCAGCCCGACGAGCTGAATCGAACCACTCCCCGAAGTGCTATCTACCATTTTCTTGAAGCATGTCATGAAGAGAAGTTTGTGCTCGCTTCCCGGTATTTGGATCTCCGCGGAATTCCTCCTTCCGAACGTGCTTTGAAGGGACCGGAACTGGCCAAGCAGTTACAAGGGTTGCTCGATGGAGATCCGGGGTTTGAAGTACAACGGCTAAGCGACCGGCCCGAAGGCGATATGGAGGACCGGCTTGCACCCGATCGGGATGTTTTGGTCACACTTGAACCGCACGGAACACAGGCAATTCTTGATCTGCAGCGCACCGGTCAGCAGAATGCGAGGGTTTGGCTGGTATCGCAGCAGAGCCTGGAAGTAATCCCGAGTCTGAGCGCCCTGGCAGGAGAATCGGCTATTGAAAAAAGACTGCCCGTGGTGCTGGTCCACACGCAGTTTTTGGGGACACCACTTTGGTCCTGGCTGGCGATGGTCCTGATCGCATTAATCCTCTCGGCGCTCTCGCGTCTGCTTTCACAACTTGTAATCAAAATAGTGAGGCCTTTAGCCAAGCGCTATGCGAAGGCATTCCACTCACATAGACTCGAAACGCTCATCGAGCCGTTGCGGCTCCTGGTTTCCGTCAGCGTTTTCCGCGGGCTGCTCACGTTTATTTCGACATCGGCCCTGCTCCGAGATTATCTGGTGAAACTGCTGGTGTTGTTGTTCACGCTAGGAGTCGCGGCCCTCGTGATGCGTATTGTGGATCTGATTTCAGATCAAATTCTGTCAAGGATGGATGCGAGGGAGCGGGCGCTCTCGTACTCCGTTCTGCCGCTCGGCATCCGGTTTATCAAAATTTGCATTTTTTGTGTCGCGGTTTTGTTTGTGTTGGCCGCATGGGGATACAACACCAACACCATCCTGGCAGGCCTAGGAGTGGGCGGATTAGCTGTTGCACTCGCCGCCCAGAAAACGATCGAAAATTTGTTTGGCGGTATCTCGGTCATCACCGACCGGCCCGTACTTGTCGGGGATTTGTGCCAGTTCGGCGGCCAGATGGGCACGGTGGAGGACATCGGTCTTCGTTCCACCCGGATCCGTACAAACGACCGAACAGTGGTCACCGTTCCGAATTCGAGCTTCTCCACGATGACGCTCGAAAACTACTCCCGCCGCGATCGCATGTGGTTCCATCCCACCCTCCAATTGCGCCGCGAAACCACGAGCAGCCAGGTGCGCGAGATGATGGATTTGCTGGAACAAATGCTCCGCGAGCATCCTATGATCGACGTGGGTGGAGTGCCTATTCGCTTCACTAAAATCGGCGACCAGTCGCTGCAACTGGAAATCTTTGCCTACGTGCGAACCTCCAACGGCGACGAATTCTTGAAAGTACAAACTGAGTTACTGCTTCGCTTTCTCGACGCCAGCGCCGAACGTGGGATTGGCTTTGCCATTCCCTTGCAGGAGTCGTACAGCATCACTGGGGAACCTCCGCCAGGCCGGAAAGTGAGCTCGGATTCCCGTCCAGCCGCAGCGCCTCCAGAAGAGCGCCGGCGACTGGGCTGAATCGAGGCTGAATCACTCTGCATGCGACCGACTCCGATACGCAACGGCTGAATTCGCGGCGAACCAGTTCACCCTGGAACACGCCGCCTATGGGTGCGACGGGCACGGTCTCTGCTTTGCTGAATAGCTGTCTGTAGACGCCCGTTACATAAAACGCCAGCTTTGCCGCTGCATCGCGCAAGATTGTGATCGCAACGCTATCTCCGTCGTTCGCCGCTTGAGTAACAAGGTTTGCGAGGGTGGCGATGTGCGCCCGGTCCAACCGGCCATAAAATCGGTGTAGTAGTTCATTGGCACTGGCTGCGCGGGTCGCGTCCAGGAGCAGTCGATGCAACGCGCTCTGTTCTCCCCAACCTTCTTCGGATCGCAAAGCCGCCCGCAGCGCTTGACGCGTCAGATCGAAAGCGCCACCTTCATCTCCGAAGATGTAGCCCCAGCCGCCCGCTCTGGCTTTTTTTCCTTGCGCATTGCGGCCAAAGGCCATCGAACCTGTACCCGCAATCATAATGATCCCCGCCTCACCAGCGGTCGCCCCTGTCAGGGCAATTTCGGCATCGTGCGTGATTTTGTAGAGTTCGCTGCGTATCAACTCACGGGTGTACGCCTCTTTGTCTTCCCCACCGCCGCTTAATCCCAGGCAGACTGCGGCGAATCGAACTGTCGCCGCATCAATTCCAGCCTCGCGGCAAGCCTGATTCAGGCAATCTCCAATCGCGCTCAGAAATCTGGCACGGCCTTCCGCGGTCGTCACGTGATTGCAAGGGCCGCCGCGTCCCCGCCCAACGATGCAGCCCACATCATTCGCAATCAGCGCCGTAGTGCTCGATTGGCCGCCATCGACGCCCAAATAGAGCTTAGGCAAGCGTCTTATCTTTCGAATAACAAACGGAATCGAGCGGACAGGACGCGCAGCGCGGCTTGCGCGCGACGCAAATCTGCCGTCCGAAATGAATGATTTGATGCGCGAATAAAATCCAACGGTCTTGTGGAACCGTCTTCATCAGGTCTTGTTCAATTTTTACCGGCTCGTCGTTTTTAGTCAGATCGAGCCGTTGGGATATGCGCTGCACGTGGGTGTCGACCACTACCCCAACCGGAATGCCATAGGCGGTACCAAGCACGACGTTCGCCGTCTTTCTAGCGGCGCCCGGCACCTTTAGCAATTCCTCCATGCTGCGCGGCACCTGGCCGTGATAGTCCGACACGATCTTCTTGGCGGCGCCTATGAGAGAACGTGCTTTGTTATTGAAAAATCCTGTTGACCGTATGTCCATTGCCAACTCATCCTGCGAAGCGTTGGCCATCGCCTCTACCGTAGGGTATTTTTTGAAAAGCCCGGGAGTGACTTTGTTCACGCGCTCGTCCGTACACTGCGCCGAGAGAATCGTAGCTACGAGCAACTGCCAGGGGTTCTTGTGCGTTAGAGCACAGGTGGCGGCTGGAAAAATATGGTCGAGCTCGGCAAGAATGCGCATCACGCGCGCCTTCCGTTCCAAGGCTGTCTTGGGCTTGGGAACTTTCTTAGGGGGCGTGACTGGATGAACTGGCGTGGGAACGGCTACTTCGATGTCGGCCATGCCCGTCAGGAAGATGTGCCGTTCTCGAGGAAGTTCCGCAAACGATGACTGCGACTGGGATGACGCAGCTTGCGTAGCGCCTTCGCTTCAATCTGCCGTATGCGCTCACGTGTCACGGCAAAGCTCTGGCCGACTTCCTCGAGCGTATGCTCGCTGCCATCCTGCAGCCCAAATCGCATCTTTACAATTTTCTCTTCACGCGGGCTCAGCGTCTTGAGCACTTCGGCAGTCTGCTCGCGAAGATTTAAGTTAATTACCGCTTCCGAGGGCGAGACCATACGGCTATCCACCAGGAAGTCGCCCAAATTCGATTCTTCCTCTTCGCCCACCGGAGTTTGCAGCGAAATGGGCTCCTGCGCAATACGCAGCACACGCCGGATCTTGCTGGGAGAAAGCTCCATCCGCTCGGCCAATTCATCGGTGGTTGGCTCGCGACCCAGTTCCTGTTGCATCAGACGCTGCAAACGGACCAGCTTGTTGATCGTTTCGATCATGTGCACGGGAATACGGATCGTGCGCGCCTGATCGGCGATGGCCCGGGTTACGGCTTGCCTCACCCACCATGTCGCGTAGGTGGAGAACTTATAACCTCGCTTGTAGTCGAATTTATCCACGGCACGCATTAGACCGATGTTGCCTTCCTGGATCAGATCGAGAAACTGCATGCCTCGGTTCGTATAACGTTTGGCTACCGAAACGACCAAGCGGAGATTTGCCTCAATCAGTCGCTTCTTCGCCGATTCGGTTTCGCACTCGCCCCGCTCCACTATTTGCAGCGTGCGCTTCAGCTCGGTGGAGGAACTCCCGCATTTGTCTTCGAGCGTTTGAAGCTGCGCAGAAAGCATCTTCAGCTCTTTACGAATCGCCGCCGCGGCGCCTGAATTTGCCGCCGGCGCTTGCTCCAATTTGCGCTGCAGCCGCGCGATCTCTTGTTCGAGCGGCCTCACCTGGCTTATGACTTTGCGCAGACCCGCGCTAAGCGAGCGGCGGTATCGCGCAGAGAAAGGCAGAGCACGGACGCTCAGCGAAATGCTCACGACCTGGCGAGCGTACTCGAAGCGCAACTTGCGGTACTGCTTGGGCTTCATGTTGCGTGAAACGCTTATCAGTTTGCTCTCGGTTTGCTGGCTCTTTCGGTAGAGTCTGTCGATCGCCTCCAGCGCCTCAAGCAACTGCTCCTTAAGGCCCTGCGAGGGATCTTCGTCTTCGTTCTGGCCGGGTTGCTGATCGGGCGCCTGAAGCACTTCGAGGACAGGCATGGTTCCCTGTTCTACGACATGTTTTGTATCGAGCAAAAATTGGATCACGAGCCGCGAGCGCGAAAGCGCCTTTCGCACGGCGTTTTCGCCGCGCTCGATCCGCTTCGCCAGTTCAATCTCGCCTTCGCGCGTGAGGAGCGGAACCATGCCCATCTCGCGTAAATAAACGCGCACCGAATCATTGCTTTTGTCGAGTGTGCCGGCCGAAAGATCGAGGTCCGAGAGGTCTTCTTCGTCGTCCCGCTTTTCGAATTCTTTGGGCTCTCCCAGTAGGTCTACGGGACCATTTTCCAGGTCGGAAAAAATTTCGTTGAGGTCGTTCTCGTTGCCGAGGTCCTCGCGCACTGCGCCGTTGACGTCGTAGAGAGCGAAGCCCTTGTCGTTACCGTCCTGCATTAGACGCGATTCCCACTCCTATTGCGCGTCCGCGCTCGAGACCCTCGGAGTGAACCCCAAAACCCTGCCGAGGGCGCTAAACTGTTTCCTCGACTCGACTTCCTCATAGTACAACACGATTTCAACCCTCCGCAGGCGCCTGCCCTAATTGGTCTAACTCGGCCGCGAGCCGCATAGCTGCGTCCAAATTTCCACTGTTTTCCATTTCGTGAATCTGTTGCCGCAGTGTCCGGCGCCTTGCCTGCACGGCGGTCGTTTCGAGAGCCCGTAGAGCGTCCAATGCCTGTCCGACGGCCCTTTCCGGCGCCATGCCGCATTCGGCAAAGCTGACCTCACCCAATACCTGCTGCGAGCGTTTGTCCAACTCTTTCATCACGCTCTCGAGCGAAAAGTGCTCGGACCCGTCGTGATGCTGGATTATGGCCTCAAAAATGCTCCGCGCCTCGAGTAAATGCAGCGAGTCCGAACTCTCCAAATAGTGCTTTACTGCGGCGCGGGCGTCCGCGCTTGCCAACAGGCAGGCCAAGAGTAGTTTCTCATTCGGCGGCAAGGCGGACGAGATCTCCCGAGGATTTCGCGATGGCTCCGCATGGGGCGTGCGGCGGAAATGGTCCCGAATGACTTCGCGATCGATATTGAGATTTTCGGCAATTTCGTTGGCGATGGCGGAACGCTCTATCTTGTCGTTCACCTGCTGGATCGACGGCCAGAGATACTGGAATGCATCGACGCGGCCCTCAGCAGTCTTCATGTCAAATTTCGTCCGCGTGCGATCTGCCAACCAATGAAAATAACTCGACGCTATGTCCAATAGTTTTCGATAAGCGTCGGCGCCATTCTGGTGTATGTATTCATCGGGATCGAGACCATTGGGTACCTCGAGCACTTTCACTCGCAAGCCCTCGGCTAGCAGCGTAGAAATGTACTTCTCCGTTGAGCGCGCGCCCGCCGGATCAGGATCGAAGTTTAAGATAATCTGTCCCGCGCCGGCGTGCTGCTGTGAGATCTGACGTTTGATCGCGCGAACCTGATCTATCCCGAGTGAAGTGCCGCTGCTGGCCACTACTTCATGAATCCCGGCGGCATAGACACCCATCACGTCCATGTAACCCTCGACCAGAATCATGCGATTGTTCTTGCGTGCATCGATTTTTGCGCGGTGAAGATTATAGAGAACCGAAGACTTCTTGTATAACTTAGTCTCCGGCGAGTTCAGATATTTTGGCTCATCTCCGGCACGCAGAGCGCGGCCGCCGAAACCGATCACCTTGCCGGATTCGTTGTGGATCGGAAAAATCAAACGCCCACGGAACCGGTCGTAAAACCCTCCGCTTTCGCGTTTCGCCACCAGTCCCGATTCTTCTAGAAGCGCCGCGCCGAACTTTTCGAGGCGTCGCGCCAGTTGCTGGCCAGACGCATCCGACAGGCCAAGACGAAACTCATCCATGGAAGCTCGTGACACACCCCTCGACTCTAAGTACCGGCGCGCCTCTGCGCCCGAAGGACCTCGCAAGTTGCTCTGAAAAGTCTCCGCAGCGATCTCGTGCATTTCGAGCAGCGCCGCATAGCGTTGTGCTTCGGGATCATCTGAACGCTGCCGCTCAGGCATAGGAATGCCATATCGTTCGGCCAGGAGCTTGAGCGTTTCGGGAAATGTAAGACTCTCTATCTGCTGCACAAACGTAAAAACGTCGCCCGCTGCGTCGCAGCCGAAGCACTTGTAATACTGAAGCGCGCTGTGCACGCCAAAGGAAGGAGTCTTCTCGGAATGAAAAGGACACAAACCCACGTGGCGCGGCCCGGCGCCCTGTCTCTTCAGCCGTACGTAGTGTCCGACCACACTTACTATGTCGAGCTGATTCTTGAGCTGTTCGGCGAAGTTCACGTGACCCAAAATCTATGTGACCTAAAATCTATATGACCTAAAATCTATATGACCTAAAATCAGGGGAGGGAGTGCTCTCAGAGTAGCAGCGTGCCGCATAAAAATACAGCGCTCCAGGAATATGCGCACAAGCGCGATTTTAAAAAAACACCCGAGCCTGTGCCGCGTGTGGCCGAAACAAAGCAGGCCGGCCGTGGTGGGTTTTATTGTGTGCAGCGTCATGACGCCTCCCGTCTCCACTACGATTTTCGCTTGGAAGTAAATGGCGTGCTGGTGAGTTGGGCGATTCCGAAAGGCCCTAGCCTTGACCCCAGCCGTAAGGCGCTGGCGATGAAAGTGGAAGACCACCCACTGGACTATGGCACGTTCGAGGGCAATATCCCAGAAGGCAATTACGGCGGCGGAAGTGTGATGCTGTGGGACCAGGGTACGTACGAAGTTCTAGGCGAACCTTCGGCCCAGGAGCAGATCGAACGAGGCGATTTCAAGTTCGAATTGCAGGGCTCCAAGCTCAAGGGCTCATTTGCCATCGTCCACATGAAGCATCCTGCGAAAGGCTCGCGAAAGGGCAACGAGTGGCTGCTGATTAAAAAGAGGGATGAGCACGCGGTTCCGGATTACGACATCGAGAAATTCCCCTGGAGCGCGGCCACTAGACGTACGCAGCAGGAGATTGCCGAGGAGACCGCACCGCTGACTGTATCCGACTTGAAAGGTGCGCGCAAGGCGGCCGTGCCGTCTTCGCTGGAGGCAATGCTTGCCACGGCCGTCACCGCGCCTCCGGGCGGCTCCCATTGGATGTACGAAATTAAGTGGGATGGAGTGCGCGCCCTCTGCTTGATTGAGAATGGCTCGCTTCAGGTCCATTCGCGCCGAGGTAATCGCGCGGAAAAGCAATATCCCGAACTGGCCGATTTACCTGAACACGTAAACGCAAAGACGGTATGGCTCGACGGCGAAATCTGCGTGTTGGATGCCGACGGTCGTGCGCGTTTTGAATTGATTCAGCCCCGCATCAACGCCAAACCCAGCGCAGCGCCCCGCCTGGCAGAGGACACGCCCGCGACGCTCTTTCTTTTCGACGTCCTATATGCCGACGGTTATGACCTGCGTGGTGTGCCGCTGGAGGATCGTAAGCGTGTGCTTCAAAGCCTGGTTACGCCCGGAGAGCGCATTCGTATCTCGGAGTCCTATGCAACCGATGGCGCTCAGATGCTGGACGCCGCGCGGAACATGGGTCTTGAAGGCGTGCTCGCCAAGGATCGGAGGAGCAAGTACGAAGAAGGCCGTTCCCGGAATTGGCTCAAACTAAAGGTATTAAACGAGCAGGAATTTGTCATCGCGGGCTTCACCGACGGCGAGCGTGACTATTTTGGCGCCCTGGTCCTGGGCTTTCGGGAGGACGGCAAGCTGCGTCATGCAGGCCAAGTCGGCACAGGTTTCGACCAGAAGCTGATGAAGACCATCCACAGCCGGTTACAGCCGCTGATTACCAAAACAAGCCGTCTCGATCCGAAACCAAAGATCAAGGACGTGACCTGGGTGCGTCCCGAAGTCGTTTGTGAAATTCGGTTCCTCGAATGGACGCAGGAGGGAATGTTGCGCGCCCCAGTCTTTATCGGCCTGCGGGACGATAAATCTCCGAAAGAGGTGGTGCGCGAACCGACAGTTGAATCCGGCGCTGGGAAGCTCGATCTGAGCGGCCGGGAAGTTACCACTGAGGTTGACGGACATCGGCTTAAATTCACGAACCTCGATAAGATCTATTTCCCGAAAGACCATTGGAAAAAGCGCGATTTGCTTCGATTCTACGATGATGTTTCCGAATGGCTGCTGCCGCATCTGCAAGGCCGGCCCCTGTCGCTAAAACGGTATCCCAACGGCATCGCCGAAGATTATTTTTTTCAAAAGAACGCTGGCAGCCATTTCCCGGACTGGATGCAATTAGAACCGATCGTCGAACACCATCCACCCAAAACTAATCACTATCCGGTTGCCAACGACCGGGCCAGTCTGCTCTACCTGGTCAACCTGGGCTGCATCGACCATAACCCTTGGATGAGTCGCGTCGGCCAGCTCGAGCATCCCGATTGGATACTGCTCGATCTGGATCCGGTCCACGCGTCGTTCGACAAGATTGTCGAAGCCGCGCAGCTCATTCGCGAGCTCCTAACGGAACTAAAACTCAAGGGGTACCCGAAAACCACGGGCGGGGACGGCATGCACGTCTACGTACCACTCGATCCGGTCTACACCTACGACCAGGTTCGCAGTTTCGCTGAGATTCTGTCGCACTTAGCAGTCGACCGCGAGCCGGACCTCTTCACCACGCCGCGCTCGGTAGAAAAGCGCAAGAAGGGCCGCGTCTACTTCGACTATCTTCAGATCGGAACGGGGAAGACCATCTCATCACCCTACTCCGTGCGTGCCCACAACGGCGCGCCCGTGGCGACACCGCTCGATTGGAAAGAAGTGGTGCACGGCCTGCGTCCCGAAGACTTCCGTATTGATAATACGGTCGAGCGATTTCGCCATGTAGGCGATCTGTTCGCTCCCGTACTTGAAGGCGGCCAACGTATAGAGTCGGCGCTCGAGCGGCTCAATCGCCCACGCTCCAAACGCGCTAAGTAAGTTGTAAGATGACGCAGTTCCACCCATCCGATTGAAGGATTCGGCTATCCGCTCCCATGAAATTCTGTTCGATGGCAGTGAGTTCGGATCGTACAAACCCCGTAAGAATTAGCTGTCCACCTGGCGCTGCAATACGAAGGAGTTCGTCCCCCAGAAACAGAAGTACGGTCGCGCTAATATTAGCGACGACGATATCGGCACAGCTATCAGCCAGGCATTCAGCCGAGCCAGCAATCAATTCCGGTACCAGTCCACTCAGCGCG
>Ga0157369_10001662_pt1 | contig 27112 bp, 24 predicted proteins | sample C25metaG_FD_113461 | JGI IMG/M metagenome (GOLD analysis project Ga0157369, IMG submission 113461) | Corn rhizosphere microbial communities from Kellogg Biological Station, Michigan, USA - C2-5 metaG | ecosystem: Host-associated > Plants > Roots > Rhizosphere > Soil | place: USA: Michigan... | reverse complement strand
TTGCGCCGTTTGCGCGACCGCGCCGCCTCGCGCTTTATTCCCGCCGACAAGCCGCGCCAATAGTGTGAGGCGCATCACAGCCGGATGCGCGTGCGGCCGTCATCGTTAGGGCCATGGACATGTCGCTGCACGCGAACATCGCACTGGCCTTTTCCGACCCCGGGGACGAGTCGCTCTGGCGGGGCATCCTCGGTTCGCAGGGCGTGGTCGCGGTCAGGGCGGAGGCGGATCTCGCCGGCTGCGCCGCGCTCGTGGCCGACGTCGCCGCCCTCGCGCAGCGCGGCATGTCGCCGCCAGATGCGGCACGCTGGATGCACGAGTCCCATCCCGGCGTGAGCCTTCTGGTGCGCGTGCCCGGGCGTGCGGGATTCACCGTGGCCGAGCGCGAGTGGGCCCGGGCCTGCGGCATCGATTCGCTGCTGCCCGGCGGCACCGTGGCGGCCTGGGACGAATCGATCAAGCCCATGACCGAGCGCATCCTGGCCTCCGCCGGCTTGCCGCGGATCGATGTGCGGGCGCTCGAGCGCCACGTGCGCGAGCTGGTGAGGCGCGGCGTGGAGCCGCGGCCGTCTTCGTCGAAGGACATTTACGCCGACGCCTACGTGCTCAGGACGCAGGACATCGACCCGCTCGCCCTCCACGAGGCGATGCAGCAGCCGGGAGGTGTGCCGGTCGAGGATCGCGCGTTCCGCGGCAAGACCTACCCGCGATGCTTCGTGGCGTCCGAGGCGATCGGATGGATCGAGCGGCGCTACGGCATCCGCCGCGCGATGGCGGAGACGGCGTGCCGCTTCCTGTGGCGGACCGGGCGCATCCACCACGTCCTGCGCGATGCGAGCTTCGCGGACGATTACCTCTTCTTCCGTTTCGCGGGCTCGCGCGAGCAGCTCGCGCGCGTCGACCTGGCGCGGCTCGAGCGCGCCCTGGGCGAGGCGGGAGGTCTCGCGATCGCCGACCGCACCTGGCATGGGCGCACTTTCCCGCGCTGCTTCGTCGGGCTCGAGGCGGTGGAGTGGATCATGCGCCGCGAGCGTCTGCCCTTCGGCGCCGCCGAGGCCCTGGGGCAGGGCCTGCTCGAGCTGGGAGGGCTGCGCCACGTGACGGGCGAGCACGACTTCATCGGCGACAACTACTTCTATCGCCTCGCCGCCGACGAACGCGCGCTCGCGCGGGACCCGGTAGGCGCCTGAGCCTCCCCGCCGCGCGGGCGCGGGTTTTCACACCTCCAGCCACTCGCGGCGCGCCGCGGAATCGTCCCTCAGCTGCGCGGGCGTTCCTTCGAAGACGATCTTCCCGTGGCCCATGACGTACAGGCGATGGGAGATCGCGAGCGCGATGGTGAGCTTCTGCTCGACCAGCAGGATGGCGACTCCCTTCGCCGCGATGCGTTCGAGCAGCTCGCGCACGAGTCCCACCAGGCGCGGCGCGAGACCCTCGGTCGGCTCGTCGACCATGATGAGGTCGGGGTCCCCCATGAGGGTCCGGCAGATCGTGAGCATCTGCTGCTCGCCGCCCGAGAGCACGCCGCCGGGTGCGTCGGCGCGCTCCCGGAGAATCGGGAAGAGCCCGAACATGTCGTCCATCTTCCAGCGCCCCTTCGCGCGGCCGTTCTTCATGCCGAGGAGCAGGTTCTCGCGCACGGTGAGCGTGGGAAAGATCTCGCGATTCTCGGGCACGTAGCCGAGGCCGCGCCGGGCCACCTCGTGCGCCTTGAGGCCGTCGATGCGCTCACCCTTGAAGCGGATAGAGCCGGCCGGCGCCACCTCTCCCATGATGGTCTTGAGCGTGGTCGAGCGGCCGGCGCCGTTGCGTCCCAGCAGGCTCACGATCTCGCCCTCGCGCACCGCGAAGCTCACGCCCTGCAGGATGTGGCTCTTGCCGTAGTAGGCGTGCAGGCCTTCGACCTCAAGCATCGGAGGCCCCGAGGTAGGCGGAGCGCACCGCGTCGTGCGCGCGGATGCGCTCGGGCGTATCGCTCGCCACGATCTCGCCGTAGACCAGCACCGAGACCCGATCGGCGAGCCCGAACACCACGCTCATGTCGTGCTCGACCATGACCAGCGTGCGGTCGTGCGAGACGGAACGGATGAGCTCGACCGCGGCTTCGGTCTCGGGGCGGCTCATGCCGGCCGTGGGCTCGTCGAGGAGGATCACTTTGGCGCCGCCGGCGATCGTGACGCCGATCTCGAGCGCGCGCTGCTCCGCGTAGGTGAGGACACCCGCCAGCGCATCGCGGCGCGAGGCGAGGCCGATGCGCTCGAGCGTCTCGTCGGTGCGCTCGTTGGCATCGCGCAGCTTGTCGATGGAGCGCAGGAAGGAGTAGCGGTAACCGAGCGACCACAGCACGCTGCAGCGCACGTTCTCGCGCACGGTCATGCGCGCGAAGATGTTGGTGACCTGGAAGCTGCGCGAAAGGCCGCGGCGCGCGATGCGGAACGGTCGCTTGCCGGCGATCTCCTCGCCTTGCAGCCGGATGCGCCCGCGCGTGGGGGCGAGCCGGCCGCTCATGAGGTTGAAGAGCGTGGACTTGCCGGCGCCATTGGGGCCGATGATCGCGTGGCGCTCGCCGCGCGGGATCGCGAGCGATACCCCGCGGATGACCGGCGTGGCACCGAAGCTCTTGTGCACGTCGGCGAGCTCGAGCGCGATGGGCGGCTGCGCGGTCTCAGGCTCGTGCATGCATTTCCTCGCCGGCCTCCGCCCAGGCGGACGCAACGCGCGGCCATGCGCGATAGAGCGCGAACGCGCCCGCGGCGGCCAGGAGTGCCGCGCCGATCCAGGGCCACGGCTTCGCGGTGTCCATGGGAATCCAGAAAAGCTTCATCAGCGTGCCGGCTTCGGGCTGCGTCGCGCGGCGGTATGCGATCTCGATCAGGGTGACCGCGCCGATCGACGCGACGAGCGCGAAGGGCAGCGCCACGAGGTAGGAGCGCGCGATCGCCGGGAGGGCATGCGTGCGAAGCGCCGCGAGATGCATCATCGCGAGCCCGGCGAGGCCGCCGGGCACGAACGCCACGATGCCCATGAAGAGCAGGCCCAGGTAGAGCAGCCACGCCGTCGTGTAGTCGGAGAGGCTCACCTGCAGCCAGGTGATGGCGATCGCGCCGAGGATCGCGCCCACGAAATGGTGCACGCCGCCGATGTAGACCATGAGCAGCACCGCTCCCGAGCGCGTGGCCGAGAGCGCCTCGGCGGCCACGATCTCGTAATTGATCGCGTGCAGCCCGCCGGCGAGCCCGGCGAAGGCGGCCGAGACGCTGAAGACGATGAAGCGGACGCGCTGCGGGTTGTAGCCGATGAATTCGACGCGCTCGGCGTTGTCGCGCACGGCATTGGCGAGGCGCCCCACGGGCGTGCGCATGAACGCATGCAGGAGGACCGCCGAGGCGAGCAGCCAGAAGGCCGTCACGTAATAAACCTGGAGCTGCGAGCCGAAATCGAGGCCCAGCCAATGCGGCGCCTTCGTGCGGCTCGCCGTGATGCCCGACTCCCCTCCGGAGAACGATGGCAGCATGAGGGTCGACGCGTACACCCATTCGCCGAGCCCGAGCGAGATGAGCGCGAACACCGTGCCGCCGCGCCGCGTGGTGAGCGCGCCGAAGACGACGCCGAACGCGAGGCCGGCGGCCGCGCCCGCGAGCGGGACGAACGGCGTGGGAATCGGAAGCCCGGCGTTGATCGCGCGCAGGAAATGGATCGACGCGTAGCCGCCGAGGCCGAAGTACAACGCGTGCCCGAAGGAGAGCAGGCCCGTTTGTCCCAGCAGCAGGTTGTACGAGAGCGCGAAGACGGATGCGATGCCCATCTGTGTCAGGAGCGAGCGCGCCGAGTCGCTCTGCAGTCCGGGAACCCACGGCAGCAGCGCGAGCATCACCGCCGCGGCGAGCCATATCCGCGAGGACGCCCGCATCAGGTCTCCCGCGTGCCCATGAATCCCCGCGGCCGCACGATGAGCATCAGCACGAGGAGCACGTACGGCAGGATGGGTGCCGCCTGCGAGAGCTTCACGGACCACACTTCGCGCAACATCGAGCCGGGCGCGACCTTCCAGCCGAGCGCCCGGAAGAGGTCGAGCCACGAGTAGTCGATCGCCACCGCGAAGGTCTGCAACAGGCCGATGAGCATCGATGCCACGAAGGCGCCCGGAATCGAGCCCAGGCCGCCCACGACGACGACCACGAAGACGATGGGGCCGAGGTTCGCGGCCATGTTGGGCTCGGTGAGGAGCGCGAAGCCGCCGATCACTCCGGCCAACCCCGCGAGCGCGCTGCCGATCGCGAAGACGAGCACGAAGAGGCGCGGGACGTCGTGGCCCAGGGCGCCGACCATCTGCGGATGCGTGAGCGCGGCCTGGATGATGAGGCCCAGGCGCGTGCGCTTGAAGGCGACGTAGAGGAACGCGAACATCGCGACCGAGATGCCCATCATGAGCACCTTGTAGAACGGGTAACTCGTGCCGAAGACGCGGAAGGCGGCGAAGTCGATCACCGCCGGCACGTGGTTCTCGATGGGGTTGCGGCCCCACGCCATGATGACGAGCTCGCCGATCACGTAGGCGAGCCCGAAGGTGAAGAGGATTTCCGCCACGTGCCCCTGCCGGTGCACGCGTCTCAGGCCGAAGCGCTCGATCGCCGCGCCCACCATCGCGCACAGCAGGGGCGCCACCACGAGCGCGGGCCAGAACCCGACCCAGCGCGAGATCTGCCATGAGAAGTACGCGCCCAGCATGAAGACACTGGCATGGGCGAAATTCAACACGCCCATCAGGCTGAAGATGAGCGTGAGGCCGCTCGACAGCATGAACAGCAGCAGCCCGTAGACGGCGCCGTTCAGGAGCGAGAAGGCGACGATCTCCTTCATCGCCGCCTTGCGCTCAGGAAGGCCGCTGCATCTTGCAGGTGGTCGGGAGTGCCGTCTTTGCGGCGTCGATCTTCTCGTCCGTGACGAACCCGAGCCCCGTGTGCTCGACGTCGAACCTGGCCTTGTCCGAGAGCGTCGAGACGAAAAGCGGCTGCAGCAACTGGTGGTTGTCGGCGCGCATCTGCATCGGGCCCAGGGGGGTGTCGAGCTGCAGGCCCTCGAGGGCGCGGGCGAGCTTGATGGGATCGTTCGACTTCGCCTTCTTCGCCGCCGCGTCGAGCATCGCGAACATGTTGCGGATGCGCCAGTAGTAGAGCTCGTCCGACTTGTCGGTGTAGCGCTTGTGGAACGCCTCTTCCTCGGGCAGCAGCGTGGGAAGCACGTTCTTGTGATGCTCGGTCACCTGCTTCAGCGTGCCCACGCCGTCGCGGCCGATCGCCGGGACGCTTCCCAGGCCGCCGCCGTAATACGTGAACCACTTGACCTTGAGGTCGGCGTCCTTGCCGGCCTTCACCAGGAGCAGCATGTCGTTGCTCCAGTTGCCGGTGATCACCGTATCCGCGCCCGAGGCCTTGATCTTCGCCACGTACGGGGAGAAGTCCTGCACCTTCTGCAGCGGGTGCAGCTCCTCGCCGACGATCTGCACGTCGGGACGCTTCTGCGCGAGCATCTTGTGCGCCGCCGCGGCGACCGCCTTGCCGAAGGAGTAGTCCTGGTTGATGAGGTACACCTTGCGGATCGACTTGTCGTTCACCATGGCGTCGCCGAAGGCGGCCATCTTCATGTCGACGTCCGCATCGAAGCGGAAGTGCCAGAAGTTGCACTTGTCGTTGGTGAGCGCGGGGTCGATCGCCGCGTAGTTGAAGAAGAGCACTTCCTTGCCCGGGTTGCGCTCGTTGTGCTTGAGCACCGCGTCGGTGATCGCGAGCGCGACCGAGCTGCCGTTGCCCTGCACGATGATGCGGGCGCCCTCGTCGATCGCCTTCTTGAGCGCGATGAGCGACTCCTGCGGGCTCACCTTGTTGTCGTACGAGAGGATCTCGATCTTCTCGCCGTTGAGGCCGCCCGCCGCGTTGATGCGGTCGGCGAAGAAGACGACGTGCTTCTGGGAGTTCACGCCGGCGCTCGCCGCGCCGCCCGAAAGCGGATCGATGTACGCCATCTTGAACTGGGCGCCGGCCAGGCCGGCGAACGCCAGGAGGGCAACCGCAAGCCCGCCCGTTCCGATACGATGGAGCCAAACGCGCATGGTCTCTCCTCCGGTGTGCGGTCTGGGTCGGAGCCCGGACTCCCGGCGGATGCTAGCGGCGCCGGGCGCCGAATACAAGCGCGACGGAGGGGATATGCAAGGCCTGATGATGGACGAACCGCTGCTCGTCTCGTCGTTGCTCGAGCATGCGGCCCTGAACCATGGCGATACCGAGATCGTCTCGCGCTGCTGCGAGGGGACGATTCACCGCTACACCTACCGCGACGCCCACGCGCGCGCCAGGCGTCTCGCCAACGCCCTTACGGGGTCGGGTGTGCGCCCGTCCGAGCGGGTGGGCACCCTCGCATGGAACGGGTACCGCCATTTCGAGCTGTATTACGCGGTTTCCGGAATGGGGGCGGTGATCCACACGATCAACCCGCGCCTCTTCCCCGAGCAGATCGCCTACATCGTGGCGCACGCCGAGGACAGGTACGTGGCGTTCGACCTGACCTTCGCGCCGCTCGTGGAGAAGCTCGCCGCGACCTGCACGCAGGTGAAGGGCTGGATCGCGATGACCGACGCCGCGCACATGCCCAGGGCGTCGATCCCGAACCTCCTCTGCTACGAGGATCTTCTCGCCGCCGGGCAGGACGACTTCGCCTGGCCGCGCTTCGACGAGAACGACGCCTGCGGCCTCTGCTACACGTCCGGGACGACGGGCAATCCCAAGGGCGTGCTCTACAGCCACCGCTCGAGCGTGCTGCATGCCTATGCCATCTCGCTGCCCGACGCCTCCGACTATTCGTCGCGCAGCGTCGTGCTGCCCATCGTGCCGATGTTCCACGTCAATGCCTGGGGCATTCCGTATGCCGGTCCGCTCGTCGGCGCGAAGCTGGTGTTCCCCGGGCCCGGTCTCGACGGCGCCAGCCTGTACGAGCTTTTCGAGAAGGAGAAGGTGAACCGCTCCTCCGGCGTGCCGACGGTGTGGCTCGGCCTCATCAACTACATGAAGCAGAACAACCTGCGCTTCTCGACGCTCGAGACCACGATCATCGGCGGCGCGGCGGTGCCCGAGGCGATGGTGCGCACGCTCGAGGACGAGCTGGGCGTGAAGGTGAAGCACGGCTGGGGCATGACGGAGATGAGCCCGGTCGGCACGGTGAACACGCAGAAGGCGAAGCACGCGAGCCTGGGCAAGGCCGAGGCCCGCGCGCTCGCGCTCAAGCAGGGCCGTCCGCTCTACGGCGTGAAGATGAAGATCGTGGACGGCGAGGGCAGGGAGCTGCCGCGCGACGGCGTCGCGTTCGGCGACCTGCTGGTCCAGGGGCCGTGGATCGTGAAGCAGTACTTCAAGGGCGAGGGCGGCGATCCGCTGCGCGACGGCTGGTTTCCCACCGGCGACGTGGGCACCATCGATCCCGACGGCTACCTGCAGATCACCGATCGCTCGAAGGACGTGATCAAGTCCGGCGGCGAATGGATCGGCTCGATCGAGCTCGAGAACGTGATCATGGGCCATCCCGCGGTGGCCGAGGCGGCGGTCATCGGCGTCCAGCATCCGAAGTGGACGGAGCGGCCGCTGCTCGTCGTCGTGAAGAAGCCGGGCGCGCAGGTCACGCGCGACGAGCTCCTCGCCTTCTACGAGGGCCGGGTCGCGAAGTGGTGGATTCCCGACGACGTGCAGTTCGTCGAGCAACTGCCGCACACGGCGACGGGGAAGCTCTCGAAGATGACGCTCAGGCAGCAATTCAAGGATTATCGCTTCCCGGCCGCGGTGACGGCCTGAGGCTTAGCTTTCGCGCGGCCGATCGTTTATCCTCCCGGCCTCAAGAACAGGAGGGGAAGATGGCATCGCGAGGTGTCATGGCGCTGGAGGAGCTCGTTCCTCGCATTCGCGCGGCATTTCCCCTGGCGCCTGTCCCCGGCGAGCCGCTCATCGAAACCCACGACGATGAGAACATCATCCCGACATTCCTCGGGCGTCCGTGGACCGCTTTCACCGCGAGGGAATTGCGCGCGCAAAGTGCGGCGCTCTCGTTCTTCACGCCGGGTGCATTCGTCTATTACCTGCCGGCCTTCATGATGGCGACCGTCGAGGCCAGGGAAACAGCCGACATCATTCCGGATGTGCTCCTCGCAAAGTTCGGGCGGCCTGACGCGCAGCGGCTGGTGAGCCTGCTTACCGAGCAGCAGAGGTGGGTGGTCCTCGACTTCTTCTCCGCCTATGTCGCGGACGATCCGTGCCTGCTGAGGCCCCTGGCCGAAGCGATGGACCATCTCGATCCGGGTTGGCGTCCCTCGACGGCGCTTCATCGCGTGACCGTGCTCGCGGCCGGACTCACTGCATTCCAGGCCGTGACCGGGAGAGAAATCCAGGGGCTGATCGACCAGATCGCCGTCGTCCAGCATGCGGCGCAGTCCGAGGTGGAGTCGCGTGGCGGTACCGTCCTTCGGTTTGCCGGTGACGCGCTGGTCGCAGGGTGGCCCGACCAGCCACGGGAGGCAGCTGATGCTGCCCTGGCGATTTCGCGCCGTGCTCGCGAATTGTCGAGGGAATCGGATTGGACATCGTCGCAATCCTTCGAAGCCGCGATCGGCATTGCGGATGCCATCTACACGGAATCACGCGAGGGCGCGATCTTGAAAGCCACGACCGCGGCATCTTCGGTGCAAGCGGCGTGTCAGGCCGCGGGTGGCGGGATCTGGCTGAGCTTCCCGGTCGCTTCGAGGTTGAGCCGGCAGTATGCGGTGAAAGAGCTCGATTCAACCGGTCGAGACGGCCTCTTCGTCCTCGCCGTCGACCGATGATCTTGCAACCAGACGCGACGGGAGAATCATCATGCTTCGGGAAATGACCGCGACACTTGTCCTTCTCGCCGCCGGGTGCGCGACGAGCCATTCCGCGGCCCCCGACGCCGCGCGCGCCGATCTCGCGCCGACAGGCAAGCTGCGGGCCGGCATGAACCTCGGCAACGCGCTCTTCACGACGAAGGACGCCGCGACGGGCGAGCTGCGCGGGGTGAGCGTCGACCTCATGCGCGAGCTGGCGTCGCGCCTGGGAGTTCCGGTCGAGTTCGTCATGTACGGCACGCCCGGCCAGGTGGCGGACGCGGTCGGCCAGGGCGCGTGGGACGTGGCGATCCTGGCCATCGAGCCCGCGCGCGCGAAGACGATCAGCTTTTCGCCCGCGATGACGCAGATCGAAGCGACCTACCTGGTACCCGAAGACTCCAGGCTCACGTCGGTGGGGCAGGTCGATACCGCCGGCATTCGCATTGCCGCCCCGGCGAAGGCGGGTTATGAGCTCTATCTTGCGCGCACGCTCGGCCACGCCGAGCTCGTCAGCACGAAGAATCTCGCCGAAGCCATGGAGCTCTTCAACCATCGCAAGGTGGACGCCCTGGCGGGACTGAGGCCCGCGCTGCTGGAGGGCAGGCAGAAGACGCCCCGTGCGCGGCTGCTCGAAGGCAACTTCATGATCGTCAACCACGGGATGGCCATCCCCCTGGGCAGGGCAGCCGGTGCCGAATACCTGAAGGCATTCGTCCAGGAGAGGGTCGCGACGGGCTTCATCGCGCGGTCGATCGAGCGCAACGGCGTGAAGGGCCTGTCCGCGGTCAGGTAAGGCAGGGACGCGGCGCGGCGCTCGTCCCTGTCGCGCTCACGCGAGCTGGAACAGCAGCATCGAGCGCCCGGTCACCTGGTATGCATGACCGGCCTCGAAGCGCTTGCCCTCGGGATGATCCGGCAGGTTCGTGTCCATGACCAGGGTCCAGGCGCCGCCGCCGTTCGCATCCGGCAGCTTGAACTCCACCACGTCCTGCCACGAGTTGAAGACCATGAGGAGCGTGGCCAGCTCGCCGCGGCGGCGGATCCCGGTCTCGCGCGCGCGCCCGTCGAGCAGCATGCCGAAGCAGCGCATGTTGCCGTCGTTCCACTGCTCCTGCGTGATCTCCGCGCCGTTGGCATCGATCCAGGTGAGGTCCTTCACCTCGAGCTCCGGGTCGTACTCGCCGGTGAGCCAGCGCACACGGCGCAGCACCGGATATTTGTGGCGCAGCTCGGCCAGCATCCTCGTGAACTCGATGAGCCGCTTCGCGCGCTCGTCGTGGTTCCAGTCCACCCAGGAGATCTCGTTGTCCTGCGCGTAGGCGTTGTTGTTGCCCTTCTGGGTGCGCCCGAACTCGTCGCCCGCGAGCACCATCGGCGTGCCCTGCGAGAGGAGCAGCGTGCCGAGGAGGTTCTTCATCTGCCGCTCGCGCAGGCCGTTGATCGCCTCGTCCCCGGTCTCGCCCTCGGCGCCGTGGTTCCACGAGCGGTTGTGCGAATGCCCGTCGTTGTTGTTCTCGCCGTTCGCCTCGTTGTGCTTCTCGTTGTACGTGACGGTGTCGTGCAGCGTGAAGCCGTCGTGCGCGGTGATGAAGTTCACGCTCGCCCAGGGCTGGCGGCCGCGACGGTTGAACGCATCGGGCGAGCCGCAGAGGCGCGGTGCGAGCGCGGCGGGTGTCGCCTCGCCACGCCAGTAGTCGCGCACGGTGTCGCGGAACTTGTCGTTCCACTCGGCCCAGCCGGGCGGGAAGCCGCCCACCTGGTAGCCGCCGGGGCCGCAGTCCCAGGGCTCGGCGATCAGCTTCACGTTCGCCAGCACCGGGTCCTGCATCACCGCCTTCATGAAGCCGTTGTGCGTATCGAAGCCGCCGGGCTCGCGCGCGAGGATCGTGCCGAGGTCGAAGCGGAAGCCGTCGACGTGCATCTCCTGCGCCCAGTAGCGCAGGCTGTCGCACACCATCTGGATGACGCGCGGGTGCGAGAGGTTGACGGTGTTCCCCGTGCCCGTGTCGTTGATGTAGTAGCGCTTCTGGTCGGGCATCAGGCGGTAGTACGATGCGTTGTCGATGCCCTTGAACGAGAGCGTGGGCCCCAGCTCGTTGCCTTCGGCCGTGTGGTTGTACACGACGTCGATGATGACCTCGAGGCCCGCGTCGTGGAAGCGCGCGACCATCTCCTTGAACTCCTGCAGCGTGCGCGCCTTGTCGGCGGCATAGCGCGGATCGGGCGCGAAGAAGCCGATGGAGTTGTAGCCCCAGTAGTTGGTGAGCTTCTTCTCCAGCAGGAAGCTGTCGTTGATGAAGGTGTGCACCGGCAGCAGCTCGATCGCCGTGATGCCGAGAGACTTCACGTAGGCGATGACCTCGGGGTGCGAGAGTCCGCGATACGTGCCGCGCTCGCCCTCGGGGATGATCGGGTGCAGCTTCGTGTACCCCTTCACGTGCGTCTCGTACACGATGGTGCGGTCCCAGGGGATGCGCTTGCGCCGGCTTTCGCGCGCCCAGTCGAAGTTGGCGTCGACCACGACGCACTTGGGCATGAACGGGGCGCTGTCGCGCTCGTCGAACGAGAGGTCCTTCGCCGGGTCGTCGAACTTGTACGCGAAGACCGCCGGATCCCACTTGAGCTCGCCGATGTGGGCGCGTGAATACGGATCGAGCACCAGCTTGTTCGGGTTGAAGCGATGGCCTTCCTCGGGCGCGAACGGGCCGTGCACGCGATAGCCGTAGACCTGGCCGGGAGCAAGCTCCGGCACGTAGCCGTGCCACGTCTCGTCCTGGTACTCGGGCAGGGCGATGCGCGCGGACTCCTTGCCGTATGAGTCGAAGAGGCAGACCTCGACCTTGGTGGCGTTGGCGGAGAACACGGCGAAATTGACTCCGTGCGCGTCCCAGGTGGCGCCGCGCGGATAGGGCGATCCCTCGCGGATGGCGGCTTCGATGCGGATGTCGGGGGCGTTCATCAGGCGATCATGGCGGGGCGCAATGGCGACCATTGCGGGACAGTGCCCCGCAAGCTTGGTTCAAACGGCGCATGCCGCCACAGCACGGATGCCGCGAGACGGTCATCGTCCTGCGCCACCCGGTCCCCGCCCGGCCGAAACGCGGCGCCTCCGCCGCGCTCCAACCAGCGCCATCAACAACGAGAGGAGTGATCCATGAAACGCATCATCGGAGTGGCGGCCGCGGCCCTGTGCGCGGCGACTTTCGCGGCCCATGCCGAGTCGACCGAGCGCGCCGAGCACAAGGCGGACAAGGCCCAGGCCGAAGCCGACTACAAGGCGGCGAAGGCCAACTGCAAGACCATGAAGGGCGACGAGAAGAAGTCGTGCATGAAGGAAGCCAAGGCCAACTACAAGTCGGCCAAGTCGAACGTGCATGCCGAGCACGAGATGCGCGAGGAGAAGCGCGAAGTGCGCTGAGCCCCGGGCACGGCGAGTTGGAAAAGGGGCCACGCGGCCCCTTTTTGTTTAAGATCGCGGCGATCGACCACACGGGGAGTCGCATGCGCATGCGCAACATCGTCGTCATGGCCGCGGCCGCCGCGGCGTTCATTTCCAGCGCCTGGGCCGGGCCTTATCCCGAGCGCCCGGTGACGCTCGTGGTGCCCTTCGCCGCGGGCGGCGATGCGGACCTCGCGGCGCGCAACCTCGCGCCGGTCGCGCAGCGCCTGCTGGGCCAGCCCGTCGTCGTGGCGAACAAGGCCGGCGCGAGCGGCGCGATCGGCTCGCAAGCCGTGCGCGATGCGGCCCCGGATGGCTACACGCTCCTCGTGGCGCGCGTGGGCTCCAACGCCGTGCTGCCGGCGCTCAAGCCCGATCTCGGCTGGAAGTGGGACGACTTCACCTTCCTCGGGCTGCTCGAGCTGAATCCCTTCGTCTGCTTCGTGAACGCGGACTCGCCGTACAAGTCGCTCGGGGATCTCACCCGCGCGATCAAGGCGAATCCGGGCAAGCTCAACTACAGCTCGTCCGGCGCGGGCACGATCCTGCACCTGGCCCCGCTCATGATCTTCCAGTCGCTCGGGCTGGGCGAGGACGCGGCCGTGCACGTCGCGTACAAGGGCGGTTCCGAGGCCGCTCTCGCGGTGATCTCGAGGAACGTCGACTTCAGCTGCGGCAACCTCACGTCCACATTGGGCCTCATCCGCGGCGGCAAGGTGCGCGCGCTGGTGACGACGACGCCGGAGCGCGTGAAGGACATTCCCGACGTGCCCACTGCCCGGGAAGCAGGCTACCCGGAGCTCGAGGCGATCATCGGCTGGAGCGCGCTGTACGGCCCGCCGCGATTGCCCCGCGAGGTCGTCGCGCGCTGGGCCGATGCGCTCGCGAGCGCGGCGAAGGACCCCGCGTGGCTCGCGGGCGAGGAGAGGATCGGCTCGATTCCCCGCGTCCTGCAGCCGGAGGAGACGCGCCGCTACGTGGGCGACCAGGTGCGGGCGTACGAGAAGCTCGGGCGCCAGCTGCACCTGGAGCTCAAGTAGCTTCAGCCCTTCAGCCGGTTCCTCACCAGCCAGTCGTCGACGCGCTCGACGGTCTCCGCGACCGCCGCATGGCGCATGCCATGCTGCGCGGCGATCGCGTGCACCAGCCGGTCGACGCGTTCGATGTTCGGCGCTCCGGCGGCGAGCGCCCGCGCGGCGGAAGACGGGCTCTTGAGCGATTGCGCCGCGGCGGCGTACTTGTCGAACGGCACCATGTCCTCCACCCCGGCACCGAGCTTGCAGCACAGGCGCACCACCCAGTCGTACACGTGCTGCGAGGCTTCGAGGTCCGCATGCACCGCATCGCGGATCGGCCGGATGTTCTCTTCCATGAGGCAGCGATAGTTGCCCGCCATCAGCATGGCCCACTTCGCGAGCGGCACGAACACCGAGTCGTGCACCTTGAGCTTGACCGGCAGGTCGAGCGCCTCGCCGTCGCAGGTGTAGCGTGCGCGCTCGATGTCCTCGGCCAGACCGCGCAGGAGCGCGGTGTCCTCGTCGGACTCGAAGCGCGCCGCCTTGAAGTTGGTGGGCAGCCTCACCTGCAGCACGTTGCCCTCGGATTCGGGCGGGCGGAATGCCTGGGGGTCGGGACTGCAGAGCGTGATGCGCGCCGGGTCGAAGCTGCGCCACGCCGACGCGTCGGTGTAGCTCTCCTCGCAAAGCGCGGGGTCGATGCCGGGGACGCGCTCGAGGTAGGGCGGCGGCGGCATGTTCATGATCGAGAGGCACGGCACGCGGGAGAGGGCGACTTCCTCCAGCAGCTCGCGCACGCCCGGCGACGAATACTGCGGCTCCTGCATCGCGAGGACCACGAGGTCGTATTCATCCGGGCGCGCCGCGCCGGTCGTCGTGGCATCCACGCGCCCGGGCAGCTCGCGCGACTTGACGTCGACCAGCTCCTCGCGGCCCTTCACCGGCATGCGAACGGTGATGCCTTCGCGGTTGATCAGGTCGGCGGTGCGCGAACGGCACACCAGGGCCGCGTCGTGGCCGGCGAGGGCGAGCTTCATGCCCATCAGCGACCCGTACGATGCTCCGAACACCAGGACTTTGCGTGCGGTCATTTGATCTCCTCCAATGCCCAGTTGACCGCATCACACCATGCGCGTTTCGGCCCGAGGAATTGGAATTCGGGCAAGGAGGCCTTCGCGAAATGCGAACGCCGCGCCGGAAGCGGAGACAAAACCGGGGCAAAACCGGGGCAAAACCGGGGACGCAGTCGGAATTCGAATGCTGAAATCGGGGACGCAGTCCGAATTCACTTCGCGTTGCTGGGTTGCCCCATTGCCGCTCTGACGCAGCACTCGAGGAACGGTTTCGTGCGATTCATGCTATCTCCAGGGTAATACGCTCCGCGCGGAGGCCTTTCGAGTTGGGGGCCCAATTGCGACTGCGTCCCGGATTTCAACATTCGAATTCGGACTGCGTCCCCGGTTTCAGTGGGGGAACCACGCGCCGCGTGCGCAGCAGGAACGCAAGCAGCACCAGGTACGCAGCGCTCCACGCGCAAGCCGCGATCGCGAGCAGCGAATGGGCAGCGCCGGGCAGGAAGCCTGCCGCGATGCGCGCGAACGCCGCCGTCGTCACCAAGGCGGTCGCCACGAGGGGGAGCGTTTCGCGCGCGGGATCGCGCCGCGCCAGCCGCGCCTGCGTGAGCGCCATGACGTTGATCGTGAGCGTGCCGAGCGCGCCGACCGTGATCGCATGCACCGCTTCGACGGCATGGGCGCCGGCCATCAATGCCGCTCCTAGTGTGGACAGTCCCGCGACGAGCCAGGCGTAGCCGATCCCGAGGCACACGAGATCCGGGCGTCCATGGACGAGCCATAGCCTCCATCGCATCGCGCGGACCGCGGCGACGCCGCCGGCCGCAAGCAGCAGGAGCCCGGCTGCAACGTCCGCCGTCGCGGCAAGCGCGGTGAGCACCGCCGCCGCGATCGCGCCGAGCATCAGCACGATCAGCGCGCCTTCGAGCCGTGGCTGCACCCGGGGCCCCATGTCGCCGCCTTGGCGGTAGCGCGCGCCCGCCGCGGCCGGTGCGATGATGCGTCCGCCCATGAAGAGCATGAGGAGCGCGAGCAGCAGCACGCTCACGAACGCGGTGCGGTGCTGCACCGCGGGCGCACCCACGGTAAATGCGGCGGAGAGCACCACGCTGCACGCGCAGATGCCCGCGATCACGAGCGGCTGCGCGCGGTTGCGCAGCTTCTTCGCCCGCGTGAAAAGGCGCGGCACCACCTCGCGCGCGAGCAGAAGCGCGAAGGCGCCCTGGAGCGCTGCCGTGCCGATGGCGTGGGGCCATGCGATGAATCCGGCGCGGGCGGCGAGCCAGCACCCGAAGAGCAGCGCGAGGCGCGCACGCGGCGTCGGCCCGAGCTGGTTGCCGGCGATCACGGCGAGCGTGAAGCCGAAGAGCATCTCGTGCGCGTGCGCGGCCGGCGACGCGAGTGCCGCAAGAAAGGGCGCGTGCCCCAGCATCGCGAGCACCGAAGCGGGAAGCACGGCCGCGGCATAGGCCGCCGCGGCGGGAAAGAAGACCGCGTGGCCCGGGACTCGCGGCGCCGCGGTTCGCATTGTGGTTCGCACGTGCTCTCGAGTTTGCGAGGTTAGGACTTTGCCGTCACCGAGCCGTCCCCGCGAGTCGCGCGCGTGTTTCGGCGGTCGAAAATTCCCCGGCACGCCATTACGCCGGTAATCGACGCCCCTGTCGACTTTGTGCGTTTTGACACAGGCTTAATAAATTCAAGGGGGTAGCGTGGGCTTGACAAGCTGAAGATCCAGGGAGGTCCGGCATGGAAGCCCCCGACGAACAGCGCCGAGGCCGGCGCACGCTCGCAATCGCGACGCTGGCTGCGCTGCTCTGCATTCCGGCGAGCGCATTCGCCCAAAGCGACGCCGAACGCATCCGTGACCTGGAGCGCAAGCTCGAGCAGAGCCTGCGCGTGATCGACAAGCTCGAGAAGCGCGTCGAGCAGCTCGAAAGATCGAAGAACGCGGCCGCGACGACGGCGGCCGCCGCGCCCGCGCCGATGGCGCCGGGCGCACCCATGCCGCCTGCCGAGGAAGAACGCATCAGAACCCTCGAGCGGAGCGTGGCGCAGATGTCGTCGGGGCGCGAGGCCAGCACCGCCCTCGCCGGCATTCCGCTGCACGGCTTCGCCGACGTCGAATACCACCACACCACGCTCGACCGGCCCGACAACCGGCGCTCGGGCTTCGCGCTCGGCAACCTCGACTTCTTCATGACGCCCGAGTTCGGCCGCGTGAAGATGCTGGGCGAGCTCAACTTCGAGATCGAATCCGATACCGGGGAGGTCGCGACCGACCTCGAGCGCCTGCAGATCGGCTACACGTTCAGCGACAGCTTCACCGGATGGGCGGGCCGCTTCCACACGCCGTATGGCTACTGGAACAACGCGTTCCACCACGGCATCCAGATCCAGCCCTCGGCGACGCGCCCGCGCTTCATCGATTTCGAGGACAAGGGCGGCATCCTCCCGGCGCACACGGTGGGCCTCTGGGGCGTGGGCCACGTGAACACGGGCGACGGCAGCCGCTTCACATACGACGCGTGGCTCGCCAACGGCAGCCGGATCGTCGACGGCATCCTCGACTTCAACGCCTATCGCGACGACAACACCAACACCGCGGTCGGCGGCAACCTCGGCTATCGCTTCGGCGGCGCGGCCGATGGATTGCTCGTCGGGCTCCACGGGCTGCGCGAGGAAGTCGACATCTACAGCGGCGGCGAGAAGCTCGGCCGCACGCGCCTCGCCTTCGGAGGCGCGTACTACTACCTCGACATGAAGAACTGGGAGAGCATCGGCGAGTACTACCGCTTCCGCAACGCCGACCTCTCCGGCGACACTGGCACGCACTCGAGCTGGGCCGCCTTCGTGCACCTTGGCTACACGCTCGCGGACGTGTGGACGCCCTATTACCGATGGGAGAAGGCCGCGCTCGACCAGGCGGACCCGTACTTCGCGGCGCAGGAGAGCGGCCGCTCGTACACGCGCCACGTGCTCGGCATCCGCTACCTGCTGAACCCGAACACGTCCGTGCAACTGGAAGGCAACCGCACGCGCGAGATCCTCGGCGAGGAGAAGTCGTACTCCGAGCTGCGCGCCGTGCTCGCCATCCGGTTCTGAGGGGCGGCCATGAAACGTTCCCTCTTCCCGGTGGTGCTCTGCGCGTCGCTCATGGCGCCCGCGGCCGCCATCGCGGACATCTACCTCATCTGCAATCCATCGCTCACGCTTTCGGCGGACGATGCGCGCGACGTCTTCATCGGGGAAAAGCAGCTCGCGGGCGGCGTGAAGCTCGCGCCCTTCGACAACTCCGCCGCGCAGAACGAATTCCTCGCCAAGGTGCTGCACATGGATGCGGCGAAGTACTCCACGCTCTGGACCAAGAAGGGATTCCGCGAGGGGCTGAATGCGCCGGCCGTGAAGTCGAGCGACCTCGAGGTCGTCGCGAACGTGAAGGCGAATCCCGGCGGCGTGGGGTATGTCACGGCCCCGGCGGCGGGCGTCACGGTCGTTCGCAAGTACTGATCCCGTGGCCCTGCGGCAGCGGTTATACCTGCAGTTCGGCGTGGCGATCCTGCCGCTGGTGGCGCTCGTCGTGTACCAGGCGGTCGCGCGCAGCGACCTGCCGGAGCGCGTGAATGTCGCGCTGCGCGCCTACGATCTTTCGCTCGATGCGGTGAACGGCTTCGGCAAGTTCGTCGACGGAGTCGCCGACGCCGTCGACACCGGGCGCATCGGCGGCAATTCGATCGCGGCGCTGCAGCGCACCCGCTCCGACGAGCAGGCACTCGGCGAGACCTTCGCGGAGGACGCGGCGATCGCGAAGCGCCTCGACGCGGTCGCGAGCGCGATCCCCGCCAATGCCGGCATCGCCGCCGTCATGCCGCTGCGCTCCGAGATCCAGTCGCTGCGCGCCGCGATCAACGAGTCGGCGGAGCGGCGGCGCCAGTCGCTCACCGCGCTGGTGGACCAGGAGCAGCAGAGCGAGCGCCGCCGCAGCGAGCTCATGCTCGCCGGGGGTGTCACGGCGCTCATCGTGCTCGCCCTCACCATGTGGCTGCTGCGCCGCCTCGTGCGTGGCATCACGGATCCCATCGCGCTCTCGGTCGGTGCCGCCAACGCGATCGCCGAAGGGCACCTCGACCGCACCGTGGCGCAGGCCGCGGGGCGCCACGACGAGATGGGCCAGCTCCTCGCCGCGATGGGCGCGATGCACGCGAACCTCACGTCGATCGTGCGCTCCGTGCGCACCCGCGCGGCATCGGTCGCCACGGCCTCGGATGCGCTCTCGACGGAGACCGCGGCGCTGTCGCAGCGCTCCGAGGAGCAGGCGGCGAGCCTCGAGGAGGCGGCCGCGAGCATGGAGGAGCTCTCGAGCACCGTTCGCGAGAACGCGACGCACGCGCGGCGTGCGAACGATCTCGCGCGCCAGGCCGCGGGGGCCGCCGAATCGGGGAGCGCGGCGGTGCAGCGGGTGATCGAGACGATGGACCTCATCACCACGAGCTCGCGCCGCATCGCCGACATCGTGGGCGTCATCGACTCGATCGCCTTCCAGACGAACATCCTGGCCCTGAACGCCGCGGTGGAGGCCGCGCGCGCGGGCGAGCAGGGGCGCGGCTTCGCCGTCGTGGCCTCGGAGGTGCGGTCGCTCTCGCAGCGCTGCGCCGATGCCGCGACCGAGATCAAGGGGCTCATCGGCACGTCGGTGTCGCACGTCTCCGACGGCTCGACGCGGGTGGTGGAGGCGGCCCGCTCGATCGGCGTCCTCGTGGACGACGTCCGGGAGGTGAGCGAGCTCATGGCGCAGATCGCCGCGGCGACCGTCGAGCAGGAGCGCGGCATCGCGCAGGTCGCCACTTCGGTGACACAGATGGACGTCGTCGTGCAGCGCAACGCTTCCTCGGCGCAGCAAGTCGCGACGACGTCGGACCGCCTGCAGCGCGACGCCGAAGCGCTCCAGGAAGCGGTGGGGCATTTCACCGTCGCCGACGAGAGGGCGAATTCCGCGCGCGCCTCGCCGGTGCCCGCGGCCGCGCCGCGGCTCATCCGCCGCCGCGAGCCCTCGAGCGCGGCGTAATCACACCGGCTCATCAAGTGGATGGCCGGAACCGCGCTCACGTGCGCGGGCGTCGCCGCAGCGGCCGCGACGGCGGCCACCCGGCTCATCGACTGAGCTAGTCGGCCGCGACCGGCGCGCCGCCGTGCCCGAAGGGCGGCCGTGCGAGCCAGAGCAGCGGGATCAGCGCGATGAAGATCCACGCCGCGAGGTACGACAGGTCCGCGGTCGCCATCGAATAGGCCTGGCCGTTGATCACGCGATCGACGATGCCGAGAGCGGCCGTGGGATCGTTGCCCCCGGCCTGCAACTGGCCCAGGTAGCTCGACGCCGCGGGGCTGAAGGCCGTCACGTTCTCGACGAGCTGCGCATGGTGCAGCGCCTCGCGCCGGTTCCACATCGTGGTCGCGATCGACGTGCCCGCGCCGCCCGAGAGGATCCTCAGGAAATTGAAGAGCCCCGCGGCGCTCGCCATCTGCTGCGGGCGCATGGACGAGAGGGCGATCGTCGTGAGCGGCACGAAGAAGCACGCCACCGCGATCCCCTGGATCCACTGCGGCATCGCGAGCGTGTGGAAGTCGGCGCCCGGCTCGAACTTCGCGCGCAGGAAGGCGCAGAGCGCGAACACGATGAAGCCGAAAGTCGCCAGCATCCGCGGGTCCAGCCGGTTCATGTTCTTGCCGATGAAGGGTGTCGTCACGATGGCGAGGACGCCCGTCGGTGCCATGACGAGCCCCGCCCACGTGGGCGTGTAGCCCATCTGCGTCTGCAACCACAGCGGCAGGATCACCACCGTCGCGAAGAACACCACGTATGCCGTGCTCACGGCTATCGCGGCCGCCGTGAAGTTGCGATCCTGGAAGAGGTGCAGGTCGATGATCGGGTGCTCCTCGGTGAGCTCCCACACGACGAGGAGCGCGATGCAGAGGGCGGCCACGATGGCGAGCCCGACGACCGTGGTGGAGTTGAACCAGTCGAGCTCCTGGCCCTTGTCCAGCATGATCTGCAGCGCGCCCACGCCGATCACGAGAAGCGCGAGTCCCACCCGGTCGATCGGCACCTTGACCGTCTTGCTCTCGCGCTCCCGCATGCGGCCCCAGATGAGCCACATGCAGAAGATCCCGATCGGCACGTTGATGTAGAAGATCCACGGCCAGTGGAGGTTGTCCGTGATCCAGCCTCCCAGGATCGGGCCCGCGACCGGGGCCACCAGCGTGGTGAGCGACCAGATCGCGAGCGCCATGGCGCGCCTGTCCTGCGGGTAGATCGACAGGAGCAGCGTCTGCGACAACGGCATCATCGGCCCCGCCACGGCGCCCTGCATCACACGGAATGCGATGAGCACCGGCATGCTGGGCGAAAGCCCGCAGCCGAGCGAGGCGAGCGAGAAGAGCAGCATCGACAGCACGAAGAGGCGCACCTCGCCGACGCGCCGCGCGAGCCACCCGGTGAGCGGGACGGCGATCGCGTTGCTCACCGCGAAGGAGGTGATGATCCACGTGCCCTGGGAGGGCGAGACCCCGAGCTCGCCGGAGATCCCGGGAATCGAGACGTTGGCGATCGAGGTGTCCAGCACCACCATGAAGCTCGCGCCGGCGAGCGCGATGGTCATGAAGAGCCGGTCGAGGCCCTCGAGCGGCGGGTGGACGACGGGTGCGCTCATCAGTGCGATGCGCGGATCGTGAAGCTCGCGGGGTGGAAACCGGCGCCCGGCTTGGACCCGGCGAGGCGCTGGGTCGAGATGACGGCGGCGGCACCGTTCGTGTTGGTGCGCACGATGCGGTCGATGAGCTGCTGCGCGTCGTGCCGGTCGGTGTCGAAGACCGGCGTCGTGTACGCGGGCGCCGAGCGCGGCGCCGTCGCGATCACGGCGCCGCTCTTGTCGTGGATGTCGACCGTCGCTTCCATCGAGAGGCCGATGCGCAGCGGATGCTCGCGCATCTGCGCGGCATCGATCGCCACGCGCACCGGAACGCGCTGCACCACCTTGATCCAGTTGCCGGTCGCGTTCTGCGCGGGCAGCATCGAGAAGGCGGCGCCCGTGCCGGCGTCGAGGCCCACGACCTTGCCGTCGTACTCGACCTTGCCGCCGTAGACGTCGGCGGTGAGCTTCACCGGCTGGCCGATGTGGATGTTCGCGAGCTGCGGCTCCTTGAAATTCGCGTTCACCCACATCTGGTCGACCGGAATCACGGCCATGAGCGGCGCGCCGGGGTTCACGCGCTGGCCGAGCTGCGTGCTCCTCTTGCTCACGATCCCCGACACCGGAGCCACGATGCGCGTGCGCGTGTAGGCGAGGTAAGCCTCACGCACCTTCGCGGCCGCCGCGCGGACATCGGGGTGGTCCTGCACCGTGGTCTGGTCGACCAGCGCGCGGTTGGCGTTGGCCTGCTCGCGCGCGGCGGTGAGCGCCGCCTGCGCGGCGGCGAGCGCGTCGCGCGCATGGTTCATCTCCTCGCCGGACACGGCGCCGGTGGACGCGAGCTTCTCGCGCCGCTCGAGGTCTTCCCTCGCGCGCGCGACGTCGGACTCGCGCTGCTTCACGTTCGCCTGCTGGCCCGAGGACGTGGCGAAGAGATTGCGCACCTGGCGCACGGTCTTCGCGAGGTTGGCCTCGGCCCCTTCGAGCGCGACCGTCGCGTCCGCGGGATCGAGCTGCACGAGCACCTGGCCCGCCTTCACCGCGTCGGTATTGTCCGCGCCGATGGCGATCACCGTGCCGGCGACCTGCGGCGTGATCAGCACGACGTTGCCGTCGACGTAGGCGTTGTCGGTGAACTCCTGCTTGGAGCCCACGAGCATGTACCAGGCACCGTACGCGATGCCGCCCACGAGGAAGACGGCGAGCACGCCCGCCACGAGCTTGCGGCGCTTGCCGTTCGGCCGCGTGCCGTCGCCGTGGGTACCGTCGTCGTTCGGGATGTCGCTCATGACTTCGCTCCTTCGTAGCCGCCGCCCAGGGCGCGGATGAGATTCACGGAAAGGACGCGCTCGCGCGCGTCGAGGTCGGCCCCGAGGCTCCTCTGCGCGAGGAGCGGCGTCTCCGCCGACAGGACCTGCAGGTAGTTGCCGAGGCCCTCGCGGTAGCGCACGAGCGCCAGGTCGTACGCCGCCTGCGCGGACGCGAGCGCCTGGCGCTGCTCGTTGCGGCGCACCTCGAGCGCGCGCATCGACGCGAGCTCGTCGGCCACCTGGTGCAGCGCCTCGACGATCGCGCCGTTGTACTGCTCGACGGCCACGTCGTAGTCGGCCTGCTTGCCGGCGAGGCTCGCGCGCAGCCGCCCGCCCTCGAAGATCGGCAGCGAGAGCGCGGGGCCGGCGCCGGCGATGGCGCTGCCGGCGGAGAGGAACTGCGAGAGGCCGAGCGCTTGCAGGCCCACGTAGGCTGCGAGGCTCACGTTGGGATAGAAGGAGGCCTTCGCGACGTCGATGTCCGCTCCCGCGGCCTCGATGCGCAGGCGCTGCGCCGCGATGTCGGGACGGCGGCCCAGGAGGTCGGCGGGAAGCGTGGAGGGCAGCCCCGCGTGCACGGCGTGGGTGTGCGGACGCGTGAGCGCCAGGCCGCGGTCGGGTCCGGCGCCGACCAGGGCCGCGATGCGGTTGCGCGTGAGCGCGATCGCCTCGTCGAGGCGCGCCATCTGCTCGCGCGTCTCGGGTATCGAGGTCTCGACCTGCTTCAATTCGAGCTGCGAGTCGAGCCCGGCCGCGACGCGCTGCGCGGTGAGGTCGCGCAGCTTCACGCGCTGGTCCAGGGTCGCCAGGCCCACGTCGCGCTGCGAATAGTTGCGCTCGAGCTCGAGGTACGCCTGGGCGATCGCGACCGACAGCACGAGGCGCGCGGCCGCGACGTCGACCTCCGCGGCTTTCGCCTCGCCCAGCGCCGCGCGCACCGCCGCGCGGTTCCTGCCCCAGAAATCGAACTCGTAATTGAAGTCGAGGCGCGCACTGGGCTGGGTGAACCAGGCGCCCCCGAAAGGCGGCGGGAAGATGTAGTTCTCGCTGAAGCGGTCGCGCGTGAGGGAGGCGCTGCCCGTCACCTGTGGCGTCAACGCCGCGCCGGCTTCCTGCGCGAGCGCTTCGGCCTTGCGCACCCGGGCCTGCGCCAGCGCGAGCGTCGGACTCGCGCCCAGGCCTTCGCCCTCGAGCGCGTCGAGCTGAGCGTCGCCCAGGGATTTCCACCAGTCGCCCGCCGGCCACGCCGCTTCCGCGGCGCGGGCCTCGAGCGTGCGTGCCGCCTCGAGCGTCGCGGGCTCGCGCATCGCCGATCGCGTGCGGGAGTCGCCCATCGAGGCGCACCCGGCGACGAGCGCCACCGCGGCGACAAGCAGGGCAGGGTGGAGTCGGGAAGGGTTCATGGGGGTCTCTCTTCGGGTGCGGATGCCGCGCCATCGCGGCCGCGGCAGGAATCGGCCTCAGGCCGCGACGTTGAGCGCGACGCGCTTCAGCAGCTTCTCGAGGAGCGCGGCCTCGTCGCGCGTGAAGCCCTTGAGCGCGCGCTTGTTCATGTCCATGACGACGTGCACCAGCTTCGGATAGAGGTCGTGGCCGGCGTCGGTGAGCTCCACCACGACGCAGCGGCGGTCGGCGCCGTGCGCCGCGCGGCGCACGAGCCCCTTCGCCTCGATGCGGTCGAGCAGCCGCGTCATGGCGCCGGTGTCGTACTGCATCACGCGGCAGAGGTCCACCGGCGTCTGGGCGCGGGCGCTGCCGACGTTGACGATCACGATGTACTGCGCGGCGGTGAGGTCGAAGGGCTTGAGCTCGACCTCGAGCGCGCCGATCCACTCCTGGCGCACGTGGCTCACGAGGTAGCCGAGCGAGTCGCGGATGTCGAAGGCGCGGGAAGGCTTGAGCTGGGTGATGGCCATGGCGGAATCCTCTCGAGCCGCCATTATACTGCCTAGGCAGTTACTGTCAAGGCCGCGCTTTCGCTGGTAGACTGCCGGGGATCGATGCGGGCAACAAACCTTTGGAACACGGATGAACACGGATAGAGACGGATGAACTCGGATAAAGGCAATCAGGTCATTCGTGGCTGCGCGATCCATTGGCACGAAACTCTCGCTTCTATCCGTGTTTATCCGTTCTTATCCGTGTTCATCCGTGTTCCAAGGGTTTACCGCTCGCATCACGCTCCAGCGTGCTGACGCGAATCCTCCCCGCGCTGTTCGTCGTCATCTGGGCCACCGGCTTCATCGTGGCCGGCGTGGTGTCGGGGCGCGCGGACCCGCTCACGTTCCTGGTGGCACGGCACGGGACGAGCGCCGTCGTCTTCACGCTGCTCTCGCTCGCCGTCGGCGTACCGTGGCCGCGCGATCCGCGCGCATGGCGCGACGCGATGGGGGCGGGCATGCTGCTGCACGGCTTCTATATCGGCGGCGTGTTCTGGTCCGTCGCGCACGGCCTGCCGGCCGGCATCACGGCGCTCGTGACGGGCCTCGCGCCCCTCCTCACGGCGTTCCTTGCGCGCCCGTTGCTGCACGAGCGGCTCGTGGGCCGGCAGTGGGCCGGCATCGCGATCGGTTTCGTGGGCGTGGCGCTCATCGTGTGGCCGCGGCTGCGCGCCGGCCATGCCGTGCCGCCCGGTCCGCTCATGGTCGCGTTCGGCGCCACCCTTTCGCTCTCCCTCGGCACGCTGTGGCAGAAGCGCTCGAAGCCGGTGATGGACCTGCGCGTGAACGCGGCGATCCAGTTCATCGGCGCGTTCTTGCTGACGCTGCCCGTGGCCTGGCTGCTCGAGCCCGCGCACGCGTTCCACGCGAGCGCCGCGCTCTTCGCCGCGCTCGCGTGGGCCGTGCTCGGCCTCTCGGTCGGCGGGATCTCGATCATGCTCGCGCTGCTGCGCAGGGGCGCCGCATCGCGCGTGGCGCCGTTGCTGTACCTTTCGCCTCCGGTGGCGGCGCTCATCGCGTGGGCCGCGTTCGGGGAAGCGCTCTCGGGCGTCCAGCTCGCGGGCATGGCGCTCGCCGTCGCGGGCGCCTTCGCCGCGCGGTCGGGTGAGGCGGCCGCGAGCGCGCCGAGGCAGTCGCGATGACGGGCATCCTGCACTGGTCGAGAGCCGAAAGGGTCGGCGCGGCGCGCATCCTCGCCGCGGCGATCGGGCTCGCCGTGCCCGTCGTCGCCGGCGCGGCCACGGGCCACACGGCCGAGGGGATGACGGCTGCCATGGGCGGCCTCGCCATGGCGGAAGTGGGCGATACGGGCAGCGTCGTGCAGCGCGTGGCCGACGTGCTGCGCTGCCTCATCGCGGTGATGGCGGCGGTCGTGCTGGGCACGTTCGTCACGCGCGAGGGCGTCGCGGGCGCGATCGCGATGGTCGCGGCGGCGGCCCTCGCCTCGGCGCTCGGGTCCACGAGCCGCGAGGCGGTGAAGGCCACGACGAAGTTCACCATCTTCATGGCGATCGCGACGTACTCGACGTGGCCCGAAGGCGGCCCGGCGCGCATGGTCGGCGCGTTCGGTGCGGGTGCCGTGTGGGCGGGCGCGGTGGCCCTCGTCCTGTCGACGGCGTTCCACCTCGCCACGCGCGCGACCGCCGCGGCGGCGGCCCCCGTCCCGGCAAGTCCCGCCACGCGCCTGCCGTGGCCCGAGAGGCTCGTGCGCGCGGCATCGCGGCGCGAGGCCTGGTCGTACACCGTCCGCCTGGTCGCGGCACTCGCGGCCGCGCAGGCCGTGCGCGCGTTCTGGCCCTCGCCGCACGCCTACTGGGTCGTGGTCACGGCCTCTCTCGTCGTCACGCGCGCGACGGCCGGCGCGCACGTGCGGGCGCTGCAGCGCACGCTCGGCACCATGGCGGGGGTGATCCTCGGCACGGCGCTTCTCGCCTCGCACCTCGCGACCTGGGCGGTGCTCGCCGCGATCGCGCTCTTCGCGGGCCTGAGGCCGCTGCTCAAGGTGCGCAACTACCTGGTCTACTCGGCGATCATGACGCCGCTCGTGGTCCTGCTGCTCGAGTTCGGGCGCCCCTTCGAACCGTCCATCCTGGTCGAGCGCCTGCTCGCCACGGTCGCGGGGTGCGCGATCGCCATGGCGGCGGATTTCGTGGCACCTGCAACACCGCGCGAGGGCGCGCGGCCGCCGCAGGCGCCGCTTTAGATGCTATCTTCTGGGAGCCGTTTCGCAAGGGAGTCGGGATGATCGCCGTGATCTTCGAGGTGTGGCCCGCGCCGGGCCGCGCGCCCGAGTATTTCGATTTCGCCGCGCGCCTGAAGCCGGATCTCGAGAAGATCGATGGGTTCATCTCCGTCGAGCGCTTCGAGAGCCTCACCACGCCGGGCAAGTTCGTATCGCTCTCGTTCTGGCGCGACGAGGAAGCCGTCAGGCGCTGGCGCGAGGTCGAGTCGCATCGGGGCGCCCAGGCGCGCGGACGCGGCGGCATCTTCGCCGATTACCGGCTGCGCGTGGCGTCGGTGATGCGCGATTACGGCATGCGTGAACGCGCCCAGGCGCCGAACCGTCTCGAGGAACAACGTTCTTGAAGTCCACCCCGCTCATCGCCGCGGCGCTCGTTGCCGCGGTCTTCGCCTCGCCCACGCTCGCCGAGCCCGTGAAGAATCCCGCCCTCGCTGCCCAGCTCTCCGTCATGGCCCCGCGCGTCGTCACCTGGGCCGAGAAGCTCTCGGCCCAGGGCCGCGCGCACGGCGTCTCGCTCACGCCGGC
>Ga0157369_10001660_pt1 | contig 27119 bp, 18 predicted proteins | sample C25metaG_FD_113461 | JGI IMG/M metagenome (GOLD analysis project Ga0157369, IMG submission 113461) | Corn rhizosphere microbial communities from Kellogg Biological Station, Michigan, USA - C2-5 metaG | ecosystem: Host-associated > Plants > Roots > Rhizosphere > Soil | place: USA: Michigan... | reverse complement strand
CCCGCTTCCTCCAAGCTGCGATGCACGAAGTTCCAGTCATCCTCCCATTGCACCCGGTTCGAATACTGCGGCATCGCCTGCCGCAAATCGAACCGATAAGCGCCCTGGGCTTGCGGATGCTCGTCGAACACATCGGCCACGATCTGCTCGCCCGTCTGTTCCTGCCAATCGCGCATATCGCGACGCAGCGGCAAGAAACCCATCCACGAGGAAAATCGCAATTGATAAAACGTGAGATATCCGTCGCTGCCTAATCGCGAGAACGTTTTCACATAGCCGTGATGCGGCAGATACGAGCCATCCGCTTGCTGCAACCACAGCGTCACCGGCCGCGCAATCAGCGCCTTCAACTCGATTCGATCGCCGTGCGACGAAGCGACATCGACAACGAACTCGTAATCGCGCCCGAGCCGCGATCTGCCCTTTGCCTGCAGCGGCACGAGCCAATCGTCCCCCAGCGGCGTCTCGAGCTTTAATAAACGATTGTGTTGCGCATTCCCATAGAAAAGCGCATCGAAAAGCGGGCCGAACGCCATGCCGCACTCCCAATGAATACGTGAGCCGTGGATAGATTAATCTGAGGCCAGAATTCTAATTGAGACGCGGGAAGAAATCGATAGTCAACCCACAGGGTTACCGATTATCTGAATCGATCTGCATATAGAATATTTTACCGATTTTGTCATTCGCTCAATGCTCGCCTAAGCCTTCTTACCGATTTGGGGCGGAGAGGTCAACGAATTGAATTGCGCGGGCGGATTCGGCGATGTTTGGCCAGAAACCGGTGTCGCGGGCGAACGTGGGCCGTGCTTACTGATTCCCGCTCCGCCGGTCGGCTTGAATCAGTCGTACAAGCTGTTTAACGAGCGGCACGAACAACGACTCCGACGTATTCCCATACCCAAGCACGAGGCCGTTGTCCTCGGCTTGAGGCTTCAGCGCGAAACGCGATAACGGCATCGGCGCCATATCGTATTGCCGGGCCGCCTCCGCAATTCGCACGTCCGAGTAGTCGGCAGGCAGTTTGACGGTCAGATGCATGCCGCTATCGCCCCCGGTGATGACATGCGGTACGGCCAAATGTTGAGTCAGTGCCGCGCGCAGCGCGTCTTGCCGCCGCCGATAGAGACGGCGCATGCGCCCGAGATGCCGGCCGAATTGTCCGCTCTCGATGAATTCGGCCAATGCGAGCTGTTCGTAGCGATGGCCGCCGCGCAGGGTTTCTCGCAGCAACGCGGAAGCCCTGCCGAGCAGTGCTTCGGGCATGACGAGAAAACCGAGCCGCAGCGACGGAAACAACGTCTTGCTGAAGGTTCCCACATAAAGTACCGGCGAGTGCGGAACGAGCCCTTGCATCGCGCCGATGAGTTCGCCCGAGTGACGGTATTCGCTGTCGTAGTCGTCTTCGATAATCCATGCGCCGTGCGCTTGCGCATTGGCGATGAGATCGAGACGCCGCGATACGGTCAAGACCGCGCCCGTGGGGTATTGGTGAGAAGGCGTGGTATAGATGAGCCGGGGTGTGTGCCTCTCCCATGCGAGATCGGAGATGCTCAGCCCATCTTGATCGACGCGGACCGGCACGACGTTGAGATCGCCGCAGATAAATGCGGTTTTCGCGCCGCGATAGCCCGGTTCCTCCACCCACGCGTTGTCGCCGGGATTCGTCACGAGCCGCACGCATAACGACAGCGCCTCTTGCGCGCCTTCGGTGATGACCACCTGGTCCGGCGCGCAGCGTACGCCGCGCGCGACGGCGAGGTGACGCATGATCGCCTTGCGCAGGGCCAACTCGCCTTGCGGATCGCCGTACCCGAGGCCGCTGGCGCCTGCCGTGCGGATAGCGCGATCGAGGCAGTGCTTCCACGCGCTCAACGGGAAACGCGTGAACGCGGGCACGCCGGGCCGCAACGACAGAGTATCGCCCGCACCCAATTGTGTGCCGCGAATGAGCGTGGCGCGGTTCGAAACCTCGGGTGTGGGCGGGCGCCGAGCGGTACGCCGCCCACCGTTTCGTTGCTCGAGTTCGGTGACGCGCGTGCCTTGGCGGCTCGGCTCGATAAAGCCTTCCGCGCCGAGGAGCTCATACACGGCGGTGACGCTGTTGCGCGAAATGCCGAGCGCGACGGCCAGCGCGCGCGAGCCGGGAAGGCGGCAGCCGGAGGGAAAGCGACCGTCCAAGATCGCCCCGCGGATCCGCGCGTGCAATTGCTTTTGCAATGACACGCCACCGCGGTCCTTGACGAGCGGTGTTTCAAGTAAGAAATCGATCGCGGGGCTGACAAGTTCGTCGACGGCGGACATAGCGGAGTGCACGATAGGGGCCGCGATGGAGGATCGTAAGCAATGACAATGGGGCGCAAGGCGTGGCACCATCGAATAGGCCACGCGTGGCGCTTCCAAGCAGTCCACGGAAATTCTAAAGTTTTCCTCGCCATATGCAACCGGGAAAAACGATGTCCACTGCAACGAACGAATACGGCCAACCGATCGGCTCCCCCGTGCCAGGCTGGTCGCCGCACCCGCTACCTACGGCGGAAACGTTCGATGGCGCTTATTGCCGCCTCGAACGTTTGAACGCGGACCGTCACGCCGACGACCTTTATGCGGCCTATCGCACCGCGCCCGATCACCGCGATTGGACTTATCTGAACGTTGGGCCGTTCGACGATCCGCAAGCGTACCGGCAGCATGCCGAAACCGCGCAGCGCAGCGCCGATCCGAGACACTACGCCGTCATCGACAAACGAACGGGCAAGGCCGTCGGCACGTTGGCCTTGATGCGCATCGACCCGAACAACGGCGTCATCGAAGTAGGATCCGTGACGTTTTCGCCGCTGCTCAAGCGCACGCCGATTTCGACGGAGGCGCAATTCTTGTTGATGGCATACGCGTTCGACACGCTCGGCTATCGCCGTTACGAATGGAAATGCGACAGCTTGAACGCGCCTTCGCGCGCGGCGGCCGAACGATTGGGCTTCAAGTTCGAGGGCATCTTCCGGCAGGCGGTAGTCTACCGGGGCCGCAGCCGCGACACGGCGTGGTTTTCGATCCTCGATAGTGAATGGCCCCTGCTCAAGCCGGCATTCGAGGCATGGCTCAGCCCCGACAATTTCGACGAGCAAGGGCGGCAGCGGGCGTCGCTCGGTGATGTACGCAAGCGGTACCGATGAGACAGGCGCCGGCCACTCACTCGGTCATTGCTGCGATCGCATCGAGTTGCGCGTAGACCTCGTGCGACAGACGGATCGTCGCGGCCGCAAGATTCTCTCGCAGGTGTGCGACCGACGACGTGCCGGGGATCACCAAAATGTTGGGCGACCGGTGTAACAGCCAAGCGAGCGCTGTCTGCATCGGCGTGGCGCCGATCGTCTCGGCGATGTGCGAGAGCGCTGCCGATCGAAGCGGCGAGAACCCGCCAAGGGGAAAGAAGGGCACATAAGCGATGCCTTGTTGCGCAAGCGCGTCCACGAGCGCATCGTCATCGCGATGAATCAGGTTGTAGTGATTCTGCACACAGACGATCGGCGCGATGCGTTGCGCCTCCTCGATCTGCTTTGCGGTGACATTGCTCAGGCCAATGTGCCGAACGAGCCCTTCTTGCCGCAGCTCGGCCAACGCATGCATCTGCTTCTCGATCGATCCTTCCGTCGGTGTATGGGGGGAGCCCATCACGCGCAAATTGACGACCTCCAACGCTTCCAGCTTTAAGTTGCGCAGATTGTCGTGCACGGCTTGCCGCAATTGCTCCGGCTCCTGCGCGGGTAGCCACGAGGCGTCTTGCCCGCGAATCGCGCCGATCTTGGTGACGATGACGAGCGAATCCGGGTAGGGATGCAAGGCTTCGCAGATCACCTGATTCGTGACGTGCGGCCCATAGAAGTCGCTCGTGTCGATATGGTCGACACCCGCGGCAAGCGCTTCGCGCAAAACGGCGACGGCCGCGCCGCGATCCTTCGGCGGGCCGAACACGCCGGGGCCGGCCAATTGCATCGCGCCATAGCCCATGCGGCGGACGCGGCGGTCGCCGAGCGAGAAAGTGTCATTGGTTGCAAGCTTGAACATCGCGCTCTCCTGGGTCGATTCAATGAATGATTGCGTAATGCCAAGTATTGCTGCGATTGCGCCTTTCGATAATCCGATTTAAGTTGCACGGGTTGTTCAAAATTTTGCACGATGACATGGATTTCAATGACCTTGCAGCTTTTGCTTCTGTGGTCCGGGCGGGTGGGTTTCGCGAAGCTGCCCGCGCGAACGGCGTCTCGGCATCGAGTTTGAGCACTGCCGTGCGCCGCCTCGAGACCAAGCTCGATTTGCGCTTGCTGAACCGGACCACGCGCAGCGTCGCACCGACGGAAGCGGGAAGGCGCTTGCTCGAGCGCATCACGCCGCTTTTCGGGGAAATGGAAGCGGCGCTGGACGTGCTCAACGTTTTCCGCGACAAGCCTACCGGCACACTGAGGCTGAACGTGTCGGCCAGCGCCGCTTGGGTCATCCTGCCAGACATCATTGCCTCGTTCATGAAGGCGTACCCCGGCATTCGGGTCGAAGTGCTCGTCGAGGACGGCTTCGTCGATCTGCTTTCCATCGGATGCGACGCGGGCATCCGCTACGACGAACGGCTAGAGCAAGACATGATCGCGATCCCGATTGGTCCGCGCACGCAGCGATTCGCGACGGCTGCGGCGCCGAGCTACCTCGATGCGCACGGCAGGCCCGAGCACCCGCGAGAACTGTTGTCGCACGCCTGCTTGCGCGGGCAATTCTCAGGCGGCGCGATGGCGATGTGGAATTTTCAGCGCGGCGAAGAAGCGTATCGATTGGATCCGCCAGGGCCGCTGCTCGTCAAACCCGTCGCGGCCCTCGATCTTGCCGTCGGCATTGCGCTCAGGGGCGGCGGTATCGTTCATCTGTTCGAAGAGGTGCTGCGCCCCCACCTCGATGGCGGGGCGCTCGAGCCTGTGCTCGAGCCATGGTGGCAGTCGTTTCCCGGTCCTTTTCTCTACTACCCTGGCCATCGGCATGTGCCGGCGCCGTTACGGGCGTTCATCGACTTCGTCAAGCAGCATTGACGGTACGCCACGTTCCTAGATTTTCTTTACCCTCGCTCAACTAATCGTCGTTTGTCAGCGCCGCTGAATCGGCGGATATTGCCTCCCGACGCGCTTGCGCACCTATCACGGGCGATGCATGCGGCGGCGCAAGCGCACCGACCGTGCACGGGCTTCGCTTCGGCCCCCTCCCAACCATCTAGGAAAACTATCGAAATGAAAGGTATCGTCCTGCGCTTCATCGCAGCCGCGACGCTTGCGGCGAGCGTGACCCCGTCGACGGGTCTTGCGGCCGCCACCACGCAAAGCGACGTGAAGCGATCCGTCGATGCGGTCATCGAGCCCCTGATGCAAAAAGACGGCATTCACGGCATGGCAGTCGGGGTCATCGCAGCGGGCAAGCCGTACGTCTTCGATTACGGCATGGCGTCCATCGAAACGCGGCGGCCCGTGACCGACGATACGCTGTTCGAACTGGGCTCGATCAGCAAGACCTTGACGGCGACGCTGGCATCCTATGCGGAGGTGAGCGGCACGCTTTCGCTGTCCGATTCGACGAGCAAGCACATGCCGTCGTTGGCGGGCACGAAATTCGGCGATGTCGATCTCGTCAACCTGGGCACGCACACACCGGGCGGGGTTCCGTTACAGGTGCCGGACGAAATCAAGAACGAGGCGGATTTGATCGCTTATTTGAAAGCGTGGCGACCGAGTTATCCCGCCGGCACCTATCGCACTTACTCGAACCTCGGGATCGGTCTACTTGGCGCGATTACCGCAACGACAATGGGGGGCGATTTCAAGTCGTTAATGCAGCAGCGGCTGTTTCCAGGATTGGGCATGAAGCATACCTATATCGACGTGCCCGAAGCGCGAACTGCGGATTACGCGCAAGGCTATACGAAGCAAGGCACGCCGGTTCGCATGACGCCGGGGATGTTGTCCGCACAAGCGTACGGCGTGAAGACGACCGCCGCGGACATGCTGCGCTTCATGCAAGCGAACATGGGGCTTGTCAAGCTGGACGACAAGCTGCAGCGAGCCGTCACGCGTACCCATACGGGCTACTTTCAAGCGGGGCCCATGACACAGGACTTGATATGGGAGCAGTACGCCTATCCGGTGAGGCTGAGTGCTTTGCTGGAAGGCAACTCGGCCGCCGTGGTCCTTCATCCGACGCCGGTATCGCGCCTGTCTCCCCCGCAGGCGCCGAGGCAGGATGTGTGGATCAACAAAACGGGTTCGACCAACGGCTTCGGCGCTTATGTCGCTTTCGTTCCGCAAAAGCAAATTGGGATCGTCATGCTCGCGAATAAGAACTTTCCAATCGACGAACGTGTGCGTGCTGCGTATGAAATATTGAGCGCGCTTGCAGCGCAATGAGAATAAAAGCGGAAATGACGATGGACCGCTATCATTGCCTGTCTTATGCTCGCCGAGCGTAAATGGCAAAGAAGCGGTCAATTCTGAAATGCAGAGAAAAATAGAACAAAACTTAGGGCTGGCGACGGACCTCTTGCTCCATGCGGAAATCGGCATAGTGGCGCGCGAGGGGCCGTATGTCGTCATGCGCACGCCCGAAGCGCCCGAATATTTTGCGGGCAATACGCTCGTGCTCGAGGATCGGCCCTCGAACGAGCAGCGCGAACGATTGGAAGCCGATTTCATGCGACTGATCGGCGCGCCGCCCGCGATTGCACACCGCGGTTTCTCATGGCCCGAGGATGCGGCTGGTCCCGCCGGTCTCGACGCTTATGTCGTTCACGGCTATACGGCGTCCCTGTGCAGCGTCCTGGTTGCCGAGCGCGCAGGGCTGCGCGCGGCCGCGATCCACCCCGCAGTTCAGGTCCGGCTATTCGAATTCGATCGCGACTGGGATGATTGGGCGAGCATTTCGCTTGCGGAAATGCCCAATCCCGCGAGCGAGGTGTCGCGCCGGTGCGTCCACTATCAGCGCGCCGCTTATCGCCGGCTGATCGACAAGCAGTTGGGCAATTGGTGGGGCGCGTTCATCGACGGGGAACTCGTGGGCAGTCTGGGATTGTTTTTCTTCGGACGCATCGGCCGCTTTCAGTCCATCGTCACGCGTGCGGACCAGCGCAACAAAGGCGTCTGCCGAACGCTCTTGACGGAAGTCGCTCAACGCGCGGCGGGCATGCGCGATCGGCTCGTGATCGTTGCCGACGAGTCGTACCACGCGTTGCGTATCTACGAGGCGCTCGGCTTCACACGGGAGGCCCGCATCGGCAGCTTGTGCCATATGCCCGCGAGCGTGCCCGTTCCTAGCGAAATCTAGCTCGTTATACTGCTGGCGCTCGCATTGGAGTTGCCTATGTCTTCGTCAGTCATCGGCGGTTCGGGCGTGCCGTCTTTGGACGTCGCGCCCGAACCGCCGAGCGCCACCGTTCCCATCTCCTTGGTGAAGGCGTTCCTCGCCGGCGCCGACGCACGCCCCGATACGATTCGTCGCTATCTGGAGGAGGCCGGCATCGCGGAGCAATTGTTGACCGAGCCCGGGGCGCGCGTGACGGAAGAGCAGTTTTCGACGCTGTACCAAGCGCTGGCGATTGCGCTCGATGATGAAATGCCGGGATTCTTCAGCCGGCCGCTGCGTAGCGGGACGCTCAAATTCCTATGTTTGAGCCTGCTCGATGCGCGCAACCTCGAAACGGCGCTTCATCGCTTCTCTCAGTTTTTCCATATCGTTCTCGACGATTTCCGCATCGAGTCGCGGCGCGACGGGCCTATCGCGCAGCTGACCTTGGCGCCGAATTCGGCGTTCGAACGCATCCGGCCGCTCGGGCATGAGTTGATGCTCAAGCTCGCGCATGGCGTGGCCTCTTGGCTCATTGGCCAGCATATTCCCCTGCTGCAAGTCGATCTCGCTTGCCCGCGCCCGGCGCATGCGCTCGATCATCGTTATTTCTTTTCCGGCCCCGTGAGCTTCGATCGCCAGGCCACGTTGATGCGCTTTAGCGCCGCCTACCTCGATTTGCCGATTCGGCAGAGCAAGCGCAACTTGCGCCGGTTTCTCGCGCGCGCCCCCGGGGATTGGATTTTCGGTTCGTTCAGCGAACAGTTGGTCAGTCACCGAGTACGCCAATATTTGGCCGCTCGCTTGCCCGATCTGCCGACGATCGAACAAGCGGCCGCCAGCCTGAATTGCTCGGTGCGCACGCTATGCCGGCGCCTGGGTGCCGAAGAGACGACGTTTCAAGCTTTGAAGGACGAATTGCGACGCGACGTCGCCATTGCGCGGCTCACGGAAACGGACGAGACGATCACCCAAATCGCGGGCGACATCGGCTTTGACGATCCCAGCGCATTTCATCGCGCGTTCCGCCACTGGACCGGCAGCACGCCCGGCACCTACCGGCGCCGCGCCTAGGGCGGCAACCGTCATGCCGCGCTTGCTTCCCCGCAGGGCGGCAGCTGCCCTTGGCGACGCATCGACGAACGAAATGGTGGCCGGATATGTCAGTAGGCGGTCCGGTTTAGCCAGTCTGTGACGTCGATTTGGCGGTACGATCGGGAAAATGCCGTCTCAGGATGGCCGCATTTGTCATGTCAGCCAACCTGAGCGTTCCCCTCTTCATTTGGACAGTCCGTAATGAGCTACGCCGCCCCGATCAAGGACATGCTGTTCGTCTTGGAAGAATTGGCCGATATCGCCAAGATTGCCGAACTCCCCGGTTTCGAGGAAGCCGGCGTCGATACCGCGCAAGCGGTGCTCGAAGAATCGGCCAAGCTGTGCGGGCAAGTGCTGGCCCCGCTGAACGTCGAGGGTGACCGCAACCCGAGCACATGGAAAGACGGCGTCGTGACGGCCAGCCCCGGTTTCAAGGAGGCGTTCCGGCAGTTCTCCGACGGCGGCTGGCAGGGCGTGCAGCACCCGGTCGAATACGACGGGCAGGGGCTCCCGAAACTGATTGCGACGCCTTGCATCGAAATGCTCAATGCGTCGAACCTGTCGTTCGCGTTGTGCCCGTTGCTGACCGATGGCGCCGTCGAAGCACTGCTGACGGCCGGCAGCGACGAGCAGAAGCAACGCTATGTGCCCAAGCTGCTTTCGGGCGAGTGGACGGGCACGATGAACTTGACCGAGCCGCAGGCAGGCTCGGACCTGGCGCTCGTGCGCACGCGCGCCGAGCCGCAAAGCGACGGCGCCTACCGCCTGTTCGGCACCAAGATCTTCATCACCTGGGGCGAACACGACATGGCCGAGAACATCGTCCATCTCGTGTTGGCGCGTACACCGAACGCACCCGAAGGCGTGAAGGGCATTTCGCTGTTCATCGTCCCCAAGTTTGTGATCGATGAAAACGGCGCGCTAGGCGAGCGCAACGATGTCCATTGCGTGTCGATCGAGCACAAACTCGGCATCAAGGCGAGCCCGACCGCCGTGTTGCAGTTCGGCGACCACGGCGGGGCTATCGGCTATTTGATCGGGGAAGAGAATCGCGGGCTCGAATACATGTTCATCATGATGAACGCGGCGCGCTTCGCGGTGGGGATGCAAGGGGTCGCGGTGGCCGATCGCGCTTATCAAAAGGCCGTCGCCTACGCCAAGGAGCGCGTGCAAAGCCGGCCCGTCGACGGTTCGGCCAAGCAGGCCGTGACGATCATTCATCACCCCGACGTGCGGCGCATGCTCGCGACGATGCGCGCCTTGACGGAAGGCTCGCGCGCGCTCGCCTATGTGGCGGCCGCGCACAGCGATATCGCGCGTCACGGCGTGAGTGAAGCGGAGCGGGCCAAACATCAGGCGATCTACGAATATCTCGTGCCCATCGTCAAGGGATGGAGCACCGAGATGTCGCTGGAAGTGACGAGCCTGGGCGTGCAAGTGCACGGCGGAATGGGATTCATCGAGGAGACGGGGGCGGCGCAATACTATCGGGACGCGCGCATCCTGCCGATCTACGAAGGCACGACCGCGATCCAGGCGAACGATCTCGTCGGCCGCAAGACGCTGCGTGATGGCGGCGCGGTGGCGCAGGACCTGCTGCGCGAAATCGACACCACGATCGAAGCGTTGAAAGCGCATGACGCGCAGTCGTTGCGCACGATCGCGACGCATCTCGAAGCCGGCCGGCACGCGCTGGCTCGCGTCATCGCGTTCGTCGTCGAACACGGAAAACGCAACCCGAATGCCGTCTTCGCGGGCAGCGTGCCTTATCTGACGTTGGCTGGGCTCGTCTTGTCCGGCTGGCAGATGGCACGCGCGGCGCTGATTGCGCAGGACAAATACGACGCGGATCCTGCGTTCTACGGCGCTAAGGTCGCCACCGCGGCGTTCTTCGCCACGCATCTGCTGCCGCACGCAACGGCGCTCGAAACGTCGATCGTCAGCGCGCAGGCGGGCGATGGGATCGGTCTGACCGCCGAACAGTTCTAAGCACGACGACAACGGCGAGTTGCCTGGCGGCATGATGCGGCAGGCCAGCCTTCCAGCGAGACGGAACATTTAGGAGAACGTATGAACAAGGAAGTGGTCGTTGTCGGCGGCGTACGCACCGCCATCGGTAAATTCGGCGGCAGTCTCAAGGATGTCGCTCCGACCGAGCTTGCGACGATCGTCGTGCGCGAAACGCTCGCGCGAGCGCGCGTCGATGCAGCGCATGTCGAGCACGTCGTGTTCGGTAACGTCATCCCGACCGAGCCGAAGGACTTCTATCTTTCGCGCGTTGCCGCGATCAACGCGGGGATTCCCGACACCACGCCGGCGTTCAACGTCAATCGCTTGTGCGGTTCGGGCCTACAGGCGATCGTATCCGCCGCGCAGACGATCTTGTTGGGCGACGCGGAAGTTGCGATCGGCGGCGGCGCGGAAAACATGAGCCGCGCGCCGTATATCGCGAGCGATGCACGCTTTGGCGCGCGCATGGGCGACATGCGGATGGTCGATATGATGCTGGGCGCGCTGAACGATCCGTTCCATGGCGTGCCGATGGGCGTGACCGCGGAAAACGTCGCGCGTAAATTCGGGATCTCGCGCGCCGACCAAGACGCGCTCGCGCTGGAATCGCATCGGCGCGCCGAACGCGCGATTGCCGAAGGCCGGTTCGAGCGCCAGATCGTGCCTATCACCCGCCGCGTCAAAGGAAAGGATGTCGTCTTCAATACGGACGAGCATTTGCGCCTGGGCGCGACGCTGGAGGACTTCTCGCAATTGAAACCGGCCTTCGACCGCGAGAACGGCACGGTCACGGCGGGCAATGCCTCGGGCATCAACGATGCCGCCGCGGCGGTGCTGCTGATGTCGCGCGAGGCGGCCGAGCGGCATGGGGCCAAGCCCGTAGCGCGCCTCGTCGCCTACGCGCATGCCGGCGTCGATCCGCTGCACATGGGCATCGGCCCCGTGCCGGCGACGCGCCTCGCCTTGCAGCGAGCCGGATTGGCGGTGGGCGATATCGACGTGGTCGAAGCCAACGAAGCGTTCGCCGCGCAGGCCTGCGCGGTCACGCGCGAGCTCGGGTTCGATCCGGCCAAGGTCAATCCGAACGGCTCGGGCATTTCGCTCGGGCATCCGATCGGCGCAACGGGCGCATTGATCACGGTGAAGGCGATCGACGAACTGCGGCGTATCGGCGGGCGTTATGCCCTAGTGACGATGTGCATCGGCGGCGGCCAAGGCATTGCCGCGATCTTCGAGAACCTGCAATGACATGGCGGCCGATGGCGTGAGGCCCGCTTTCTATCCGCCGCCTATCGCCAGCGGAACGGCCTCGCGCATCAGCGCGATGAATCGCAGCAACCGCGATGGATAAAACTGCTCGTGCGGATAGATGAGGTAAACGGGCAGCGCCGCGGCGCGCCATTTCGGCGCGAGATGGACGAGGCGCCGCGCGGCTAGATCGTCGGCGAGCAGCCATGCCGAGCTCGCGCATGCCCCGACGCCGAGCAGAGCCGCATTGCGCAATGCATAGAGGTTGTCGGTGCTCATGCGCGGGCTGATCGTGATGCGGCGGCTCTCGCCCGTCTCTTCGTGCGTCAGCGTCAACTCGGTTCGGTAATACGTCCGCAACGCGAGCCACGGCAGGGACAGGAGTGCTTCAGGCTCCGTGGGCACGCGACCGTTTTCGAGCAACGACGGCGAAGCGGTCACGATTCTCGCGACGTTCGAGAGCCGGATCGCCACCACGGCGGGATCGTTGGGTTCGCCCACTTGGATCGCGCAATCGATGCCATTGGCGATGAAATCGCGCACATCGTCTCGCAGCAACCACTCGACCGATACGCGCGGGTGATCGTTCAAATACGTCGCGAGCGGTTTGACCAATCTCTGTTGTCCGAACGCATGAGGCACCGCGACTCGCAGCAGTCCTTCAGGTTCCTCCTGTGCTCCGCGCACATCGGCTTCGAACGATGCCCAACTGGCCAGTAACGCTTTGGCGCGGGTAAAGCACCGTTCTCCATCGACCGTCAGCCGCATCGTGTGCGTCGAGCGCTGCAGCAACCTGACGCCGAGCGAGCGCTCGAGCGCCTGCAGGCGGCGGCTTATCGTGGGTTGCGTCGTTCGCATCTGGGCTGCGGCGGCCGACAAATTGCCCGCTTCGACTATACGCACGAACGTTTCCATCAGCTCGAAACGCTGGCTCGCGCCTTGGGAGAAACCTTCCGGCGCTCCGGAGCGGGTGCTTTGGGCGGCGAAATGGCTGCTTTTTTTGGTCATACGTACAGCGTATAACAGATTTGCAGCCTGCGGTACTACCGAGACTTGGGCAGGAACGTCACACTCGCGTCCATTCCTTCGACACACGAATAAGGACCTGACGATGTCCACTCCTCAGACTCTCCAAGCAGCGCCCTCCACCTTGCCGCCCGCCGCGCGCGTGCAAGGAGGGGTGGACGCGCTGAAGCCTCGCCTGGTGCTATTGCTCGCGGCTGCCGCCGGCTTTGGCGTTGCACCGCTTTATTACAGTCAGCCGATGCTCGGCATTCTGGAAATCCATCTCGGCGCCTCGGCACGCGCCGTTGGGATGGTGCCGATGTTGACGCAGCTCGGGTATGCGCTCGGCATCTTGCTGCTCGCGCCGCTCGGCGATCGGTACGATCGGCGCCGCGTGATTCTCATCAAGGCGAGCGCGCTCGTCGGCGCTTTGTTGCTTGCGGCAGTCTCGCCCTCGATCGAGTACTTGTTGGCGGCGAGTTTCGCGATCGGCTTATCGGCGACGATGGTGCAGGACATCGTTCCCGCGGCCGCCACGCTCGCACCCGATGCGAGCCGCGGCAAGATCGTCGGCACGGTGATGACGGGGTTGTTGCTCGGGATTTTGCTCTCGCGCGTGGTGAGCGGTTTCGTCGCCGAACATGCGAGCTGGCGGACGATGTTCTTCGCGGCCGCGGCGAGCGTGGCCGCGATCGGCGTGGCTGTTTGGCGCGGATTGCCGTCGTTCAAGCCGACGACGCATCTGCCGTATCGCGCGCTGATCGGCTCGCTCACGCATCTTTGGTGGCATCACCGTGCGTTGCGCCGCGCTGCGTTCGCGCAAGGCCTGCTGTCGTTGGGCTTCAGCGCGTTCTGGTCGACGCTGGCCGTCATGTTGCACGGCGCGCCGTTTCATCTGGGCAGCGCGGTGGCGGGCGCATTCGGTCTTGCGGGTGCGGCCGGCGCACTGGCGGCGCCCGTCGCCGGCCGCTTGGCCGATCGACGCGGGCCGGAGCTAGTGACGCGCCTGGGCATCGCTGTCGCAACGCTCTCGTTCGCGGCGATGGCCCTGGGCTTGACGATGGCGCCTCATACGCAACTAGTGCTGCTTGCGCTCGCGACGGTCGGTTTCGATCTTGGCGCCCAAGCCACGTTGATCGCGCATCAAACCATCGTGTACGGCATCGACCCCGCGTCGCGCAGCCGTCTGAACGCGGTGTTGTTCGTCGGCATGTTCATCGGCATGGCGGCGGGCGCGGGCATCGGCAGCTTGGCGTTGGCGCAATGGGGCTGGGCCGGCGTGATTGGACTCGCCGTCGTATCGTCGCTCGGCGCGCTCGCCGTGCGGATGTGGCCGCGCTGAGCGGATAGGACGCGACTCGTCTCATCTTGTCTCCGTTATCGCGACAAAACCTGCGTCGTCGCCTTGGCCGAAGTCGGCGCGCTGCGATTTTTCTTCTCCGCCTGGGTCGTCAGCTGTAGCCCCCTATAACTCATGCGCTTCGTTGCGGGCCACTTCGAGCTCGCCGATAAGGCGTCGCCGTGCACATCCGCTTGCCAGCAAGAGCGGGTATTCGTACCATGCGTGCATTCGTCAGATGAATGTGCGGGCGGTGACTTGATCCAGCCAGAGAGGGCGACACAATGAGCGAGGTCTCTCCCGGGAAATTTAAGGCCCGCGTCGATAGATTACGAATGCGGGTAGCTGCAGCAGTACCTCGGCCGTCGCGGTCTCTCTCCTGGATTCCAGCCGGGGCGCTCGCGATCGTCGTCGTCATCTGGAGTGCGATTCTTCCGCGTATCCATGCTGAGCGACAGGACACGCGTAACTTGGCCGTTGCGGAGACGGAGCAACTGGCTTCGGCCTTTTCCCAACATGTCGGCAAGACCGTGCATGACGCGGATGCCGTCGTTAGCTGGGTGAAATATGAATACGAGCGCTCGCCGTCAACGTTCGACCTCGCGGCATATCAGCGGCAAGGCCTGATCTCGGCTGACACGGCGCTGCAAGTAACCCTCATCGGCGCCAACGGTGAGGTGTTGCAGACCACAACGCCAAATGCGAAGCAGGTAAATCTCAGTGATCGGCTTCACTTCCTCATTCATCAGGCCGACCCAGAGGCGAGCTTGTATATCAGTCAGCCCGTTCTTGGCCGTGTATCGAATCAATGGACCTTGCAGTTCACCCGTCGTCTGAACCACGCTGACGGCTCGTTCGCGGGCGTTGTCGTTGTTTCGGAGGACCCCGACTTCCTTACCGACGGCTTCTACAGTCAGGACTCGCTTGGGCGATGCGGCATGCTTGCCGTTATATCGGATAACGGTTATCTGCTGTCCCGGCGAGCGGGGCAGAGTGCGGCTTCACCTATGGGCCCACCTGCCGCGGCATATCGTGAAATGGTGGGCGCAAAAGGCGGTGTGTTCGGTGATCCGCTCGATCACCAACGCCGGTTTGTGACGTATCGGCACCTCTCGCAGTACCCAGTCGCTGTTCTCGTCGGACTGTCGGAGCGCGATGCCCTTGCGACCTACCGGCACGCGAAGTTGCTGTACATCGTGATGGCGACCATCGTCAGCGTTTTGTTGCTCGCGGGCGCATACATCATCATGGTGATGATGGGTAAATTACAGCGGCTGGCCGAAACCGATTCCTTAACCGGCCTGCCCAATCGCCACTTGCTCACACGGACGCTTCGCCGACGGATGGACGCCGTGGGCCCATCGAAGCGGCTCGCGATGCTGTACATCGACCTCGACAATTTTAAGAAGATCAACGACACGTTGGGGCACAAGACGGGCGACGAACTTCTGCTGAAGGTCGCGCATCGACTTGCCGAGGTGACTCGATGCGAGCACCTGCTTGCGCGTATCGGTGGAGACGAGTTCGTCCTCCTGGTGGAGGATGCGGAGGTAACGAGAAAAGCGAGCGCTCTGGCCGATGCAGTCATTAAGTTGTTCGACCGCCCGTTCGTTATGCGCGGCAACAGCTATCTGATCTGCGTGAGCATCGGTATCGCAGTCTACAAGGATGCCGGTGATAACGAGTTTGGTTTGCTCACGCAAGCGGATCTGGCGATGTATGCCGCAAAGGCGACGGGCAAGCCTGCTAATGTCAGTCAGCACTGTACCTACACGCCGGTCCTGTCCGAACGCGCCCTGCAGGATATCGAGCGGCATCAGGAGTTGCAGTACGCCGTCATAAACCGTGAATTTTTCCTCGAATACCAACCGATCGTCAGCCTTGACGGGGAATTGCGGGGCGTTGAAGCCCTGGTGCGCTGGCGGCATCCGATAAAGGGCGTGTTACCGCCAGCCGAGTTCATACCGTTTGCCGAGTCGAGCGGGTTCATTGTGCAGATCGGTGAATTCGTGCTCGACCAGGCGTGCCAAGACTTCCGGGAATGGCAGGACGCGGATCCGAGACAACTGACGTTATCAATCAACGTATCGCCCACGCAGCTCACCACCGGCGATGTGGTCCATGCCGTTACGCGATGCTTGAACGACTACATGATCGAACCCGACCGGTTGCAACTGGAGGTGACGGAGACGGTCGTCCTTGATGAATCGGCTTTGGTCAGGACCCGGCTCGAAGCGCTGCGCAGGGCAGGGGTGAAAATTGTTCTCGACGATTTCGGCACCGGCTATTCCTCGCTCTCGAATCTGCTCAATCTGTCGATCGACGGCTTGAAAATCGACCGGCATTTCACGCACGGTGTGCCCGCCAAAAAGGCTTCGACGGCGATGCTGACGCACCTTGTTGGGCTGACGCGCGACCTCGGGCTGTCATTGGTGGTCGAGGGCGTCGAGACGCAGCAGCAGGTCGAGTGGCTCTCGCGTTTCGGAAACGTGATGGCCCAAGGTTTCTACTTTTCAAAACCGGTGTCGGCCGCAGCGCTTCCGATAGTCAGGGCGGCCTAGTCGCATGTCCCTGCTAGCTACCGACAGACTCGCGGGCGAGCGTGAAGAGATCGTCTATGAGGGCGTGGACCGAGTCGGCCGAGATGAAGTCACGTTGCGCCTGCGCCAGGGGCGTGACGCATTTTTTACGCTCGAGCGCCGACTCGTGCGTACTGGCGGCATCACGCTCACGCAGGTATTTCCCGTCGGTAGTGACGGTGCGCTTCATGACTTCGCATCGGCGGACCCATACGGCGACAGTCTCCAAGGCTCTTATAAGGCGCTGCGGCAGCGTTACCTTGGAGAGGGTGGGGGGCGACGGACCGCTATACAGCGGTCCGTCACGCCTGTCGATTGTCTCGACCAGCTCGGGACAATGGAGCATTGCCGCCATGAGGCGGAGTTGCTGCCGATTGTGCAGACCGTGACGAGAGCACTCGGTGCCGAGCAATACATTTTCAGCTGGCTCGTATTGGATGAAAAATCCGGTGACGTCAGTGAGCATCGGTATCTCGTCGGTTGCGATCCCGCATGGCTGAACAAGTACATCGACCACGTGTGGTACATGAATGATCCGTTGCTCGAATACGCAAAACGCAACGCTACGCCTGTGCTGTCGTCTCAACTGGATCTATACAGCGATTCTCACTGGCTGGCCACCGAAGCGGCGGCACACGGGTTTCGTAATAATCTAGTCTGCCCTGTGCATGCAGGTACGAATTCGCAACTGGTCATGCTTCAGGCAAGCAATGCGGAGCCTAAGGAGGTCGGGGAGGGCATCTTGTGGCGCAATCGGTGCTTGCTGCGGGCGCTCGCGGGCGAATTGCTCGACTGGCATTTGGCGGGCCTGCGACAGCAGGCAACCAGCCAGTTCGATCTGAGTGAGCAGGAGGTGAAAGTCCTGCGGATGGTGCACGGCGGTGGCACGGCATCCAATGTCGCGGCCGTCCTGGACGTGTCCGTAAAGACGGTCTATGGGATCGTGTATCCGAGAATCAACGACAAGATGGGTACCTCCCACATCAACAAGGCGGTCGCCACAGCCGTCAATTGCGGGCTAATCGAATAAACGTTAAACGTTTACATTTGAAAACGCTGAAACCTTTCAGCATACCAAATGCCTCTGCGTTTTGGAATGGTAATTCGGAAGCGGAATTTCCCTCTCTTTTCCCGCTAAAGTGTTTTCTCAACGTCACCGGACAAACCAGAGTGCCAGGCGAAAGCTGGCGCGATGGATCTTGTATCGGCGGTTTAGAACGGACGGTTGCAGGTAGCGGATGTGCTTGAAGGAGCGCTCGCACAGATGGATCCGATATTCGAGTTGTCTACGTTGCCATTCCCGGTGCATTCACTTGGCGGCTCCCAGCGTCTTGCGTGCGCGGCTGAGCCGCTGTACCGCCGCGCGTTGTCGCGCGCAACTGCGCTACCCGTTCAGGACGTGCGTCCGCTGCTGCGGACCGGTGTGCTGTCGTCATGAGATGGGGCGGTTGAAAGATCTTTTCACTGACAGTCGCCGAACTTCACTGCGATTCACTACGCCGTCCCGGTGTCATAGGTCGTGACGCGCTAGACACGTTATGACGCGTTACCGGACGAGTTGCGAGTTCAGCTCGATAAGGCGGCACTATCTCCTAAGGGAAGAATGCATGAGCAACCCGATCAAGAATATCGTCATCGTGGGCGGTGGCACCGCGGGCTGGATGGCCGCCTCGTACCTCGTCCGGGCGCTTCAACAGCAGGCGAACATTACACTCGTCGAGTCTGCGGCGATCCCCCGGATCGGTGTGGGCGAGGCGACCATCCCGAGTTTGCAGAAAGTGTTCTTCGACTTTCTCGGGATACCGGAGCGGGAGTGGATGCCCCAGGTGAACGGCGCGTTCAAGTCCGCCATCAAGTTCGTGAACTGGAGGAAGTCTCCCGACCGCTCGCGCGACGATTACTTCTACCATTTGTTCGGCAGCGTGCCGAACTGCGACGGCGTGCCGCTTACTCACTACTGGCTGCGCAAGCGCGAACAGGGCTTCCAGCAGCCGATGCAGTACGCCTGCTACCCGCAGCCCGAGGCGCTCGACGGCAAACTAGCACCCTGCCTGCTCGACGGCACCCGCCAGATGTCCCATGCGTGGCACTTCGACGCGCAACTGGTGGCCGATTTCTTGAAGCGCTGGGCCGTCGAGCGCGGGGTGAACCGCGTGGTCGACGAGGTCGAGCAGGTTCACCTGAACGACCGCGGCTACATCTCCAGTCTATCCACCAAGGAGAATCGGACGCTGGAGGCGGACCTGTTCATCGACTGCTCCGGCATGCGGGGGCTCTTGATCAACCAGGCCCTGAAGGAGCCCTTCATTGACATGTCCGACTACCTGCTGTGCGACAGCGCGGTCGCCAGCGCCGTGCCCAACGACGACGCGCGCGTGGGGATCGAGCCGTACACCTCCTCGATCGCCATGAACTCGGGGTGGACCTGGAAGATTCCGATGCTGGGCCGGTTCGGCAGCGGCTACGTCTTCTCGAGTAAGTTCACCTCGCGCGACCAGGCCACCGCCGACTTCCTCGACCTCTGGGGCCTCTCGGACAAGCAGCCGCTCAACCAGATCAAGTTCCGGGTCGGGCGCAACGGGCGGGCGTGGGTCAACAACTGCGTCGCTATCGGGCTGTCGTCGTGCTTTTTGGAGCCCCTGGAATCGACGGGGATCTACTTCATCTACGCGGCGCTTTACCAGCTCGTGAAGCACTTCCCCGACACCTCGTTCGACCCGCGCTTGGCCGACGCGTTCAACGCCGAGATCGTCGACATGTTCGACGACTGCCGAGATTTCGTCCAAGCGCACTACTTCACCTCGTCGCGCGAAGACACGCCGTTCTGGCTCGCGAACCGGCACGACCTGCGGCTCTCGGACGCCATCAAAGAGAAGGTTGAGCGCTACAAGGCGGGGCTGCGGCTCACCACCACGTCGTTCGACGATTCCACGTACTACGAGACCTTCGACTACGAATTCAAGAACTTCTGGTTGAACGGAAACTACTACTGCATCTTTGCCGGCTTGGGCATGCTGCCGGACCGGTCGCTGCCGCTCTTGCGGCACCGACCGGAGTCGATCGATAAGGCCGAGGCGATGTTCGCCCGCATCCGCCGCGAGGCCGAGCGTCTGCGGACGAGTCTGCCGACAAACCACGAGTACCTGCGGTCGCTGCATCAGGGCGACGCGGGACTGTCTCGCAGCCAGCCCGGCCCGGCGCTCGCGACGCCGGCAATCCTCTAGTGGAGCGGACGCTGGAGCGGGTATGCGCATTCGCCGCCATGCACGACGCGGTGGCGGCCTGCGATCCGCTGCGGGCGCGGGCGATCGTTCTGCAGCTGCCGGACCTGAACCGTAAGAAGGACGTGCCCGGCATCGTCGGCCTGTTGCGTGAGTTCCTTCCGGCGCACGGTGTGCCCTCCGGCTGGGGCTTCGTCGAAGCCGCGGCCGCGATGCGGGACATCGGGTTCTTCCTGGGGTCGCTCAAGCGGCACGGACACGAGCCCGTGGACGTGGTGCCCGGGCTCGAGCCGGTGTTGCTTGACCTGGCGCGTGTGACCGACCTGCCGCCGCGCGAGACGCTCCTGCATGTGACGGTCTGGAATCCCGCGGCGGCCGACGCGCAGCGCAGCTACACCGGGCTCCGCGACGAAGCGCACCTGCTCGAGAGCGTGCGCATCTCGATGGCGGCCCTCGAGGCGGCCATCGCGGTGACCGTCGAGCTGTCCGACGTGCCGCTGCGATCGCCCGCGTTCGCGGAAGGGTGCGACGAGCTGGCTGTCTATCTTCAGAAAATGGTCGAATCGGTCGTTTACGCTTACCGCTTCATCTCGGTGCAGGTCTTCTACGACGAGCTCCGCCCCTTCTACGAACCGATTCGAGTCGGGGGCCAGAGTTACCTCGGCCCCGGTGCCGTAGAAATGCCCCTCTTCGTGCTGGAGCACGTCCTGTGGGGCTCGCAATCGGACCACCAAGGTTACCGAGAATTTAAAGAGACGTACCTGCCCTACGTGCTTCCCCAGTTAAGGGCGGTCTACGCTCGGTTCGCTGGGGGACCGGCGCTCGTCGACCGCGCGCTCGGCGAGGCGCAAGCGGTCGGCGCGCGGGGCGAGTTCATCCGGGCCGGGCTGGCGGCCCTCGACCGGGTTTTCGACGTCCTGTTGCGCTTCCGGGCGCCTCACCTGAAATTGGCGGAGCGGGCGTACGAAGCCGGGCGAAGCGGGCCCACCATCGGCAGCGGGGGGTACGCGCCCAGCATGCTCGGCGATCTACTCACGCTCACGCGTGCCGCGCGGTCGCGTTTGCGCGCCGCGCTCGACGAACCCTGACGCCTGACGCGCGCGGCCATGTGTTCCATCTCACAAGGAGTTTGCCCCCCATGACTCAGACGAGCCCCGCGAACGGGCGCGATAGCAACCACTTCGACGTGATCATCCTCGGCTCGGGCATGTCCGGCACCCAGATGGGGGCGATCCTGGCCAAACAACAGTTTCGCGTGCTGATCATCGAGGAGTCGTCGCACCCGCGGTTCACGATCGGCGAATCGTCGATCCCCGAGACGTCGCTTATGAACCGCATCATCGCCGATCGCTACGGCGTTCCGGAGCTCGACCACATCACGTCGTTCTACTCGACGCAGCGTTACGTCGCGTCGAGCACGGGCATCAAGCGCAACTTCGGCTTCGTGTTCCACAAGCCCGGCCAGGAGCACGATCCGAAGGAGTTCACGCAGTGCGTCATTCCCGAGCTGCCGTGGGGTCCCGAGAGCCATTATTACCGGCAAGACGTCGACGCCTATCTGTTGCAAGCCGCCATTAAATACGGCTGCATGGTCCGCCAGAAGACGAACGTGACCGAGTACCACGCCGACAAAGACGGCGTCGCGGTGGCCACCGCCCAGGGCGAACGGTTCACCGGCCGGTACATGATCGACTGCGGAGGACCTCGCGCGCCGCTCGCGACCAAGTTCAAGCTCCGCGAGGAGCCGTGTCGCTTCAAGACGCACTCGCGCAGCCTCTACACGCACATGCTCGGGGTCAAGCCGTTCGACGACATCTTCAAGGTCAAGGGGCAGCGCTGGCGCTGGCACGAGGGGACCTTGCACCACATGTTCGCGGGCGGCTGGCTCTGGGTGATTCCGTTCAACAACCACCCGCGGTCGACCAACAACCTGGTGAGCGTCGGCCTGCAGCTCGACCCGCGTGTCTACCCGAAAACGGACATCTCCGCGCAGCAGGAATTCGACGAGTTCCTCGCGCGGTTCCCGAGCATCGGGGCACAGTTCCGCGACGCCGTGCCGGTGCGCGACTGGGTCAAGACCGACCGCCTGCAGTTCTCGTCGAACGCCTGTGTCGGCGACCGCTATTGCCTGATGCTGCACGCGAATGGATTCATCGACCCGCTCTTCTCCCGGGGGCTAGAGAACACCGCGGTGACCATCCACGCGCTCGCGGCGCGCCTCATCAAGGCGCTGCGCGACGACGACTTCGCCCCGGAGCGCTTCGAGTACATCGAGCGCCTGCAGCAGAAGCTTTTGGACCACAACGACGACTTCGTCAACTGCTGCTACACGGCGTTCTCGGACTTCCGCCTGTGGGACGCGTTCCACAGGCTGTGGGCGGTCGGCACGATCCTCGGGCAGTTCCGGCTCGTGCAAGCCCACGCGAGGTTCCGCGCGTCGCGCGACGAGGGCGACCTCGATCACCTCGACGACAACCCCCCGTACCTCGGGTACCTATGCGCGGACATGGAGGGGTACTACCAGTTGTTCAACGACGCCAAAGCCGAGGTCGAGGCCGTGGGCGCCGGGCGCAAGTCGGCCGAGGAGGCCGCGGCGCGGATTCACGTCCTCATCAACGAACGAGACTTCGCCAAGCCGATGTTCGGCTTCGGATACTGCATCAATGGGGCCAAACCGCAGCTCAACAACTCTAAGTACAGCCTAATGCCGGCGCTGAAGTTGATGCACTGGACGCAGACCAGCGCGCCGGCAGAGGTGAAGAAGTACTTCGACTACAACCCGATGTTCGCGCTGCTCAAGGCGTACATCACGACCCGCATCGGCTTGGCGCTGAAATAGTCGGCCGACGCCGGCACGAAAACGATGAACGACATTCAATTGGATCAAGTGATTGCCAAGGAGCATCCCGCGGGGGCGTACGACGCGACCACGCGCTTGGCCGCGAGCTGGTACGTCGCGATGCGCTCGGACCACCTCAAGGACAAGCCGACGGAGTTGACGCTCTTCGGCCGGCCGTGCGTGGCGTGGCGCGGCGCGACGGGGCACGCCGTGGTGATGGACCGCCACTGTTCGCACCTCGGCGCGAACCTGGCCGACGGGCAGGTCAAGGACGGGTGCATCCAGTGCCCGTTTCACCACTGGCGGTACGACGAGCGGGGCCAGTGCGTTCACATCCCCGGCCACAGCCCGGCGGTGCGCCAGCTGGAGCCCGTCCCGCGCGGCGCGCGCCAGCCGACGTTGGTCACGGCCGAGCGATACGGCTACGTGTGGGTCTGGTACGGCTCCCCGCAGCCGCTGCACCCGCTGCCCGAAATCGCCGCGGCCGACGTCGACAACGGCGACTTTATGCACTTGCACTTCGCGTTCGAGACGACGACGGCGGTCTTGCGGATCGTCGAGAACTTCTACGACGCGCAGCACGCGACCCCCGTGCACGCGCTCCCGATCTCGGCCTTCGAGCTCAAGCTCTTCGACGATTGGCGCCCGTGGCCGGAGGTCGAGTCGCTGGCCCGGGCGGGCGCTTGGTTCGGTGCCGGGATCGACTTCACCGTGGACCGGTACTTCGGGCCCCTCGGTATGCTGTCGCGCGCGCTCGGCCTGAACATGTCGCAGATGAACCTGCACTTCGACGGCTATCCCGGCGGGTGCGTCATGACCGTCGCCCTGGACGGAGATGCCAAATACAAGCTGCTCCAGTGTGTGACGCCGGTGAGCGAAGGCAAAAACGTCATGCACATGCTCATCTCGATCAAGAAGGTGGGCGGCGCCCTGCGCCGCGCGACCGACTTCGTGCTGTTCGGGCTGCAGACCAGACAGGCTGCGGGGTACGACGTCAAAATCTGGAACGGGATGAAGCCGGACGGCGGCGGCGCGTACAGCAAGTACGACAAGCTCGTGCTCAAGTACCGCGCGTTCTACCGGGGCTGGGTCGACCGCGTCGCCGAGGCGACCGCTCGACCGCGCCACCGCGAGTGAGCGGCGATGCGTGAGTCGGCGGCCCTAGCCGAGCCGGTCTCGGTGGTTCTGTCGCGCTAAGGATGTCCGGGCGTTCGCGAAAACCTGCATCAAGGCCGGCCATCGATAGCAGGCGCGTTGTTTAACCGCCAACGCGCCGTTGGCCTGCCTCCTATTGCGCCTTTGCAGAATAGTCGACCGTGGCGTTATCCCCTTCGCCACCGCTCCAACTGCATTTTACGTCCGGTGCCGAACACGAAATAGAATAGCCGTTGCTTCCGGCAAACGGATCATCCCAGTAGCAGTTCACGTATTGAATTGTTCAGTATCAACTGATAGCAAGTGAAATTCATTGGTCAACCTAACAAGCGCTTCAGCTCGACAAAAATCTTAGCCGCGGGAGACAGGAGGCGAAAGAATAGGGTAGTCGCAGCGTCAAGGACGACGAGCTGAAGGCGCGTGTCCGTTAGCACGTGCTGCTCGGGCTTGGTTATTTCATCGGCCACTTTGGACGCGAGAATGCCTGCTCGCTCAAGCCAGGTCCATACCGGTTACCTCGTTCATGCCCCATACTCCATCGGCAAGCTGAATTTTGATTATTGTTTCGTCTTTTGATAGGAAATTTCGCCTCCAAAGGACGTCGAGTTAATAAATAAAACTTATTGTTTTGCGTTGATTTTTTTGCTGATCAAGTTGCTTTTTGTCGTTCGATATCAATTCAGATTCGCGGCTAAATTCGATGAACACACATTATGAAAAACAGCGACTTCGATCCGCTGGACGCGAACTCATTTTACGAGTACTACCGATCCATTCAGGGCAGTAATCAAGCGACCGAGGCTCAATACGGCGGCGAAAGCGCACAGTCTGGGTCCGCATTGGAATCTCCTGACCGGCGCCGGAGCGACATGTCGGCCGCCATCCAGGGGCTCCATGATCTTCAGATAGGGTACTCCTCCTGGAATACCGCCTGGTCCGGCGATGACGGCCCTCGGATTGGACGCAGCAATAACATTGGCGGGTCCGTCCGATTTCCACAGCGCATCAAGCGCGAAGACGACGGCTTTTTTAGCAATCGTTTCAATATGGACAGGGTGGACAGGCCACAAACGCCGTCCTCCTCGGACCACCAAATGATGGGGCAAGTGCAGGAAGAGGCATCCGTTGAATCCGTGCAGCGCTTCCATCAGCCGGGCGCGAACCTCCAGCCGGCTCAGCCTGCTGTCCCCCGCCGCAGGCGCAGTTTCTTCTCACGGGCCGCGCGATGGATGGGGCTGGGTCGGGAACAGCGCGCGTCGGCTTCGGCGACCGCCCCCGGGCCGTCGCGCGCCGCTGCGCCAGCAGTTGCCGCCTCACCAGACTTGGCGCAGTTCGCCAGTGAATTGGAAACAGGTCTGGCTGAGACGCCCCTCGCGACAACGCAACGTAGGCTGCGCCCATATCAGCCGGCAGATAGTTGGTCTCGAGTGGAAGCCGATGCCCAAATGATTGACAGCTTTCGACGCGGACACCCCATGGGAGAGTACGCAGCGACTACGCAATCCGAGGCGCTGCGCCATTTTGCGCGGTGGCTGCGCATGGAGGGATATGGGGGGGGGCTTGCCGAATTTTCCGAGCTTGACAAGGACGTTTGCGATGATTTCATCGATAACTTCCGCAGGGCCCTGGTCTCGGACCCAAACTTCCGCGAGAGCATGGCCCCGGACTATAACTTCTTCCACAACATACCCTCGGACCCGAATCAACGGTACGTCGTGACCGATCGCTGCATTCACGCCGCAGTGGAATACCTCCGTCGTCGCGTGGCTGGCGACGAAATGCCGAAGCACTTTGGGCATACCAAACACCGAAAAGCCCCCGCGGCTGACGAAGCCTTCATTGCCTGCTTCCGACAACAGCATCCAAAGGGCGCGAGCAGCAATGCGGCCAAGAAACAGTTCTCTCTGCTCCGCGGTTTTGCCATCTGGCTGAACCAGAACCAGAACCGCCACCACCACCGTGGCGGGCTTGCCGCCCTTGACCAGAGGACGGCTGAGGCGCTGATGGAACAATATCTCGCTGCAGAACGTATGAGCGAATCAATGGTCTGGCCGGCCAAGGCGGCACTTCGGAATTTGTACTCCGAAACCGTTGGCATAGAGGGGGATGCTGAAACGATCGAGCACTTCAAGCAAGCCCATCCCATGGGGGAAAATAGCGATGCCGCGAAAAGGCAATCCGAAGCGCTGGGACATTTTGCGTCCTGGCTGCGATTCCAGGGATATACCGGCGGGCTTGCCCAGCTAGCAGGGCTTGACAAACAGACGGTCAAAGAGCTGGTGGAGAACTATCGCGCTGCTGTTGCTGCGAATTTTGGGCCCAAGGCGCTCGCTGCGGATCGCATCGATGCCGCAATCGAGTACCTCCGTAGCCAATTGACGGGCTCGCGCATGCCTAAGGGTTTTGGGAAAACCACGCATCGGAAAATATCCGATGCGGACGAGACGTTTATCGGCCGCTTTCGAAGGACGCATCCCAAAGGCGAAAGAAGTGATGCCGCGCGGCAGCAAGCGGGGATGCTCCGCGGACTTGCGGTATGGCTGGATCGGAACCATCGCCGTGGAGGGCTGGCCGCGCTCGATCAGGCCGCGGCCGAAACGCTCATGGAACTATATTGCGATGAAGACGACCTCAGTGAAAGAATGCGCGGCTATGGCAAAGCTGCGCTTCGGCAACTCTACGTTGGGGACGGCGCGCGATCCCAGGCGGGACGTCAGGCCAAACGGTATAAGGCCGCGGATGAGGATGACGCCTTCATTCAGGATTTGATGAGAAATCACCCCAGGGGGGCGAAAAGCAGTTCTGCGACTTATCAGGCCACAGGGTTGCACGCGCTGGCAAAATGGCTACGCGAAGTGGGGTTCTCCGGCGGGCTAGCTAGCTTTGCCAGACTGGATCAAACACATTCCGATGAACTGATCGCCGGATTCTACGCGTCCGGCCCGAGCAATGACGTGGCGCGCCGTCTCCCGTCAGCATTGGATTACCTGCACGAGAAAGTCTCAGAGGAGGCTGCGGAAGCAAGCCTCCCGGCTCCGCCAGAAATCCCCCCGGCTCCGCCAGAAATCCCCGCGGCTCCGCCAGAAACCCCGATGACCTCGTTCTGGCAAGGGATGGAGAGCGAACTCGGGGACTGGCTAGGCGCTAACCCATCGTGGGTGGATCCAAGCCAGGCTGCGGCCGGTTGGTGGGAGCAAATGCAGCCAGGGGGGTATTCCAGCATCCCCTTTAGCCAGGATGCCGTCGGCCCTGCCTTCCAACAT
>Ga0157369_10001658_pt1 | contig 27137 bp, 21 predicted proteins | sample C25metaG_FD_113461 | JGI IMG/M metagenome (GOLD analysis project Ga0157369, IMG submission 113461) | Corn rhizosphere microbial communities from Kellogg Biological Station, Michigan, USA - C2-5 metaG | ecosystem: Host-associated > Plants > Roots > Rhizosphere > Soil | place: USA: Michigan... | reverse complement strand
GCACGCGCGCGCCGTGGAGGTTCGTTCTGTCTAGCAATCCAGCAAAGCAGCACAAATCGCGGGCCGCTTTGTCGCCCCGAAAAGCCGTTCAAGACATGGCCGCATATCATCCGCCGAGCAGTGGACGCCGGAACAAGCTGAGGCTGGACTTCAACGAGAATACGGTGGGCGCTTCCCCGCTCGTTCTCGATTTCCTGAAGCGGTTCCTGACGGGGCGCGACCTTGCGGTGTACCCCGAGTACGAAAATGCTGTTGAAGACCTTGCGCAGCATTTCGTAGTCGACAAGGACGAGTTGACGCTGACAAACGGGACCGATGAAGCGATCCACTTACTGGTAAGCACATTCATCGAAGAAGGCGAAGACGTGCTGATTCTGAAGCCGTCCTATGCCATGTACAAGTTCTACAGTCAGCTCGCCGGTGCTCGTGTGGAAGAGCTTGATTACCGTCCTGGCACACTGGCGTTTCCGGTCGAAGAACTCCTAGAGCGCATCACGTCCAATACGCGTGCCGTGCTCATCAGTAACCCCAACAATCCTACGGGTACCGGCACTCAGGTCGCGGCTCTGCGCAAAATTCTTGAAAAGGCCGACTACGCCCCTGTACTGATTGACGAAGCCTACTATGAATTCAGCGGCGTAACCATGCTCCCGCTGCTCGATGAGTATTCGAATCTATTTGTAAGCCGGACGTTTTCGAAAATCTACGGAATGGCTGCCATGCGCTGCGGCTGTCTCTTTTCGCAAAGCGCCAACATGGCGTACGCGCGCAAGGCCCAATCGCCGTACAGTGTAAATTCTCTCGCCGCCATGGCGGTGCGCATTGCCGTTCAAGATCAGACATTCGTCGAGGAGTATGTCCTTGAAGTTCTCACGGCGCGCGAGCTTCTCTACGTCGGTCTCGAACGCCTGAACATTCCGTATATCAAAAGTCAGGCCAACTTCGTGTTATTCCAGGTAGGCGATCGTGCTATCGAGCTGCGTGATGACCTTCGCCAGCGGGGCGTCCTTGTCCGTGATCGCAGCTATGAGCTAGCCGGCTGCCTGCGCGTCACCGTCGGCACGCGCGATCAGATCCGCCGCTTTCTAGACGAATTGGAGCAGATTTGGTGAATCACCCCGACGTAATCGTATTCGACATGGACGGCGTCCTCGTCGAAGTCATGCAATCTTATCGCGAAGCAATCCGCGAAACCGTCCGCCACTTCACCGGGAAAACCGTGTCGCATGATCTGATTCAGGATTTCAAAAACGCGGGCGGATGGAACAACGATTGGCTGTTATCGCACCGCCTGATTCAGGATGACGGCGTGAAGGTCGAATATCCGGCCGTGGTCGACTATTTCAATCGCGTCTTCCTGGGACAGAACGGCGACGGACTCATCCTCCGCGAACAATGGATGCCCCACGATAACTTGCTGGAGAATCTGAGCCGGCGTGCCTCACTAGCTATTTTCACGGGCCGCGCCCGCTATGAAGCCGAAGCGACTCTCACCCGGTGTGCTCCACGCATCCGTTTTGATCCGCTAATAACGGATGACAGCGTAGCCAACCCGAAACCCGCGCCCGATGGTCTGTTGCTCATCAAGCAGCACTATCCGGACAAGCATATCTGGTACCTGGGCGACACGGTAGACGATGCGCGCAGCGCCCAGGCGGCCGAAGTCCCATTCATCGGCGTTTCGACCCCGCATAATCCGCGCCACGCAGAGATCACCCAAATCCTCCGCCAGCACGGTGCCTTCAAAGTGATCGCCGACATCAACGAATTGGAATCGATGGTGCTGGCGTGAGACAGGCCTCCGTGGACCGCAACACCAAAGAAACACAGATCCAGGGCGAGCTGTGTATTGAAGGCTCTGGTGCTTACGAAATCTCAACCGGCATACGCTTCCTCGATCACATGCTGGAGCTCTTCTCCAAACACGGTGCCTTCGATCTGAAACTCAGTGCCAGGGGCGATCTGGATGTGGATCAGCATCACACCGTCGAAGACGTTGGCATTGTTTTGGGTGACTTATTCAGCAAGGCTTTAGGAGACCGCCGCGGTATTAACCGCGCTGGCTATTTCATCCAGACGATGGATGAATCCTTAGCCTTTGTCGCGATAGATCTTGGTGGGCGTCCGGCGCTCGTCTACGATCAGCAAGTCAACGTAGTGCATGTCGGCGATCTCCAGACCGAATTGCTGGAAGATCTGTTCGACGGCTTTGCCAATCACGCCGGTGCCAATGTGCACGCGAAAGTCCTCTACGGCCGCTCGAATCATCACAAAATCGAAGCAATCTTCAAGTGTTTTGCCCGTGCCCTGCGCTACGCCTGTTCTACCGACGAACGATTAAAAGATCAGCTTCCCTCGACCAAGGGCTTACTATGACTACCATCGTCGACTACGGCGCGGGCAACATCCGGTCGGTGCAAAACACGCTCGAGGAACTCGGTGCCGATTTCGCCGTTACCAGCGACCCGGCTGCAGTCAGCAGTGCGCAAAAAATTATCCTCCCTGGCGTAGGTCATTTCGGCCAGATGATGCAGGCGATCGACCGTCTGCGCTTGCGCGACGTTCTTCTCGAACGAATCCGGGCGGGCGTGCCGTTCCTTGGCATTTGTATCGGTCTGCAATGTCTGTTTGAAGGCAGCGAGGAATCGCCATCGAGCCGCGGCTTGGGACTTTTTTCGGGCTGCGTACGGCGTTTTGTTGGCGACGCGCGCATTCCGCACATGGGCTGGAACTCCCTTGAAAAAACCAGGCCATCCAAGCTTCTTGCGCAGCTTGAAAATGGAACGTTCACTTACTTCGCGCATAGCTATTACGCGCCTGTAAATGAATTCACTGCGGCCACTTGCACCTACTTGCATCCCTACTCGGCCGTCCTCGAAAAAGGCAACGTCTATGCTGTCCAGTTCCACCCCGAAAAGTCGGGGCCCGTGGGCTTGCATGTAGTAAAAAATTTCCTGGAAGTGTAGTAATGCTCGCCAAGCGAATCATTCCTTGTCTCGATGTAACCGGCGGACGCGTGGTGAAAGGCGTCAACTTCGTTGGATTGCGCGATGCCGGCGATCCCGTCGAACTCGCCGAACGCTATAACGCACAGGGCGCGGACGAACTGGTCTTTCTCGACATCACCGCCTCGAGCGATGCGCGCGAAATCATGGCCGATCTTGTTGCGCGTACCGCGCGAAAGGTTTTTATTCCATTGACCGTCGGCGGTGGCCTGCGCGCCGTCGCGGATGCTCGTAAAATCATCCTGGCCGGAGCCGACAAGGTAAGCATCAACACCGCCGCTGTTCGCCGTCCGGAACTGATCCGCGAGCTGAGCGAAGAATTCGGCGCGCAAGCCGTCGTCCTTGCCATCGACGCGCGTCGCTTTGGGGCAGGGAAATGGAACGTCTATACCAAGGGCGGACGCCACGACGAAGGCATGGACGCGGTCGAATGGGCCGCTCGCGGCGAGTCGCTGGGAGCTGGAGAAATCCTGCTCACGTCGATGGACACAGATGGCGTTCAAACCGGTTTCGATTGCGCTCTGACCAGAGCCGTCGCCGCCGCCACCACCGTCCCTGTCATCGCCTCGGGCGGTGCAGGAAGCCCACAAGATTTTGTCGCTGTTCTCACCGAGGGCCGCGCCGATGCCGCCTTGGCCGCGTCCGTCTTCCACTACGGCAAGTATTCCGTCGCAGATCTCAAACATGCCTTGGAAGAAGCCCGAATCCCCGTGAGGCCCGCCGCGTGATCGTTCCTTGTATCGATCTCATGGACGGCAAGGTCGTACAGCTCGTCCAGGGCCGCGAGAAGGCTCTCGAAGGCAAATCAATCGATGAAATGCTACGCCTCTTCGATGGCTTTCCCCAGATTCAAGTCATCGACCTCGACGCCGCCATGGATCGCGGCTCGAACAGCGAATTAGTGAAATACCTTGCCGGTCACGCCATCGTTCGCGCTGGTGGTGGCGTCCGTTCTGTCGAGCGTGCGCGCCAGCTTCTCGATCAGGGTGCATATCGCGTCATCGTTGGCACTGCCGCTTTCTTGGTTCCCGGATTTCTCGCACTACTGGCCGCCGCTATCGGGCCCGAACGTGTCATCGTGGCGCTCGATAGCAAACAGGGCCGGGTTGTGGTCAAAGGCTGGAAGGAATCCACCGCATTCACAGCCGCCGAAGTGATCGCACAGTTCGAACCCCATTGCTCCGGATTTCTCTGCACCTATGTAGACAAGGAAGGTATGCTTCAGGGCACCGACCTTGAGTGGTTCCGTGGCCTTCGCCAGGCTACGAATCACGAACTGACCGCCGCCGGCGGAATTACTACACTCGCTGATATCGCCGCTCTTACCGCCCTCGACATCCACTGCGCCATCGGCATGGCGATATACACTGGCCGGCTCGATCTCGGCGAATTGCGTAAGTTGAATCTGATCAAATCAAATTGAGGTCTATCGCACGATGAAGTGGCTTAGTTTATCCCTTTTCTTGGTGCTCGTCGCCTACCCGGATACTTCGGACATCAAGGATGTCATCACGGGCCAGAAGGCGTTCGTCAGCTACAAAGACGAGAAGCCCGGCATTACTCGCAGGATCACCGCAGCCGATCTGCCCCAGCCGTACGCCACGCAAGGTGTCTCGAATGCCCCAAAGGTAGTTCCCAAACCGGACGATGCCTGGCCGCAGGCGCCGAAAGGCTTCAAAGTAGAGCGATATGCCGAAGGTCTTGACTATCCGCGTGAAATCAAGACCGCTCCGAACGGTGACATGTTCGTCGCCGAGAATCATACTGGCGAGGTCCTGATATTTCGCGGCATCTCGGGCCATGGAAAGCCCCTCGAAAAATCTACCTTCGCTACTGGCCTCAAAAATAATTTCGGCATCGCCTTCTATCCGCTCGGCCCGGACCCCAAATGGGTTTATGTCGGCAACACGAATTCGGTCGTGCGATTTCCCTATAAGAAGGGCGATTTAAAAGCTTCCGGTCCGGCCGAAACCATCATTCCCGAGCTTCCTGCCGGTGGCGGTCACTCCACGCGCGACATCGCCTTCTCGCCCGATGGCAGCAAGATGTTTGTCTCTGTCGGCTCCGCTTCCAACGTCGACGATCCCGACACGCATCCCCGCGAATTTCACCGCGCCAACATCCTTGAGTACACACCAGCAGGCAAGTTCGTGAAGATCTACGCCGCCGGTATCCGCAACCCCGTCGGTATTGCCATCAACCCCGTCACTGGTGAGCTATGGTGCTCGACGAATGAACGCGACATGCTGGGTGACAATCTCGTTCCCGATTACATTACTTCGGTGAAGGAGGACGGATTTTATGGCTGGCCCTGGTATTACATGGGCAATCATCAGGACCCGCGCCTCGCCGGCAAGCGTCCGGAATTAGCTTCTAAAGTCACCGTGCCGGACGTACTCTTGCAGCCTCACAACGCATCGCTCCAGTTGACTTTCTATTCAGGCAACCAGTTCCCGACGCAGTATCACGGCGACATTTTTGCCGCCGAGCACGGATCGTGGAATAAATCCGCGCGCGCCGGCTACGAAGTAATCCGCATCCCACTCGACAACGGCAAATCCGGCGGCGAGTACCAGGATTTTCTCACCGGCTTCGTCACCGCCGAAGGTCGGGTCTGGGGGCGTCCGGTTGGCGTCGCCACGGCGCCTGACGGTTCTCTGATGGTGGTCGACGACGGTTCAAAATCGATCTGGCGTGTAAGCTACACAGGTAAGTGAGAAATCCTAGCGCGCTCGACGGGGTGGGCTTGCTTGTTCTCCTGTCAGTATCCCTTGCCATGGCGAGCTCGGTGCCGTCACTGCGCATTGTCAGTTGGAACATCGATCACGGCAGCCAGCTCGACACCATCTGTTCCGAGCTTCAAAAGAATCCCGCCGATCTATTCCTGTTTCAGGAGGTCGACCAGAATGCAGCGCGTTCCGGCCAACAGGATGTTGCCGCTGAACTGGCGAAACGTCTTGGCATGCATTTCGCCTATGCGGCCGAATTTGAGGAATTGAGCCAGGAAAGCGGCCGCCCGGCATTCATTGGACAGGCCACTCTGAGTCGTCTTCCGATCCTAAAATCAAGAGTTCTGCATTTTCAAACGCAGTCCGGTTTCTGGAAGCCGCGCGCGTGGTTGCCGTCTTCGTTGCCCCTCATGCAAAGGCGGCTTGGTGGACGCGTTGCACTAGTGACCGAGTTGGAGTTTGCCGGGCACCGCATGGTCGTCTACAATGCCCATCTGGAGAGTCGCAGCACCGGTCCGATTCAAGCTGCCCAGATCGACGAGATGCTGGCCGATCTCAAGCAATACCCCGCCGGTACTCCCGCAATCCTGGGGGGCGACCTCAATACCAAATATTTCCCTTCGATCTTCCTCCACAAGCTGGAGCACGCTGGTTTTCACAGCTCGACTGGAGAGCGAATCGAGCGGACGCACACCATCGCCATGGCTCTCGACTGGTTATTTGCCAGAGGCCCTATCAGGCTCGACAGCGGCGCAGTCCGGCGCGACATCAAAGGCTCGGATCACTATCCCGTCTATGCCCACCTCGTGACAGTCCACTGAGGTCACTCAGACCCGATCGATGTTCTTGAACACGTCGGCGATATTTGTCTTCACGCCGCCTCGTACCCGCGCGGCCGCGTCTAGATTCGGCTCGGTGTGGTCCTGATTTCCCATCAGGTACTCGGCGTAACCGTTCGATTGAATCGATTTCAACGATTCGACCGTAATCTCTGTCTGTAGGTCGGCTACAGTTTTACCCACCTTTTTTCCGGCACCCACCTTTTCTGCGAGTTCTTCAATGTAGTTGCGTTCGTTCGTCATCGGTTGGCGGTTGTGCTGCCCGGGTCCGTGACCAGGCATCACATGGTCGAAGCTCAGCTTCGCAACGGAATCGATCGTCTTCGGCCACACTTTGGGATATCCATCCGCAATGAATGGCAGCGTGCCGAGAATCATGTCGCCCGTCGCCACAGCGCGCGCTTGTGGACAAAACACGACCACATCGCCGCCGGTATGCGCGTGCCCGTGATACTCGATATGGAGGTCATGGGCCTTGTCTTTTATGACATGCGAGGTGCCGAACGTGATGGTCGGCAACTCCAGGTGATAGTTCCGCAATTCCGCCTGATAAGCCCGCAACTGACGAATGCGGCTCTCGCACCATGCCTTCTCGGCATCCGATCGGGCTTTGCGTGCGCGTGCTTCCAAAGCGTCAATCTGCTGTGGCACCGCGGCAAGAGACGCCTGCAGCCGTTGCTCGGCTAAGTCCGACATCAGCTTCTTAGTCGGTTCGCTCGCGATGAAATCAATCTTATTCCCGGTCGCGCGATAGGCGTGGTCGCCTTGTGTATGGTCCCAATGAAAGTGAGTGTTCACCACGTAGCGCACGGGCTTCGCTGTGATTTCGCGTTTGATCTGCGCGATCAGTGCTGCGGCGGCTGACGGCTTCGAATGCGCATCCACGATCAGCACATCGTTTGCATTTTCAAATATGGCTGCGTTGCAATTGGTGACCGCCTGCGGCCGCGATTTCGCAAAGTACGCGCCGCTGGCCACTCTCTCGATATCGAATAGACTCGCAGTGCTCTCCGGCGCCATCGCACGCGCCCAGGCGGCCCGATAATGCGCCAGTTCGAGCACCGAAGCGCCCGCCAGGCAACGAAACAAACTCCGTCGGGAAAGATCGTGCATGCTTCATACTATATAGGCTGGCGCGACCCTAGCGCGTCGTTTGCAAATACACAATCCGGATCATTCTGAAAACCGCCGCGTCGCACAAATCGAGCGCGCCCGGAATCCCAAAACGGAACAGCAAACTCGCTAAAGCCAGCATCGCGCGATATCGCAACAGCGCGACCGTCTCCGGGACTCCGGCTTCCGGCCTTGCTATCTCGAGTTCAAACAGTCTACGGTAGCGATCATAGGCCGCCAGGCGCTCGCGCCGCAATCGGGAGGTGGCGGCACGAGTCTCGCCAAGTTCCAGCCAGCGAAAATCCGTCTCATCCAAAGTCTCGCGCATTTTACTGTAATACTCGGCTGCCGCGCTCACCCGACGTTCTTCTTCGGGATCCTGTGGCGCCAGGCGTTTGAATAGCTCGTTGCGGTCCATGAGCGACTGTTGGGTGAGAACAACAGTGTGCCCGTATGTTCCGGCTTTTCTCAGTGTTTAGTTGCGCAGTCGAACTGGAACGTGTTCATCAATTGCAAAAATACGGGCTCGAATCGGCTCAGTTGATCGAGCCTGCACTCCAGCTCCAGCCGATACAGCGTGCCATTGCGATTGATAAACAGGATCTCTTCGGCCCAATGCGAACGCTCCTGCGGATCGTAGTAACGATTCTTGGTAAAAAGAGCGGAATGTCCCAGGAACATCAGCTCCCGCTGTTCGAGGATCTCCACACGTTCGGCGCGCTCGAATTTTCGCAAGCCCGCCAGATGGAGGCGCAGATCCTCGACCAGGCTGAACGGAGCGAGCCGAGCGTCACCGGGGGGCGAATCGAGCGCGCCAAAATCGATAGCTCCGACGGCCCTCGAATACTTACTCTGGCCCGTTTTGACAAAAAGCCCCGCGCCATCAAAGGCCTCGCCTTTGAGCCACCGCGAGGGGTAGCTGACGCAATATCCGAAGCTCGGATTGTAATACCGTTTCCAGGCGCGATCCTGTTTTGGAACACCGCTGGCCGGCAGAAGAGATGAAAAGGCGAAGCAATGAAGCAACGTCCAACGCCAGCCAGTTCCCAATTTCATGTAAGACGCCAGCATATGACAGTTGCCGCGATCTTCGCTAGTACTAATACGCCCAAAAAAGTAAGGTGGCGAGCAACTGAGATGAGAACCAGCGATCGCTGCCCGAACTTCTTGAATGTTCTCAAAAGGAGACGAATGAACGATCGGCACAAGCAGATACTGGCGACACTGGCGCAGATGGACAAACAATTCGGCAAAGGCTCGGTACTGATGCTGGGTTCGCGGGCGGCTCTTCCCGTAGAAGTGATATCTACGGGATCCGTAGCGATCGATAGCGCTCTGGGCGCCGGAGGGTTCCCGCGTGGACGTGTGGTGGAAGTATTCGGACCCGAGTCATCGGGGAAAACCACGCTGGCCTTGCAAGTGATCGCACAGGCCCAGCGGTCGGGTGGCGCTGCCGCCTTCATTGACGCCGAACATGCGCTCGACGCCACATACGCGGCCAATCTGGGGGTGCAAATCGAGGATCTGATCGTCTCGCAGCCGGACTACGGCGAGCAGGCACTCGAGATTGCCCAAGCGTTGGTGAATTCACAGGCCCTTGACGTGATTGTGATCGATTCGGTGGCCGCCCTCACGCCTAAGGCGGAAATTGAAGGGGAAATGGGCGACAGCCATATGGGCCTACAGGCCCGCATGATGTCGCAAGCCCTGCGAAAACTGACCGCATCGGTCTCCCGAGCGAACACCTGCCTGATCTTCATAAACCAGTTGCGCGAAAAAATTGGAGTGATGTTCGGTAACCCGGAAACAACCACCGGCGGTCGCGCGCTCAAGTTCTTTTCGTCCGTGCGAGTCGAGGTACGTCGAGCCACGGCCATCAAAGAAGCTGAGACCGTGATTGGCAATCGCACTAAGGTCAAGATCGTCAAAAACAAGATTGCCGCGCCCTTCCGGGAGGCGGAAGTAGACATCCTGTACGGGAAGGGCATTTCGCGCGAGGCCGACGTTCTCGACCTCGGTGTGCAACACGGCCTCATTGAAAAGAGCGGTTCCTGGTACAGCTACAAGGGCGAGCGCATCGGGCAGGGCCGCGACACCGCTCGCCAAGCCTTGATCGATCGTCGCGAATTCTGTCAAACCGTCGAAACGGAATTGCGCCGGTCGCTCGGCTTAGGTGAAAACGGGCAGAAAATGCCGCCCGATTTTGAGTTGCAGCGGCCGTCACAGCCGCGTCAGGTGTCGGCGTCCTCGTAGCAACTTACCAGGCTCTGCGTGCTTTGGTCGCGCTCTCCCGCCTGGACGGGCGCGACTGAATCGTCCTTTGCGCATTCGGGCGATTGATACCCTTGAAGGTAGCAATGAAGCCCAAGGTGATCGTCGTGATGCCGGCTTACAATGCCGCGCGCACTTTAAGGATGACCTATGAAACGCTGCCGAAGGAACACGTTCACTCGGTCATTTTGGTTGACGACGGCTCAACGGATGAAACGCTCGAAATCGCGCGGCAATTGAACTTAGAAGTATTCGTTCACACGCGCAACTACGGCTACGGCGCCAATCAGAAGACCTGTTACTCGGAAGCACTGAAAGCAGGAGCGGACATCATTGTCATGGTCCATCCCGATTACCAATACGATCCCGCGTTACTCCCTGACATCATCCAGCCTATTTTGGCCAGCGAGGTCGATCTTGTTTTGGGCTCACGCCTGCGGGCCGGGTCGGCGCTCGAGCAGGGCATGCCGTGGTGGAAGTACTATGCGAATCGCTTTCTCACTTGGCTGGAGAATGTTTGTTTCGGCCTGAATCACACCGAATACCATACCGGCTATCGCGCTTTCCATCGCTCGGTGCTCGAAGCCGTCAACTTCGGCATGAATTCCGACGGGTTTGTTTTCGATCAGGAAATTATCGCCCAGGCGGTTGCCTGCGGAACACGCATCGGGGAAATTGCAGTGCCGGTGCGTTATTTCCCGGAAGCTTCGTCCGCCAGTCTCTTCCAGAGCAGCGTGTACGGACTGCGGATTCTGTGGCTTCTCGCGAAGTACGTTTTGCACCAGACTGGAATTCGCCGGAGCCGGCAATTTCAAAGCCTGCGGCGACGCTACACGCCCGCTGGTGTCACGCCGAGAGTTCACGGCTCCGTGTGAGCGACGTGGGACTCGCCCGAGCCTGGCGCCTCGCGGCTGCCGTCATTCTGCCTCACTTCGGGGCTCGCACGTGAGGAGTTGGGGCACTCGCGTCATCTCCGCGGTTGGTAAGATTCGCCGAAAGTGGGATCTACTTGGAAAGTCACTGATCGAGGCGGCGATAATCGGTGAAAGAGTTGGTCTGCGACACTTGCTGAGCAACGGTGCCGAAGGCAATGTTACTCATCCGTTGTTTGATGAGGCCTATTATCTTCGCAACAATCCTGACGTGACTGCTTCTGGAATGTCTCCTCTTTTGCATTACCGGCAATTGGGAGTCAAGGAACTTCGAAATCCGCACGCTTTGTTTGATTCCAAGTTTTACGTTGCTCAACATCCCGAAGTAGTGGCCGAAGAGGCGGATCCACTCGTTCACTTCCTAACCCGAGGCGCTAAGCTTCGCTATAATCCCAATCCGTACTTCGATACTGACTTCTATCTTTGGAGGAATCCGGAAGTAGAAGAGTCAGGAGTGAACCCGCTCGTTCACTTCGTAAAGTTCGGTGCAGCGCGCGGCCTGGATCCCCATCCTCTCTTTGGAATCAAGGACTATCTAGCTCGTTATCCGGATCTCATCCCAGTCGGTGCGGAACCGCTAAGTCACTATCTGGAGTACGGACAATTTGGAAACCGCACGTTCGCCCGCCCGCTCTATTTCACCGAGCGCCTGGAAACTGAATCAGGGGCCACGGATATTCACGCCACGACCCCAAAACTACCCCTTTGCGTATTTTGCGTCTATGGACCTTCCAACATAGAATTCATTCGAAACGGGGTGGTTCCCGCGTTTCTGAATGAATCCAAGAGTGTGCAAACGGAATTGCATTTCGTCAATTATCGCGGGCAAGAAGCGCTGTTGGCCGATATCGCGAATGCCAAGGACTGGTCCGAACAGCGACCTCAAGGCCACTGGGGCTTTGGGGAAAGTGTCAATTATTTGTTTGAACAGGTGCGTCCGGAAGGCTGTTTCCTTGTGTGCAATCCGGATTCGTTTCCCATGCCGGGCTGTCTCGCTCGGTTATTGTATACATATGTGGCGCGCGACGGTGCCATCGTGGAAGCCCGTCAATGGCCTAGCGCCCACCCAAAAGAATTCGATGAGGAAACGCTCGAGACACCCTGGGCGAGCGGCGCTTTCACTTTGATCTCGAGTGCCGCGTTTCGTAAGCTTGACGGCTTCGATCCTGTCTATTTTCTATACACCGAAGATGTTGATCTCAGTTGGCGCGCCTGGCTGCAGGGTCTTCGCGTGATCCATCAGCCACTGGCGGTCTGCGCCCACGCTACCGGATTACATTCGTATGGGTCCACCCGCTTCTACTACGAACATTTCTTTTCGCTCCGGAACTTCCTGGTCATTTCTTATAAATTTTTTTCGGAATTGGGAGAGCGCATCGCTATGGAATATTTGCGCACGGCAAAGCTTCCTGAAGAACTATACAGAAAGATCCTAGCCGATTATCGCCGTTTGAAACCGTCTATTGCCGTGCAACACGCCGCGGGCCGAAATGCGGACAGAGTGAAGATTCTAGGCTTGAACATTTTTCATGAGCTGCGGCAATAGCCCATTACCTGTCGTCGTGGTCTGCTCTTCGGATGAGATGGCGTCGGACTGGCGGGAACGAGGCGTCTTTTATCCGGGTGTCGATATCGCGCCGATGACTGGAGTATCGCGGGCTTGGGAATTGCTCCGAAAGATCGTTGCTCGCTACGACCGTCCCGTCGTTGTTTGCCAGGAGCACGTCTGGTTCGGCATGGAATTCGCCTCGGACGTCTGCCGGCTAGCCGAAGATCTGGACCGCGACTTTCCCACCTGGGGTGCATGCGGAAATAGGGGCTGCGTCTGGGAGGGCGCAATTCTCTACGACTACACTTCGTACACCCGCAATCAAGGCGCTGGAATAGGCGCGGCACTGGGGCCTAGGCCGGTTTTGACGCTGGATGACAACCTGGTATTGCTGAATTGCCGTAGCATTCGTGATTGTCAGTTGTCCGATTTGGGCGCTCTGGAGCCTACAATCTTTGGCGTTCCTCTGTCACTCGAGTGCCTACGCCATGGCCTGCCCATGTTTGTTGACCCGCGGCTATTTGTAGTAAGAACTTCGCAACACACGGCCGCCGAAATTGCTGCTCTGGCTGCTTCCGATGAGTTCAGGAGCTATTACCGCGAACACTTTCTGAATCACCTTGTACCGTGGCCTGACGCGAATGTAAATGTGGAAGCCTGTGTTGACTACGACTACGCTACGCGACCGGCCCGTCGTCCGACCCAGCGCGACGTATTGGAGTTGTTTGAACACAGCTTGGCAGGGGCACGCGAGCGCCGTCCTTACGTGACACTTTGCTGTCGAACGCAATTCGGACGGCCCGAGTTGCTGTGGCGCGCCCTTGCTTCATTTACTTCTGCCAAAATCGAAGCTCGTGCCCACGTGGATTTTGAGGTTCGGCTGCTGACGGATTGCGAGCCGGCCGCATCGGTGCCCCACCTCGACTACTTCCGCCGCGAATTTCCAGCACTCGCCTTGGACTGTTGGCATCACACCGTGAGGCAACCGCGTCATTCCCGTGTGGATCTTATCCTTGCGGCAATTGAGCGGGCTGAATCCGACTACATCTGGTTTGTCGACGATGACGATTACGTCATGCCGGGCGCTCTGCAGTCGCTTGCGCGCACGCTCATGCCGGGCGACGACGTCATCGTCGTAGCGGATTCACTCAAGGTGGAGGAGACCTGGGCCGTTCCGCCAAACGAAGAAGGGCGCACGCTCATCGATAGTCGGTTCGCGGGTAAGTTCAGCCGCCAAAATTTGTTTCGCGTATTGACAGGTGGAAACCACATTCCGATATGCAGCATACTCTGGCCTGTTCGTTTCATGGCCGGACGGTTAACGGGCCGCAAAGCTTTAGGTGACTACAACGAGGACTACTTTGTGCTGCTCGCGGCCCTGACCGCTCCTCGAGCGGAAGTACGCCTGCTCGATGCCACGATTGCCGGAGTCTCTTTTCGCGGTTCCGATAATACCGTCAATGAAACCGACCGCGCGGCCTGGCATTACTCGTATGCCACTTTCCTTCAGGAAATTCTCGGCGAAGAAGGTCGAAATCCTTTTCTTTGGCAGCTTGGAAAGGCGGCGTACGGATCCCGACATTCGTCGGAAAGTCTGGAACGCTAAACGTGGGACGACGGGACTTCCACCAGGATCGGTTCTTCGACCGCTACTGAGGCGCTGCGCTTGTACAATTCAATAACGTCCTCAGGGCTGCTGTCGAGAAGGATTCGGCCGTGATCGAGAAGCACAGCGCGGCTGCAAATCTCCTCGATCTGAGACATGCTGTGCGTGACGATGAGGATCGTCTTCCCAGATTCACGAAAGTGACGCAAGCGGTCAAAGCACTTCGCCTGAAATTCGAAATCTCCGACAGCCAGCACTTCGTCCATGACCAGGATGTCCGGATCGACTTCGGTGGCGACCGCGAAAGCGAGCCGCATGTACATCCCAGACGAATATTGCTTTATCGGAGCTTCGATAAAGTCGCCAATATCGGCGAACTCGATGATACCCTGTTCGCGCCGCATCATCTCTCGTTTGGAGAAGCCCATTAAAAGCCCGTTGATCAGTATGTTTTCGCGCCCTGTAAGTTCCGGATGCATGCCCGCGCCCAACTCGATCAGGGGGGCGATGCTTCCAGTTACCTCGACACTACCAGCCGACGGACGGTAAACACCGGCGATCACCTTCAAAAGCGTGCTCTTACCGGAGCCGTTGCGGCCGATGATGCCAACCACCTCGCCACGCCGCACAGATAGCGAGGCATCTTTTACCGCCTCGAAATCGTGATACCTTACTTTTTTCCGAAAAAATTTCGAGAAGAGTTCGCGTACACTATCCGGCCGCTCGTGAATGACCCGAAATCGCTGGGTCACGTTTTCCACACGAATTACAAATGGGCTGTCCGTCATGAAGGTTATGCGTAAAAAACAAATTCATCCTGATACCGGCGAAAAACGTAAAAACCAATGATCAGCGACCCAAGTCCACAAACGAAGCAGGCGAATATGTTTGTCCACTCCGGCAATAGTCCATCATAAATACTTAAGCGGAATTCGTTCAGCACGTAATACATCGGGTTCAGCTTAAAGAAAAACTGATATTTGGCCGGAATAAGATCCTTTGAATAGATGATCGGGCTGACATAAAACCACAATTGGATGATGATCTGAAGAATGTGGGAAATGTCGCGATAGTAGACATTCGCCGCCGCAAAGAAAAAATTCATCCCGAGTGTAATCAAAGTGAGAGCCAGCAGGGCTACCGGCAGGAAGATCCAGGTCCAGTGAAACGGATGCCCCATCGCCACCACGATCAACGCCAACGGAATAAGAGATAGCAGCAGATTGATCAGGTTCGAGACAAGGGCCGCCACGGGAAAAACAAGTTTGGCCACTCTGACTTTCTTGATCAGGTCGGCATTCCCCACGATCGACTCGGCCCCGTAACTCAGCGATTGGGCGAAGAAAGTCCAGGGAATCAAAGCGCTCAAAACAAAGATGGCGTAATGAGGTTTGCTTAACATCGGCATGATGACGGTGAAGACCAGCGTCAGAACCAACATAAGCAGCATCGGATTCAAGAGCGCCCAAAGAAATCCCAATACGGAACGCTTGTAACGGATCTTTAGCTCCTTTAAGGCCAGCGCCCAGATCAATTCCCGGTAGCGATAGGTCTCTCGGCACAACTCAATCATCATCTAAAAAGGTCAGCTGCCTCATTGGCCATTGTAGCGAAGGGCGGCTAGCGAACCTTGAACTTATAGAGGAACTGTACGCTGAGGTTTCCGTTATAATCCCGCGCCCCTAGCGCGGAAAGTTTGGGGGTAAAATCCCATTGTATCCGTATAATTTCGGAATTGGTTTGCGTCACGTCGGTTATGTACGTGAACGTTACGTTGCTCGTAACCTTTTGCTGTAACGTGACGCGCGCAGTCGGTTGCCCATTGTTTCCTGACACCGAAGGATCGATTTTGAATTGGCTTAATCCGAATACTCTTTGCACGCGACTTGCTAACGGATTAGCTACCGCCTGCCCGAGAATTGCCGACTCACCCGTTTGGCTTAGAGACTGCTGTGCGGGCGTGGGCTGATGCGCCGCAATCGTCGGATCTGCAGGCGTCGTGTTCGTTGCGAGAAGCTGCACGATCTGCTGGAAAGTGAGGGGGGGATCCGAGTGGTAACTGAGACTTAGGTTGTTCATGGGGCCGGACACGCCCAATAAGACGTCCACACCTTGAGCGGTGGTCTCGAGCGAGACATTCAGTATGGGTTCGATCGCGTTGGGATTCGAGAAGCTGACTGTGCCCGTATTAACCGTGTACGTATTGCCGAAAAAAACGAGCTGGCCGTTGGTAACGCGCACCGACCCAACGATGCCCGGCGTGGCTGCAGTGCCTCGTACAGCTAAATTCGCGTACACTTCCAGGCTCTCCGCGTACGTAGTGACGACGCGCAAGTCCGGGTCGGTGAGCACTTTGATATTGAGCCTCATCCCGCTGAGCCATGGTGAAGGAGCGGTCGGCGTCGATGGGGGAGTGGAAACATTGGAGAGTATGGAGCCGGCGTCGCTTGAAGACGAGTAGGCAATGCGCTGGATCGTGACGGTACCACCCAGCAGAGAACGCCTGCTGTTGCCTATCAGGCTCAGGGTCGCGTTGGACGTCAGGCTGACGCCCGTATAACGTGTCCGCACCTTCGCGGCGGTCGCTCGGAGATTGTAATTCACGGAACGCGCCCCGTATCCAACAAACCCCGTCAGAGTGATTTTTCCGCCACCGCTTTCGGCGGTCAAATTCTGAACGGACGCATTCGTGCCATTCAGAAGAATGACACCGTTCGCGTTCGCGAGCCCATTGGGTGCATCCGCATAATTCAGGTTGGCGTTCTTCAGTTCCACCTTGCCCACCACCTGCGGGCTTCCGAAGGTTCCTCGCACCATTGCGTCCAGTGCGACATCGCCCGAGGAATAAATATCGCGGCTGGCATCTTGCAGCACGCCCAAGTCCGCATTGGCACTCACCTTCAATGCTAGAGGCGCGTCGGCATTTCCGAAATTCACCGCGCCCGACGCCTGTATGGAAGCCCGCGGGCCTTGTATGCGGAATTGCTGAATTTGCAATGCGGAATGACTCAGGGCCACTGTCAGCGGTCCATCGTTCTGAAATGCAACCGTTCTGGCCGCTGGGCCACCGGTCGGCGAGCCGTGTGGATTAGTCCGAAAGTCCAAATGATCGAGTTCGAGACGGCCATTCAGATTGTCGGGATCAAGGATTGGCCCGTTCAGCGACGCTTTTCCCTCGATCAGTGCTTCCAAAGGCGGCTTGATTTCAGGCGTCTCAGAAATGAACGGCGCAATATTTGTGTAGCGAATGTTCGAGAACGTCAAGTTTGCGCGCGTCGGATATTTGCCCGCGAGCTGCGTCTGTCCTTCTCCACGAATTTGGCTTTGAGCGATGTCGGAATCAAGGCGAACATGTAACGTTGTCCCTGCCGTTTCAGCAACTACGGTGGCGTCTCCAAGGCTCCGCGTGTTTATGTGCAACCCGCGCGTGCGGATGTCGGCGTTGAGACTTCTGATCAGAACGTCCCGGGTTGCGTCATGTTGCGGCAGTTCCGCCGAAACGTCGGTCGCCAGGTGGAGCGTGCCGCCGAGATCGGGTATCGCTCGCCGGGCATGCTCGATCTTTGCTATCTCGACATCCGTACCATCAACCCGCAACTTTGCGGTGGCAGTGTTGGCCATGTTCCATGACCCGTGCAGCGTCACTCGGCCCGCGGGTGCATGAATAGCGAGAGACGGAACATCGATCGTCTTGTTGGAATAGCGGACCGTTCCTTCGAGCCGATCGATCGGCTCTTCATAGATATTGGCACGCGCCAAGGTGAAGCTCAAATCCCCAACAGGTGTTTGCCGCGTTCCTGTTAAATGTGCCGTGGCGGACAGCTCGCCGCGTACCGGAATCGCTCCCTGGCCTCCGATTTGAAGCGCTTTCTCCAGGGAGAGCGATCGAATGGACGCCTCAACGCTGGTGGCATAATTGCTCGCAAGCGCGGTGTGGCCATTTATCCGAATGTCCGAACCGGCGAAATCCGATTTCAATTCGTAGCTCACGGTTCCGTTCGCCGTGCGCGCCGCCGCAGTCAGGTTTCCGGCGTCTTGATCGTGCACTCTAAGACCGCGGCCAGCGAGATCAAGGTGAGCATTCGAGAGAACTGCTTCTGTTTCGCCATTCACGATGTGCAGATCAGCCGCGCCATCCGCGGCCAGTTCGATCAACCCGGCCGCACCGGCATTCTGCTGCTGGAGGGGTTTGATATTGGCGAGTTGTACGTTGTTGGTTCTGATGTGAAACTCGGCGTGACCGGCGCGCACGGTCTCCCGGGGATGTCGAAACATACCTCGAATCGTTATACTCCCTCCCGCCGCGTCCAATTCGGCCTGCGAGAGGGTAATGAGTTGGTCGTCAAGCTTTAAGCCTGCGTATAGACGGCTAAACGGCTGGCCGTAGGCGGCGCCATCGGTCACTTCGAATGCCGCTCTGCCGAGAGGATTGCCGTAGGTTCCGTGAATGTGCGCATCCGCGCTAACTTTGCCGGAGGCGGGAATCGCGCGATCGCCCGTCATAGCAAGTAGATCCCCAAGATCTCCATTGCGCATGGTCATGTTCGCCGTGAGAGGCGATTCTGGAACGGGTGTCCATTTGAGCAGGCCAAGCGAGCCGTCGAAGTCGCTGCTTAAACCTGCCCTTGTGAGAAGCCCGTTTCTGATGGCCACAGCCGCTGGGGACGCCAAGAGATCCAGCGCGAGGCGATCGAACGAGCGGCGCTCGACAGCGAACTTGGTCGCATCCACATGGCCGGTAATCTGCGGCGCATCGAGATTTCCCGTAACCTGCGCGTCGAGGGTCGCCGCGCCTCCTTCGAGCACAACGGGAAGGGCGCGCAGGGGGTGCTCTGCACCGAAATTCGCTACCGGCAAAAAATCATTAAGATTATGAGAAACTGCCCTGACATCGAGATGTGTGTTGAGCGAACCGGACAGATCGATCCGCGTCCGTGGCATTGCAAGATAAGAATCGCGCAGCCGGATAGTGCCGGTGGAACCGGCATAGTTACCGTTGATTTGGCCGGATAACGGCACGCCGCTCGATGCAGGCGTGATGTGCAATTGTGCAGTGGCCTGGTACCCAGTCGTACCCTTGGCTTTCAGGTCTCCTTTCGCCGTGAATGATCCATTGATCGCTGCGTCGTAATCGAGCCGCTTTCCCGTGACAGCCGGCGCCAACGCCAGCAAGGCAAAATTCCGCAGGCTGCCTTCCACGCTCAGCCGTTGCAGATTTTCGATAGCCACCTTTGCGGATAATCGCCCACCAAGCGCATCGATCTTCAGCCCATCCAGACTGATCAAAGAAGGATCGGCGTGAAACGGCGATGAAATATCAATGTTCGAAAGTTGCATCGTTCCATTGCTTAGAGAAAGCCCACTGGACCGCAGCGTGCCGTCGATGGCGTAGTTATTGCGCGCATCCAATTTCGCATCGCCATTCAGCTCCAAAGCGCCCCCTGGTTTCATCGAACCGGTCTTCAACAACCTGCCAAGCTCTTCCAGGGCCAAATGGCCCCGGACAGCAACCGCAGTATTCCTGGAGGCATCGAGCGTTCCGGCGGCGTGAAAGAGGCTCTCACCGAGCGTCAGGTCGGCCGTTTGGACCGTGAAGACGTTGTTCTTCAGTTCGGCGTGACCGGCGAGCTTAGCGGTAAATGTCTTCGGAGCGCCGTTGGGGAATTCCCGTTGGAACTCGGGAAGGGAAATGGTGGCGCTCGCGTTAGCCGACACGGTTGGCGCACTCAGGTCATGCAACGAGACATCGACTAAAATCTGTGATTGCGCGGTGGAGAGTTTGCCCCCGGCCACCGTTACCGCATCCCTCTCGATCGTTACGGGAAGATCCACGCGAACTCGTAACGGTGGCCGTTCCACCGAGGTGACCAGAACAGGATCAATTGTCAAACGCCCTTGATAGCTCAGATTCGCGACGTTGTAGTCCAGGAGTACGCGGAGATTTTCGCCGCGTGCGTTGAACGAACTTTTTTGTTGCGCATATTCGAGCAGACCATTGTTGATTTCAAAACGTCGGACCGCGAGGTCGACAACCGTTGCGAGTCCCGATTTTTCGCTGGGTGGTTTGGAGACCTTCGGCTGCGGGACGTTCGTAGTGCCGTCCGGGAACACAATCAAGTGCACCTGCGGCTGCTGGATACCCAGATAGCGCAGATCGACGGCCCTCTTGAATCCCGCCAGCAGTTTCAATCGAAGTTCAAGCAGTGGCACACGAACCAACGGAGCTGCATTGCGGGGCTCGCGGCCATGCAATACGAAATTGCGAACACGAACGGTGAAATGCGTCCAGTCAAATTGGAAAGATCCGATTTCTACTCTTCCGCCTGTGGATTCCTCCACGATCGCCACGACTTTGTACCGCACAAAGTTCGAAAACCACCCGCTTTGCACGATCAAAATAGAACCTGTCAGCAGCAGCATTGTAAGCGCTGCCACACCGATCAGGATTTTGTTCCGCGTCTTCAACCGAGGCTCGCTTCCCGAAACTGAATCTTTACGCCCTGTCGTTGCTCATCGAGCCAGGAAAAGAATAGCTGGTTCACCTTTTCTCCCGTGAGGGTGTCGCGAATCTCCTCCTGCAGGTCTTCGAGGGAGGCCTTACTGGGGTGTTCACGCTCCAGCGCGTCCCGATGTTTGCCGTAGTATCGTTCTACCTCTGCATCGCTTATCAGGACGGCGGGTTTGAATCGCGCATCTATAAAGCGCAAAACGGTAAGCTGCCATTGAAATTCGGTTCGTAGATCTGCTTCCGTCAATCCGTATCGCCGCAGCGCATCCTGGTAAGCGGAATTGGTCTTGAACCTCTGCTTTTTCAGAGAGTCGATCTGTTGGCCCGCTTCTTCGGGAGTCGCCGCAGGATAGTCGCCGAGACGAATCTCGCGGCGGATGAATATCTGATCGATCAGACGCTTGGTAGCCTTTTTCCGCGATTCAGTTCCAAGATCGAGCGGCGCGCCATCCAGAAAATACGTGACACGCAGATCGCGCTCGATATCGCTATCCTTCACGATCGAGGAACCGACGATCACCGCGATACGGTCGATGATCGTGGGACAGGCGATCGGAGGCGTTAGCGCCAGAAAAAGAATAAGGCTCGAGCGCATCAAAACGCCTGTCCGATGGAAAAGAAGAATTGAAAATGGTTGAGCCGCTGCGGACTGCTAGTGCAATTCGCAGTGTGCCCTATGTCGCTCGGTTTGCACTGAATCAGATCGTTAATTGTTTCGTTTTTGTTGAAACCCAGATAGGCCGGTGGATTGAGCGCATAGGAAAAATCGACGCGCACCGGCCCCAATGGAGTCTTGTAACGAATACCAAAACCAGGCGCCTGCACCGCGTAATTGAAATCCTGATTATTCGCCTGATGATAGCCAAGGGATATGTTGTTGAAGGTGGTGTAAATGTTTCCGGTGTCGTGAAAAACCACGCCTCGGATGTTCGGCCCGAACAAGGGAAAGCGTAGTTCGAAGGTGTTGAACAGCAGCGCATTGCCGCCGATTGGGAAACCTGTGGGGATGGAGGCCGGCGTATCTGGCAGCGCGGGAACTCCGATATCGCGTGGACCGGCCTGATTATCGCCAAAACCTCTCATCGAGTTGCTGCCTCCGCCGAAGAAGCGCTCGGGCAGCGGGATCGAGTCAAAATGGGAAAGAAGGGGTGGGACGTTAAAGGGAATAATCGCGCCGAATTGTGTCTGCCGCGCGAAGACCAGATGTTTTCCGATCGACGTATACGTGGCGTTACGCGCCAAGACGCGCACAAAATTGCGCTCTGAGCCGAAAAAGTTTCCGGCTACGCCCACATCCACCGTATTCAAGAATCCATGGTGCGCATCCGTTGAATTATCGCGATGGTCTTGAATATAGCTTGCGGACAAAATGCCGATACGAACCGGCTGCTGCAGTTGCGGAATCAATAACGCAGGGATGTTTACGTCGCCCGTGCTGACTCGCCGATAGGCGAAGCGCACCAGCAGGTTCGAAGCGCGATTGAACCGCTGCCCTATCTGGGCGGAGGCTTCCGCGCGTATGGATGAGAATGTCTGAACGTCTTGCGTGGTGTCGTAAAGGAGCGAGAACGCCAGCGTCCGATTTGGTGAACCCAGAAATCGTGGAATGATATAGTTCAGCGACTCTCTTTGCTCGAGCCTCGAGTAGCGTGTCTGGAGCGAAACTGTCTGGCCTCTGCCCAAAAAATTAAGGCGGCTCACATCAAACGACCCGATGGGCGAGATTCCATTGGCTCCTCCGGCTTCCGCCAGATTGTTGGTCGTACCTCCGAACCGGCCGACCTCTAACCCGAATCCAACATTGAATGCGTAGCGCGCGGCTTCGTCGAAATCGTAGAGGACGTATTTGTAGCGATTTGTCCCATCGGCGTCTTGGATGGCGGTGTTCACATTCGCGAAGATGCCGAAATCGGTCAACTGCCGGGATATCTCATTGACCTTGATCATCGATATGGGTTCACCGTCCCGGATATTGACCGCCCGTTCCACTAGTTGGGGCCGTGTGCGATACAGACCGGACAGGATCACCTTCCGCACAAACTCGCGCGGACCCTCCCGCACCCGATAGGAAAGATCAATGGTCTCGGGTTCCTTCCCGGGTGCCATCCGGTAGGAGAACGCGGCAGCCTGAAAGCCATTCGCATTGTAGTATTCGAGAATTCGATTGCGGTCAGTAGCCACGTTTACTTCGGCGAATGGCTGGCCCGGTATCGATGCGAACTGATCTTTGAGCGGAGAAATATCTAGCTGATTGGGGCCACGTATTTCGAGATTCGCCACGCGCCATTGCCGGCCTTCGTGAATCTGAAACGTCGCCGCCATATCACTGCTTTTCCCCTTATAATCGCCTTGGACCGATGACGTCACCTTGACGTCGCGGAAGCCGTTCGCCTGATATAAGTTCTCTATCGCTTCCTGGTCCCTCTTGCGAAATGTTTCGCTGTACCTCCCATAGCGGAGCGCCAGAGACTTGGGCTGAAGAAACATCCGTTCACGTAACGTTTCCGTGTCAAAGTACGTATTGCCGTCAATGGCTACGTTCACCAATCTGCGCCGCGGACCCGTGGCGATGTAATAGTCGATGGTGTCCTGATCTGGTTGATGCGGCTCGCGCTTGAAGGTGACATCCACATCCGGGTAACCACGGGCCTGGAAATAGTCCCGCAAGTTCACAGCGCCCTCCGTCAGCAGATCGTTGTCGACCGAGCCCTCCTCGTAAACCGGCACGTATCTGCGGAGCTTCCCCTTCGAAATTTTTGCTTCAAGGGCCTTGATCGTTATCTTCGGACCTGCGTCGATCTGAAGGTGGGGGCGGGCGCGATTCCGAACCGCATCATAGTCCATCCCGGTCAAATCAACCGACGCGGTCAGGCGATCCTGCTTGGCATATTTGTGTTGGATCCCGTCGATGCCCTTCTCTGTCAGAGACTGCGTCACACGACGCCACAGATGAATGAATCGAATCCGCCAGCCAGTCGCCGCCAAAATGGTGTCGTCCGCTAATTTGGTTTCGCCTGTAATTACCGGTTTCTCGTACTTGGCGCGTTTTCCAGCTTCCACCAGAAACCGGATTGTCATCTGGTGGGTCTCCGGATCCTCAATCGTGGCCACTCCCACATGTCCGAGAAACAATCCGTTCTGTCGGAGCTCCTGCTCAATATTCTTTCTCGCGTTTTCCAGCGTCTCTTCGTCGTAGGGAGTGCCGAGAGCAAGTTGCGCCTCGTTGATAATCACCGCGCGGTTAGGTGGATCGTTTATATCGCCGTGCGCGCCCACGTGGCCTATGAAACGGCGCGGGCGGGTAATGAAGAGCAGCGTGACGCCATTGGCGTTCGCTCGGGCGTCAACCTGAATGTCATCGTACAAACCGCTCGAGAAAAGCCGGTCTATGGTTCCTGCTACTTGCTTCGGATCGAGGGGCTGACCCTGCTGCACGAGTTGCATACGTTCCAAGTCCCGCGAGTCGAGCGGCTGCGCCGGCGGATCGTACTGGATAGCAGTGACGACTTTTCCCTTAAAATCGTCAGCCCGCACAATCCCTGTCAGCGCCGCTAAGAGACAACAACAGAGACCGGCGCGCTGACCGAGGGGCACGATCGTCATTGTAAGTGTGGCACTCGGTGGACGTTCCTTGCGTGCGCCCTGTTACATGTGTCTCATCCCAGGTGCTGACGCAGTCTATGAGTCGCGGAGACTACATGATAACCAGAGACGAGGCGTTTTCGCTGCTAGGCGCCACGGCCTCCCGATGGAATGCGCACAATGCTCCCCGTTTGGGAGCATCACTCGCTTACTATGCATTGCTATCGTTAGCCCCGCTGTCGATTTTGCTGGTGGCGATTTGCAGCCTCGTGATCAGCAGAAGCACTGCGGAATCGAATTTGCTGCAGCAGTTAGAACGCATTGTCGGCCATTCCGGGGCAAACACCTTGCGGGCCGTCTTTGACGCCAGCCGCCATCATCCTGGTTCCGGTGTAATCGCTGGGGTGGCCGCGATCGCCGCGCTCTTTTTCGGCGCGTCGGGGGTATTCGTAGAACTACGTGACTCGCTGAATCTGATTTGGGACGTGCCCGCCAGCGCCTGGCATGGCTGGCGCGGTTTGGTGGTCCAACGGCTGGTTTCCTTCGTCACGGTATTGGCTCTCGGCTGTCTTTTGTTGCTTTCCCTCGTCCTCAGCGCCGTGCTGGGTGTTATCGAACAGTTCTTTGACGCTCTCGTTCCCTCTGGCGCTGCCATCGGCGGGGAAGTTCTAAATCTGGTCGTCTCGCCGATAGCCATCGCCGTGTTCTTTGCGTTGATTTTCAAATTTGTTCCGGATGTTCCGATCGCTTGGCGAGACGTTGTGATCGGTGCGGTGGCTACCTCGATTTTGTTTGGCGCGGGTAGAGCGGGTCTTTCTTTTTATCTGCGCACCGCTGGCATCGGTTCCGCATACGGGGCGGCCGGCTCGCTGGTCGCCTTGGTGGCCTGGGTCTATTATTCGGCGCAAATCTTTTTCTTCGGAGCGATCTTTACGCGCGTCTATGCCGACAAGTACGGTTCGCGTGCGTTACACTGAAAGTTCCCCGCCCAGTTTTTCGATGATTTCAGTCAGCAATATCAGTATGCGCTTCGGCGCCAAAGTTCTGTTCGATGAAGTGACCACCGCATTTTTACCGGGCCGCCGCTACGGTCTCACCGGTCCGAACGGCGCGGGCAAATCCACCTTCATGAATTTGCTCTCCGGTGAATCGGAGCCTCAAAAGGGTGTCGTTGTGCGACCCAGGAAAATTGGCATCCTCCGCCAGGACCAGTTCGCCTTCGATCGGTATCGCGTAATCGACACAGTCATCATGGGAAACCTTCCGTTGTGGCAGGCTCTCGAGGAGCGCGAAACGCTTTACGCCAAGCCGGAGCTCAGCGACGAAGACGGCATGCGGCTGGGCGAACTCGAAGGAGTTGTCGCCGAAGAGGATGGCTACACGGCCGAGAGCGATGCCGCCGTGCTGCTGGACGGTCTGGATATTCCGGAACCGCTGCACCACCGCATGATGGGCGAATTACAGGGCGGCCAAAAAGTGCGTGTCCTTCTGGCCCAGGCGTTGTTTGGCCACCCGCAGGTCCTGCTTCTCGATGAGCCGACCAACTATCTCGATCTCGAATCGATCCATTGGCTGCAGAATTTTCTAACCCGTTACGACGGCATCCTCATCACAATTTCTCACGACCGTCACTTCCTGAATAGCGTCTGCACTCACATCGCTGATATCGACTACCAGACGATCATCACGTATCCCGGCGGATACGACGACATGGTGCTGCAGAAAACCAATGTCCGTTCGCGAATCGAAGCGGAGAACGCGCAGCGCGAAAAGAAGATCGCGCAGTTGAACGAATTTATTGCCAGATTTTCGGCTGGTACCCGCGCCAGCCAGGTCACATCGCGCAAAAAGGAAGTGGAGCGCTTGCAGACTACCGAACTGGCGCGTTCGAACATCCAACGGCCCTTCATCCGTTTCGAGATGAAGCGCCCGTCCGGACGGCATGCGCTCGAATTCAAAGACGTGAGTAAAGCCTACGGCGATTTGCGCGTCGTCCGGAATTTCTCGGCTTCCGTGCAACGCGGAGAAAAGGTGGCGCTCATGGGTCGCAACGGCGCCGGCAAGACGACGCTGCTTAAAGCGCTGCTCGCGAACGCCCCCGGTGTGGATGATCCGGATGTCGGCATTGATTCGGGCACAGTGACCTGGGGCCACGAGGCCCAGGCGGGGTATTTCGCCCAGGACCACCGCGGCTCCATCCGCAACGGAACCACGGTCAGTGAATGGCTGCACGATTGGGACCCGCAAGCATCCAAAGAAGAGATCCGCGGTCTGCTGGGGCAGATGCTATTTAGCGGAGAGGAAGGCCTCAAGCCCACGGACGCGCTCTCGGGCGGGGAAGCGGCTCGCCTTATCTTTTGCAAGCTGATGCTGCAAAAGCCCAATGTGCTGGTTTTCGACGAGCCCACCAATCACCTGGATCTCGAATCGATCAACGCGCTCAACATCGCCTTGCAAAAGTTTGAGGGCACAGTGCTTCTCGTCACTCACGATGAAGATCTAGTCGAAGAAGTCGCGACGCGGGTCTGGCATTTCGACGCCGGCAATATCGAAAACTTCGCCGGAACCTACGAAGAATTCTCAGCCGGCGCCGTCAAGTAGCCGCCGTCAAGTTGCTAGGGTTTTATGCCCAGGTAAAGCCGCTGGCCGAAAGCGGTATAGCGCGAATGCGGCGGCCCGATGCCGCGAAAATGGCGTTGCAAACCGCCGGCAGCACCGGCGGCAGAGAGGGCTCGCCGAGACCCGTGGGCGGATTGTCGGTCTTCAGGAAGTGCACTTCGATTTGTGGGGTGTGCCGTGGGCGCAGCAGGGCGTGCTGATTGTAGTTTTGCTGCACTACGCGACCAGCCTCAAGCGTGATTTGCTGATCCATTACCTCGCTGAGGCCATCGATGACGCCGCCCTGTACCTGGGCTTCGGCGCCACTCGGATTGACGATCTGGCTGCCGACGTCGCCCACCACCCAGACCTTATTCACTCTGAGCTTGTTGCCTGAAGTGACCG